>Ga0213874_10000111_pt1 | contig 13395 bp, 11 predicted proteins | sample BarmaccomBMRX_R7_FD_160098 | JGI IMG/M metagenome (GOLD analysis project Ga0213874, IMG submission 160098) | Root-associated microbial communities from Barbacenia macrantha in rupestrian grasslands, the National Park of Serra do Cipo, Brazil - RX_R7 | ecosystem: Host-associated > Plants > Roots...
TGGTCTTTGAGACAATTTAGCAGGGTTGTCAACCCTAATTTACAATAGTGGTTCATACTGACTTTGAACCATGCCAAACAACCGCGAGTTCGCTATGACGTCACTCCGTACAAAACTATCACTACATAGGTGTGTGCAAAGATGTGATTTCTGAAGAGCTCTACCTGAGATAAATGCTGGTCTACTTGGGTGGCAGCTCTCTGCATAGAAAGGATTCAGTAAGGTTATGATGAAGACGATCAAGAGAAAACCCAATTTCCTTCTACAGCATGAACGGGAATGGCATTCTTTGTCCCAAAGCCAGGTTGCTGAGTACATCGGTACCACGCCATTGAGCGTGAGCCGTTGGGAGCGTGGTCTCGTTCTACCCGGGCCCCATTTCCGACGGGCTTTATGCACTCTCTTCAACAAAAACCCATGTGAACTAGGCTTTATGCCCACGGAAGAGCGTAATTTACCATATGCTATGGCAAATGCGAACTGTCAAGGGAGTTCGGTAATTCAGCCGATAGAGAGAAGTGGGGACAAATGAAAGCAACTAGTATAACATCACAAAAGGGGATGAACTAGCAAAGAGTCTGACCGATACGCCGAAGTCAGAAAAAGATGCATGTGCCATAGAACTCTTTTTGCTATCACTACGGCGGATGATAGCAAGATGATGTTGAGATGATCTATCCTTCTTAACTCCATCGCTCTATACTTTCAGTAGAAAGATATACAATGGATTGGTCATCTTTGAGTAAGCCAGATCAAGCGAGTTAATAAGGAGCAACACCATGGTCACACAAATCAAGACTCCGTCAACCAAAACGATCCCTTATATCCGTGAGTTTCCTCTCATTGGGAGTCAATACGCTTTTAGACACGATCGTCTGAACTTTCTTCTACACGTAGCCCAACAAGGCGATGTCTGCGGCTTCCATGTGGGATTGGTACCTATTATCCTGTTCAACAAACCGGAACACGTCCAGAGCATCCTAGTCGAGCATGCCTCTGACTTCATCAGAGGACAGCGCCTGCGTAAGGCCATCGCCGGTAACGGTCTCCTCATTGCCGAAGGAGAGTTCCATCGCCAACAGCGAAAATTGATGGCTCCGCTCTTTCAACCACGCTATCTCGCCAGCTATAGCGATACGATGACACAGTATGGAGAACGGTTCCAACAGCAATGGAGTGATGGAGTGGTCATTGACCTCCATCGGGAGATGATCAACCTCGTCGTGAACATTCTCGGCAAAGTGCTCTTTGATATGGATTCCATTGAAACCGACGAGCTTGTTGCGGCTATAGCTGTTACCTTTGCGCGTAGTACATATGTCCTTTCTTCACCTTTTGCGTTCCCACTGAACTGGCCTACTCCGCACAACCGTCGGTTTCACAAAGCAAAGCAGTACATACGAGATCTCTTGCAACGTATAATCACTGAGCGTCTCAACAGCACAACTGAGCACAACGACCTCATATCGCTCTTGTTGCGAGCCCGATATGAGGATGGGAGCAGAATGAGCGATCAGCAAATCATGGCTGAATGCTGGACGCTACTGACCGCTGGTCATGAAACGACTGCTGTTGCCCTCATCTGGGTCTGGTATCTCCTCTGTCAGCACCCTGAGGTCTATGAGAGGGTGCAGCAAGAAGTCGATAGCGTACTCGAGGGACAGTCGCCTACCTACGATGATTTGCCACGCTTACCCTACTGCTTACAGGTCTTCAAAGAAGCGATGCGCCTCTACTCACCTGCTCCTGCAGTACGTAGAGAGGCGTTGCGCGACGTCGAGATTGATGGGTACCTGCTACCCAAGGACGCTACCGTCCTGGTGTCCCCCTATACCATGCATCGCCGACCAGAGTACTTCCCACAACCAGAGCAGTTTGATCCTGAGCGCTTCTCGCCTGAACGGGAGAAAGATATCCCTCGCTATGCCTACTTCCCCTTTGGTGGGGGACCGCGCGTCTGCATCGGTAACCACTTTTCCATGTTGGAAGGGCACTTGTTGCTCGCCACACTTGCCCAGCGTATGACCTTTACCTTGGTCCCGGGACAAACCATCAGGTTTGATATAGAAAACACCCTGACACTACGCCCCAAGGGGAAAGTGGAAGTGATAGTGAAGAAGAGGTAGTGCCCACTAATTAATTAACATGATGTGCAAGCTTTATCAGGAAAGAAGAAGGATAACCACATGACACAAGCGAACGTTACAAGAAGCGGAGAGGGCCAAACAGCACAAGCTCTCCACTCTCTTCTCATAGGCTACAGAAGTGCGCGAGCACTCTACGTTGCTGTCAAATTTGGCATCGCAGACTTGCTCAAGAAGGGATCTAAATCGGTTACGGAACTCGCTCAAGCGACAGGGACCCATGCACCTTCGCTCACACGGCTCTTACGTGCAACTGCCGCTTTAGGCGTCTTTGAGGAGGTCGCTCCCGCTGTATTCGCGCAGAGCGAGCGTTCTGCCTACTTCTGCACAGATCATCCCAGTGGCATGTACTACATGGCTCTCCTGCTCGGCTCCGACTGCGAGATCGCAGCAATGCATGGACTGGAGTACGCCATCCAAACTGGTCAACCGGCCTTTGACCACATCCATGGAATGACTTATTGGACCTATCTCGCCCACCATCCTCAATACGAGGATATTTTTCAGCGAGCCACAGCGGCTTACTCCTTCATAGATAATGAGGCAATCCTCCAAGCATACGACTTTTCAGCGGTCCGCACCCTCATCGACGGCGGTGGTGGACTCGGCAGTTTCCTTTTGGCGGTCCTCAACAAGTACCCGTCGATGCACGGCATCCTCTTTGACCGACCAGTTGTCATTGCAAAGGCCAAAACTGCCATAGCGCAGTCGAACTGCGCTGACCGCTACATACTCCAAGCTGGTGATCTCTTCACGTCTGTTCCCCCTGGGGCAGATACTTACTTCCTGAAACAAGTCCTACACTGCTGGGATGACGAACACTGCCTGACCATCCTCAACACTTGCCGCCGATCAATGCAGCCGCACAGCAAGCTCCTCATCTGCGAAGTGGTAATGTCCTCGGTCAACATCAGAATGCTTGATGGCCTCTACGACTTGACGATGCTGGTCAGAAACCCTCCAGAGGTACACGAACGCACTGCCGATGAATTCCGTACACTGCTTACCAAAGCCGAACTCCACCTCAGTCGGATCATTCCTACTGTAGGAAGGCATTCCATTATCGAGGCAACACTCCGTGAAGCATCTGTGAGGTAAGGACACACCGCGTAATCCTCCCTTGTGGGTGGCACCCTGCACCTTCCCTCCCAAACCCTGCGTGCCACTCGTCGCGGCACTGGGCTTTCCATCACCTTTAACTCGCATACTCATGTTTCCTTGGGTATCTGTTTCAAACGGTAAATCATTTCCGCTCTGTGCTCTTTGTGATGGCAGGATTGGCACAGTGCTTCCATGTTCTCACGTTGGTGATCGGCGTTCTTCGGGGTTTTCCCCCACAGGAGGAGAAACAAGACGGATGAACCCAAAGGCCGAGTAAAATCGTACACCCACCAGCAATCGTAGCAACGCGAAGCCTACCATACGAGCAGCGTGAAATAGGAGGACTTTCTGTATCAAGACTGCCAAACTTGACAATTCAGAATTTACCAGGTAATATATTAGCGTGATAACTAATTACACATTAATAAATAACGCATTAACAAGGAATTAAGATCATGCAACCAAGTGATACGATTGGCTATTGGTTGTCCTATGCTCAGCGCTATTATGCCTCTGCTTTCTTCGAGGTTTTGCGAGCACACTGTATTGAACGGGGGAAGGCCTATGTGATTACTCCGCCACAGTGGGGCGTGATAGCATTGTTGTCTCACGACGATGGACAGACCATTAGTACACTCGCCCTGCAACTTGGCGTTGATGCTCCAGCCGTCACGAATATCGTCAAGCGGATTGAGCAGAGTGGCTTAGTGCAACGTATCCGTGACCGCGAAGACCAGCGTGTTGTCAAGGTCTTTCTAACATCTGAGGGACAAGACATTATCCGCTCACTCGACCAAGTCGTGACAGCGTTCAATGAGCAGGTGTTACCGGGGGACCAACAGCAAGGGTTCCTGAAACAACTGCATCATCTCATCGCTCGTGTCTCCACAGTCACACCCGGCGCTGGCGATCGATTCGGCTTACTTAAAGATTACATGCAGCAAGAGGTGTCCCAATCCACGAAGTCATCGCCTCGTATGACTCCTGCCATTGAGATCATCGACCTTTGTAAAACATTCGGCTCGCTTCGAGCGGTCGACCATCTCTCACTCTCGGTACAGCAAGGGGAGATTTTCGGGCTATTGGGACCAAACGGGTCAGGCAAGACGACCACGATCAATATGCTCAGTGGTCTCTCCGTTCCCACGAGTGGCGAGGTCAGAGTGATGGGCTACAATGTACGTCGCCATGCTCGCGAGGTACGGCAGCTTCTTGGTGCTGTGCCACAGGAGACTGCGCTCTATGAGGAGCTCTCAGCTTGGGCCAATCTGGATTTTCATGCTGACCTCTTTGGCATTCCACCCAAAGAAAAAAAGAAGCGCATCACCACCATATTAACGTTAGTTCAACTCCTGGATCGCAAGGACTCACCGGTACGAACTTTCTCCGGTGGCATGAAGCGTCGACTGGCTCTGGGGCGAGCTTTATTGCATGATCCCCAACTGATCTACCTTGATGAGCCAACCTTAGGCGTGGATGTTCAGGCACGGCGTGCCATCTGGGATTACATTCTCTCGCTGCGCGATCAGGGCAAGACCGTCTTGATTACCACCAACTACCTCGAAGAGGCGCAAGCTTTGTGTGAGCGCCTTGCCATCATCGATCATGGTACACTCGTGGCGCTGGACACGCCGGAGCATCTCAAACAGACCTACGGTGGCAGCGTGGTCGAGGTGGAGACTGCAAAGCCAACAGTAGTTTTAGAAATGCTCCGTGCCCTCGCGGGGGTGAAAGAGGTCAAGCAGGAGGGAACCCACCTCACCATCGTCACTGAGGGGATCAACAACGTCGTACCCCAGATCATCAACATTGTCTCCCATGAGAGCGAGTTAGATGACCTCGCAGTGCGTGAACCGACCCTGGACGAAATCTTCCTGCATCTGACAGGGACCGCACTACGCGATTAGAAGGGAAAGGCAATGCAACACATGATCTATCACCTGCGGGTCATCTGGGCCTGCATGAACAAAGAGATCAAAAGTGCTCTGACCGAGCGGATGGGGACCATTATGGGAGTATTCCTACCTGTGAACTTTCTCATATTACTGAGTTTGTTTGCACTAGGTGGCGGGCTTGCTCCTACAGCGGTCGTCATGCAAGAGACTGGTCCCTACGCTCGACAGCTTTACGATGCGATGGCACACGCACACTCCTTCCGATTGCAGATGGCTAGCACAAAAGAAGCTCGTGACTTGATCCAAGCGGGCAGAATCGTCGCCGTGGTGACGATCCCGGCCGATTTTGATACACGTGTGCAGAAGAACCAGCCGGTGCAGGTAAATGTTGACGTCAACAATCTCAATACCGATTTCACCAATGATATTCGTCGTGCGGTGCCGCTCTCGATTACAACCTTCTATGGGAAGGCGTTTCCCAATTTGGTCACCATCACTCCCAGGGAGCACGACTTCTACGCCCACGACACCGACTTTATCCCGTACCTGACGGTGTCGATTCTGGTGGTGGCGCTCATGATCAGCGCCTTGTTGCAAGCAGGGATTCCTGCGGCACGCGAGTGGGAGCGTGCAACTATCAAAGAATTGCTGCTCTCTCCGGCCAGTGGACTGTCCATTGCAATCGGCAAGATGCTGGGAGCGCTCGTCATGGCCTTTGTCCCAGTGGTGGTAGTACTTGCCACACTCATTCTCCTCATCGGTGTGTGGCCGATGTATTGGGGTGAAGTAATCGGCTTTACACTGCTGACCATGGTCATCTTCATTGCCTACGGGACCCTACTGGGCACACTAGTGAAACAGCGTATGGCCTTTACAGCACTGGCCTTCGCGACCAGTCTCCCGCTGTTCTTCCTGAGTGGAGCGCTTGGACCGATCTCGTTTAATGTTCCGCTGATTCAGATTGTGGCACAACTCTTTCCTGTCTACTATGCTATCGTGCTTGAGCAGCATGCCTTCCATGGCTTTGATCTCAATACGTATGGGGTGGGCACAAATGTGATGATCCTTTGTGCATACGCTGTGGGTGTAATAGTCCTGGCGGCGTTGGTGTTACGGCGCAGTACAGTGGCCAGTTAGTGTAGGAAACGGCGCACATCCGTTCCCTGCGAGAAGGAGATAGAGATGATCCCGACTTTTCTCCATACAACCTGGGCGATTTTCAAGAAAGATCTCGCCGTCTGGTGGCGCAATCGGCTTACGGTTGTTGTGTCCATCATTCCCGTGCTTGGCCTCTTGGTGATTCAAGCGCTAGGTGCAGTGGCCGTTGGGCGTAGCCCAGTGGCTCTAGTCACCCTAGATCATAACCCTAAAGGAAGTCAGATGCAGCAGATATTCCACCAAGCTGATGTGTTTCGTCTCAAGGATGCGACGCCTCAGCAAGCACAAAAGCTGCTGCAAACGCTGCAAGTCGTCGCAGTGGTTACTATCCCCTCCGATTTCACACAGCGTGTCGAGGCACATGAACCTTCACCCATCGAGGTCACAGTCAATAATCTGAACGTGGATTTCACCAACGATATCCGCCGTGCGGTCCCTGATGTGATTACACAGTTTTACCGCGCACAGGGCAGTGCTAGTCCCCTCAAGGTGATGATTCATGAGCACGATCTGCGTAGCCGCGATGTGGAATTCTTCCAGTTTAATGTGCTCCCGATGATAGTCCTACTGCTGACATTGAATGGATTGATAACCAGCGGTATAGCCACGGCTCGTGAGTGGGAAACGCGCACGATCAAAGAGATGCTGCTCTCGCCAGTGGCACGCTCCGCCATTATCATAGGGAAGGTCCTAGCTGGCTTCACGGCCACATTGCTCCTGGGCATACTGATTTTCTCGCTAGGTGCGGCCCTGGACTGGACACGGCCCGAAGGTACCTATTGGGTAACCAGCCTACTCGTGCTGGCCTTGATTGCGCTGTTGAGTACGGGACTAGGCGTGGCGTTAGGTGCGGCACTGCAACGTATCCAACCGGTTTCGGCACTCTCGACCTTGGGAGCATTTTACTTGTTCTTTCTGGCAGGTGGAATCAGCATCCTGGCGTTTGAACCGACCTGGGTTCAGAATGTTGCAGCCTACGATCCGCTGACTTACGGAGTGCATGCGTTGCAGATGGCGGTGTTCTACAGTTCATCTGACTTACTTGGGCGTGATGTGCTGATCTTGAGTCTGAGTGTTCTGGCTGCCTTGGGACTCGGGATCTTATCTATGCGCCGGGGGATTGCGAGCTAGGTGACGTTCTCAGAGACGGCTATGCGTGATGGCTGAGAGGCAGACACTCCTGAATTTGCAAGCCCCAAATTTGGGGCTGCAAGCCTCTCCATCGACAAGTTCTTTCTGCGCTCGGTTCTGCAAACTGCGAAATGTGGAAGCAAAATCTGTTAAGCTTGGAACACCTATCGTTCTGCCTTCATGTCCGCTTCCGTGATGCCCTCTCTATGAGATCGGCCTTCCATCGAGGGAATAATACCTCGCCGTGAAAGCCCAAGGCCACCAGTAACGGGAGCATACGTCCCCGTCATGAAACCGCTATCATCGTCGGCGAAGAACGCGATGACTCTAGCGACATCCTCGGGGCGGGCTACCCGTCCAAGAGGCGTCGAGGCGGCGACCCGTTGTTTCACTGATTCGGGCAAAAACGCTGCATTCCTCTCTGTTTCAACCATTGCAGGTGAAACCACATTGGCTGTGATCCCTCGTGGCCCAAGTTCATAAGCAAGATATTTGGCAAACGTGACCAACGCCGCTTTGGCAGTTCCGTGGCCAATGCTTCCAGGAAGAGCTGGGCCTCTTGCGTGCTCGCTCGCGATATAGATCAGACGACCGCACTGTTGGCGTTCCATCATCGGAAGAACGGCCTTCGTAACATTAAATGCTGCGCAGAGTTCGTCATTGACTCTCTGCGAGAATTCCTCCCAAGTTATCTGCTCAAATGGCACCAGCACGCTATGCATCGCGGCGTTGCTGACGAGAATATCGATACGCCCATAGGCTTCGACGACTTCAGCGACAAGCTGAGCAACCTGTCGTGCGTCACGAACGTCAGCTTGAATCGCTTGTGCCTGCCCGGATGCTGCAATGATCTCTGCGACCACGGCTTTTGCAGCGTGCTCATTGCTGAGGTAGTTGACACCGACACGTGCTCCACGTGCGGCAAGCAGTTTTGCGGTGGCTGCTCCGACACCACGACCTCCACCTGTGACAAGCGCAACTTTTCCTTGTAAAGTCATACCATCGTTTCCTTTCCAATCGTTGCCGAACTCATGTACCATATGATGTTTTACACAGCACTCATCCATGTGAAAATAGAGAGCGATGGAGTGAAGAAGAACAGATCATCTTGTGATCATCTAACTATCATTTCGCCCTCATCTGACACTCATCGCAGCACAAGGGTCATTGCTTCTTACTTCTAGTACTACTGTGACACTTAGCTCGTGAGACCACCTGTAGTATTGATCAGGTTGTTTGTTAGCGCGAGTTGCTTATCAGCCTGCTAGGCTATTTTGTTAGAATCATCTCTTTCTAATGTGTCACCGTACTACTAGGAAGTGAGCTTTCGGTGACAGTGATCTGGTCAAATGAGAAGGCCCTTCTCTGAAGAGAGACGCTTTGCAATTAGAGTTTTTGCCACTCGACGATGCCATAGTCAGCCAGAAGTTCTACCCAGTTGCGAAATGGCTCATGGTAAGAGTCCGGTCCAATTTGCAAAGCAGTATAGAAAATTCGTTCTATTTCTCTATATGTGCGCTGCCCATTCAATAGACCAAGGAGTGTCTCAATTTCGCGTGTGAGTTGGAAACGATCACCAAAACGGTTTTCTACTGCCTTGAACCGTTGCAAATGATTTGCTATTGGTGTCGCAGGCAGAAAGAATTTATCTTTGACCGTCACGCCCGGGGCCAAGCGCAACACCGAGTCGTCTTCCAACTCTTCTCCGATGCGCTGCACTTTCCCTGCTTGAAGCTTGGCTCTATGCACTACTAGTTCGAATATCAAATTCAGCGACTCTTCGCTGTTAAAAGCAAGCTTTCTATTATTTTGAGCCTCGGCCTTCTTACGAAGTGCAAAGAGCTTCATCTGCATCATCTGCGTTTCTTCTGCTGGCAATCCAGAGATGAGGCCAATAAACGCTAGTCGACCATCTACATTCTCTCCCCACCCATTTGCAGATGGTTCACCCATAACTTTTGGTTGAACCATACGATGGGCACTAAGGAAGTAATCTTCTTTGGATTTTTTTGTGGTATCGTACATATTGAGACAGAGCTGGACAAAGTTATTGTACTGCTGTTTGTACTGTTGCTCATAGTAGGCCAGTGCCTCTGCCTCCCACTCTGGCTGCTGAAGAATGGTGTTGAGCGTGAGCGCAGCAAACATACCATGATAGGTAGCTAGTTGCACACCCGAGGAAAGGATCGGATCTACAAAGCAGGCAGAATCGCCGACAAGTATCCAACCTGGGCCAGCTAATTGCGAACAACAATAAGAGTAATCGGTAATGGCCCGAACTGGCGAAATCTGTTTCGCGTTGGCCAACATTTCTGGCACAACGTCTGTGGCGGTAAGCATAGCGTGATAAAACTCGTCGAGCTTTTTCTTTTTGAGCAAATGCCTCGCAGAGGGGCGAATAATCGTTCCGACACTGATCAAATTCTTCTTATTATCGAGTGGGATATACCAAAACCAGCCATGCTCGTGGCTGACGTACAGGATGTTGCCCGCATCTTTTCCAGCCTGCCTCTTGCCATTCTCCCAATAACTCCAAACAGCAGCATTCCTGAAGCCAGGGTGGTATTCTACTAAGCCAAAACGGCGTGCAATAACCTTCCCTTGGCCGCTTGCGTCGACCACCCAACGCGATTGGGCAACCTGTTCATTGCCATCTTGATCGATGTATCGCACTCCAACAGCCCGGTTCCCCGCAAACAACACCTCCTGCACAGTACAGCCCTGAAGAACTTCTGCACCATTCTTTGCTGCATGCTCCAGGAGCATCTTGTCGAATTCCTCACGCTTCACTTGGCGCGCTGCGGGAAGGTCATTGACCTCACCAAAGTAGACGGTCCATGGTTCACGGTTTTGGCCCCAAATGAAAGTACCACCAGCCTTGTGAACGAAATCGGCGTCTCGGATCTGGTCACCTATACCCATCGCGTCGAACACACGCCAGTTCGCAGGTAATAGGGATTCACCGATGTGATAGCGTGGAAAGGTTTCTTTCTCCAACACCAGTACTCGACGTCCCCATCGGGAAATCATGGTAGAAAAGGTACTACCTCCTGGACCACCACCAATAACTACAGCATCCCATTGAGTATTCATGAGACTTGCTCCTTGCTAATGAATTCACTTATGGTTCGGCCACCACTATGCTCTGGTTGCCTGCTCACTAACTCGCTAAGAGACGGTCCATCAGCTTGTTCCATCGTTGATGAAGTTTGAGCCTGGACTTGAAACTGTGGTAGTGTCTGGCCAGGGAATATGAGCTGATCCTGGCTCGTACTCTCTAGAATGAATTGGGGTTCCCCCTTTGGAGTCAACACTATTAAGTTAAGCATAACTTCCTGATTATTCATTTTTCACCTCGTTAGATTCATGCTTTTTGCTAAGCAAATTCTGTGACTCAACTGGTCATCATTTCGCCATCCTCTGACAATCCTCGTACTGTGGATCAAGGCCCTTTGCCTCACCATGGTTGCTTACTCCTTTTCCCACGAGGGCATAAGAATATTCTCATCTGCTTCTTTGGATCCATTTTGTGGGTATCCTAGCAGTAGTAGCAGCGGGGCAGCCATCATCGTCGACGTGAGAGCCATAATCACCAACATCGCAAATATGGTAGGCGAGAGCACTCCCGTATCTAGGCCGATATTGAGCACGATTAATTCTACCAGCCCGCGTGTATTCATCAAAATCCCCAGGACGAAAGCGCCACGCCAGGGTTCACCAAGAAAACGCATCGTGCATGTGCCACCCAAAATCTTGCCAGCACAAGCAACCAGCAAGACAACCAAGCAGATAAGCCACAGCCACGGCGTACTAATCAACCCGACCTGCGTGCGCAATCCACTGTAAACAAAGTAGAGCGGCAAAAAAAGTGCATAATTGACCCGATCAAAAGCTTGAACAAGTTCGACAAGCACTACCCTACGCGGTAGTATAGTCCCCATCAAGAAAGCGCCAAAGACAGGATGAATCCCAATCGCGTTGGTACAGTAAGCAGAAAGCAAGAGCAGAACAATACACAGAGCTACCAACAGTTGCTTTGAGCGGATACGCTGGTCAATGTAGGCCAGCAATGGACGCACAATCGTGAGCATACAGATGATAAAGAGGATAGTAAGGCCGACAGTGAGCATCGCAGCAGAAAGATTTTGCGCATGAACAACTGCAATGACCAGAGCTAACAGGCACCAGGCAGCAACATCGTCTACAGCAGCACAGGTCAAGGCAAGTACACCGATTCTGGTGCCCAATAGCTTCCTCTCTGTGAGCAGGCGCGCAAGCACAGGAAATGCGGTGATAGACATCGCCGTGCCAACCATCAATATAAAAGAGACAAGAGTGGCTTCTGGCCCTTTCAGTGTGGGAAAGAGTAGATCTGCCAACATTCCTCCTAGAACGAGAGGTAACAGAATGCCACTCGCCGATATGGCAATCGCCTTGCGACTTTGGCGAACCATCAGATGCACATCTAGACAGGCACCGAGGGAGAACATGTAAAGTATTAGGCCAATATCACCCAGTGTTTGTAGCGTCGGGAGAGCTGAGGCTGGGAAAAAAAAGCCTCTTGTACCAGGAAAGAGCCCTCCTAAGAGAGAAGGTCCTAGGATCAGTCCTGCTACAATCTCACCGATCACCCATTGCTGACCAATGCATCGGCAGAGATAGCCAGAAATCTGCACAGTAATCAGAATAATGATGAGCTGAAGAAGTATTTGTCCGGTAAGCATTATCCAGAAGCCTCTGCTTTCGCGGCGGTGTGGACAACTAAGTAAGGATGATAATCGATGCGTTCTGCAATTTGCTCGGCAATCTTGAAATGGGCAGTCGCCTCAGGATTGTGCAAGAACGCTTCAAAGGCTTCTTTGTTCTTCCACTGAACGTAGTTCGTCACACGTACTCCATCCAAGCTTTGATGGATGTTAGCGGAGATAAACCCTGGCAATAGGCGTACGGTGTGTTCTGTAGCCTCCACTAGGAGATCGACCATTTCTCGTTGCCGCTCAGGAGTTACAGTGAAGACATTGATCAAAGTGAATAAAGAACTGTTCTGAGTAATGGTGGTCATTTTCTTCTCCTTCATCTGTCAGAAACTGTCTGAAAAGTCATCTCAAATAGCTCCAGAAGGGGTATAAGAAACGGCATTTGAGCATGTTTTCAGATAGTTTCTCAGATGTATCTACAACATGGTACGATTACTCGATTCGCACTAGATGCGGAATCTTCCGTGTAAGAGAAGCCTCCTAGTGCGGCAGCAGCCCAACCGCTACAATGAGACAGGGAAAGACACAAACTACTAGTTGTCACAAGATCGTGTTCAGTTACCTGGAGTAACGGGCGTCCACTATGAGCCTGACGTATATCTAGCTGTTGGTGGGTATGAGCTGGCAAGAAACGAGACGCTGCACTGTAGGCAGCTTGCCTTGCCGCCAATCGTTCAGCGGCATGTTTCTCTCGTCGCGTGGCTGTTTGCGCTCCCGAGGTCGACCTTAGTTCAAGCACAATCTGGCTCGTCTTGGTCGCGTGACAGAGCGGCGTTACTAAGACGGGGTCAGATGCCTGTTTCCAGGCGAATACTAATGCGCCTAGAAGGGTCTGCTCTCTAAAGAGTATCAGTTGCCAGCTCAAGCCTGAGATTCCTAGTTCTCCTGGCATGTCAGTAGGGAACGTTGCCGGTAGCCATGTGGTCGGACAGCGTGCAGCGAATTCTATAGCAATACCTTGATAGGCAAGACCTGCAAATCCGCATCCCAGCGCTTTTGCGAGTGCTTCCTTGACAGTCCACAGTCTTGCTAGCCGCTCAGGTCGTGCCTCCGCCCACTGCCTTTCGCTATCGGTAAAGACACGCGTCGCTATCTCTGGAGTTCGCAAGAGCATCTGTTCCCAGCGCTTGGCTCCACAAATATCCAGACCAAGACAAACGAGTTGCTGCAAGGGGGTTTGCGGACGAACCCATGTTAAGATCATTCCCC
>Ga0213874_10000113_pt1 | contig 13360 bp, 10 predicted proteins | sample BarmaccomBMRX_R7_FD_160098 | JGI IMG/M metagenome (GOLD analysis project Ga0213874, IMG submission 160098) | Root-associated microbial communities from Barbacenia macrantha in rupestrian grasslands, the National Park of Serra do Cipo, Brazil - RX_R7 | ecosystem: Host-associated > Plants > Roots...
GGGCTGTGCGCCCGGGCACCGGTCGCGGCGCTAGCCTCCGCGCGCATGACCACGAGCCTCGCGCCCGACGACGTCGTCCGCAGCTACGCCGAGGCTGCCGGCAACCAGCGCGAGCCGTTGCTAGTGCTCGACCCACTGCGCGAGTTCCTGGACCGCGCCGGCCTGGCCGCGCCGGGGGAGCTCGCGGCCGCTCCGATCGGCGAGGGCCACTCGTGTGTGACCTTCGCCCTGTCGACCGGAGTGGTGCTCCGTCGGCCCCCGCGGGGGCCGCTCCCGCCCTCGGCCCACGACGTGCTCCGCGAGGCGCGGCTGCTGCGTGCGCTTGAGCCGACGCCCGTGCGCGTCCCGGAGATCCTCGCGGTCTGCGAGGACCTCTCCGTCATCGGGGCGCCGTTCTACGTGATGGAGCTGATCGAAGGCGAGGTCATCACGAGCTCGCTCCCGGCGCCGCTCCACACGCCCGGCGAGGCGAACCGGATCGCCGATGAGCTGATCGACGCCCTGGTCGAGCTCCATGCCGTCGACTGGGCGGCGGTCGGCCTCGAGGGCTTCGGCAAGCCGACCGGGTACCTCGAGCGCCAGCTGCGGCGATTCGGCGGCCTTTGGGAGCACAACCGCACCCGCGAACTGCCGGCATTCGAGCAGGTGGGGAGCTGGCTGGCTGCCCACCGTCCCGAGTCGCCGCCGGCCACCGTCGTGCACGGCGACTACCGGCTCGGCAACACGATCTACGCCGGTGACGCCCCGGCCCGGCTGCTGGCGATCCTCGACTGGGAGATGGCGACGATCGGCGACCCGCTGGCGGATCTCGGCTACCTGATGACCCACTGGTTCCAGGACGACGACCCGGCCAGCCGCTTCAACCTGCAGAGCGTCACGCAACAGCCCGGCTTCCCCACCCGGCACGAGCTCATCGAGCGCTATCGGGAGCGCTCGGGCCGCGCCGTCGGCGAGCTCGACTGGTACGTAACGCTCGCCCTCTGGAAAGCGGTCGTGTTCATGGAGGGCAACTACAAGCGCGCAATCGAGGGCTCGACCGACGACCCGTACCTGAAGTCATTCGGCGAGGGTGTGGTGGAGCTGGCCGAGCGCGCTCTCGCGGTGACGCGAGATGGGTTTTGAGAACGGCGTTCCTGCGCCGCGGCGCGGCCGTGTTCACGCCCCCGAACTCGCTGTGCTTCGGGGCTTCCGGGCGCCCGCCGCGAAGGCGGTCAGTCGCGCCGCCCGCGCCCGTAGAACAGCCTGAACATCCGCCGCAGCATCAGCGTGCGCCATGGCCGGTAGGGGAACATGAACGGCTCGCGCCTGGGGGCGAGACGGGTGAGCATGAGCGACTGCACCTTGGTGTATTTGCGGATTCCCGCGGCGCCGTGGCGCGTCCCCAATCCCGAGGCCTTCCAGCCGCCCATCGGCAGGTTGAGCGCGGAGTAGTTCATCTGCGCGTCGTTGACGCACACGGCTCCCGCCTCGATCCGGCGGGCCAGCGCTTCGCCCCGCACGAGGTCGCGCGTCCACACGCTCGCCTGCAGCCCGTACTCGGTGTCGTTGGCGAGCCGGATACCTTCCTCCACGTCGTCGACGCGCATGATCGGCAGGGTGGGGCCGAACGTCTCCTCGCGCATGATCTTCATCGAGTGGTCGACGTCGACCAGGACCGTCGGCTCGTAGAAGCGACCCGGCCCGGGGCGGGGATGACCGCCGACGAGCACGCGGGCGCCCTTCTCGACCGCGTCGCGCACGTGCGCGTCGACGATCTCGAGCTGGGGCGGAGAGGTGACCGCGCCGACGTCGACCGCCCCGACCTTCACCGGCTCACCCTGGCGCAGACGGCGGACGTTCTCGGAGACCTTCGCGACGAACTGGTCATAGACCGGCGCCTCGACGTACACCCGCTCGACCGAGATGCAGACCTGACCGGCGTTGTTCATCGAGTAGTACGCGGCCGCATTCGCCGCCCGCTCGAGGTCGGCGTCATGGCAGACGAGCATCGGGTCCTTGCCGCCCAGCTCGAGGTAGCACGGGATGAGCCGCTCCGCGGCGGCGCGCATCACCGCCTGGCCGCTCCGGCTCGAGCCCGTGAACATCACGCAGTCGACCTGCCCGATCAGAGCCGCCCCGGTCGAGCCGTCGCCGGTGGCCACCTGGAAGACGTCCTCGGGCAGGCCGCACTCGCGCATCATCTCCTCCATCAGCAGCGAGCTGAGCGGCGTCACCTCGCTCGGCTTGAGGATCACCGAATTGCCCGCGGCCAGCGCGGGGATGCAGTCGCCGAACGAGTTGGCGATCGGGTAGTTCCAGGGGCCGATCACGCCGACCAGCCCCACCGGGGCGTAGCGGACGATCAGCTTGCGGCCCGCGATCACCGGGTTGTTCCAGGACGGCACGCGCTCATCGGCCAGGTACCCGGGGGCCTCCTTGGCCCAGAAGCCGAGCGCGGTGACCGTGTAGCCGAGGTCCGCGAGCTGCGCGTCCTCGTAGGTCTTGCCGCTCTCCGAGACCACGACGCGGAGGATCCGCTCGGCGTTGTCGAGCATCCACTTCTGGGCCCGGCGCAGTACGCGTCCGCGCCCGTCGAACCCGATCGCCTCCCAGCCGGGCTGGGCGGCCCGGGCCCGCCGCGCCATCTCTTCGAGCTCTGTCGACCCACGCACCGGCACCGTGGCCACGGGCCTGCCGGTGGCCGGATTTTCGATCGTGATGTTGGCGCCTCCGCCGTTGCCGGAGGAAGCGGCTCGCTCGGTAACGCTCATCCGCGAAGGCTAGCCGAGTGCGCCGGCCCGGGCAGCGACTCCGGCGTCGATCAGCGGGAGCGGATCCACGCCCACCTCGTGCAGGACCGCCTCGGTGTGCTGGCCGAGCAGCGGCGGCGCCAGCGGCCGTGCCGTCGCCGGCGGGTCGAGCTCGATCGGGCTGGCGGTGAGCCGGAGCTCGCCGAGCGTCGGATGCTCCGTGAGCACGGTCGCCGGCCGCCCCGCGGCGCCCGCCGCCTCGAACGCCTCGCGTACCCCGCGGACCTTGCCGGCGGGCACGCCGCGCGCCTCGAGCCGGGCCAGCCAGTGTTCAGCCGGCTGCGTTCGGAACGTCTCGGCTAGTGCGCCCACGACCTCTTCGCGGTGCGCGACGCGCCCGGGGTTGGTGTCCAGGCGCTCGTCGGCGGCCAGGTCCGGGCGCTCGCACGCCTCGCACAGGGATCGCCACAGCTGGTCGTTCGGGGCCGCGACGGCAATCCACCCGTCGGCCGTCGCAAACGGCTCGTAGGGAACGATGCTGGGGTGCGCGTTGCCGTACCGGCGCGCCTCGACCCCCGTGCTGAGCGCGGCCTGAGCGACGTTGATGAGGCCCGCGAGACCGCTGTCGAGCAGCGAGACCTCGATCCGCCGCCCCTGCCCGGTCTGCTCGCGCGAGCGCAGCGCAGCCAGGATCCCGGCTGCGGCGTGGAGCCCACAGAGCACGTCGACCACCGCGACGCCCACCTTGGTCGGAGCGCCGTCGGGCTCGCCGGTGATGCTCATCAGTCCACACTCGGCCTGGATGACGAAGTCGTATCCCGCCCGCCCCCGCGGCTCACGGCCCGCCCCAAAGCCCGTGATCGAGCAGTAGACGACATCGCCGCAGAGCGCCCGCGCCGCGTCGTAGCCCACGCCCAGGCGGTCGGCCACGCCGGCGCGGAAGTTCTCGACCACCACGTCCGCTTGGCGGATCAGCGCCTCGCGCGCCGGCCGACTCCGCGGATCGGCGAGATCGAGGGCCACGCTGCGCTTGCCGCGGTTGACGGCGAGGTAGTACGTCGCTTCGTCACCTGCGAACGGCGGACCCCACGAGCGCGTCTCGTCGCCGCCGCCCGGCCGCTCGACCTTGATCACCTCAGCGCCGAGGTCGGCCAGCAGCATCGTGCAGTAGGGGCCCGCCAGCACCCGCGAGAAGTCGAGCACGCGGACGCCCCGCAGCGGCGCCGGCGCCCCTGTCGCGGCCTCGGCCATGCGGTCGACCGGCCTAGGCGGGATCGAGCTCGATCGACTCGATCCGGGGCGGCTCGAGCGGTCGGTCGCGCGCGTCGGTCGGGATGCCCTCGATCGCGTCGACCGCGTCCATGCCCGCAGTCACCCGGCCGAATACCGTGTGCTTGCCGTCGAGCCACGGCGCGCTGTCCGCGGTCACGATGAAGAACTGCGAGCCGTTGGTGTTCGGCCCCGCGTTGGCCATGGCGAGCGCCCCGCGGACCACCTTGTGCTGGTTGATCTCGTCCGCGAAGGTGTATCCGGGACCGCCGGTGCCGGTTCCCTGCGGGCAGCCGCCCTGGATCATGAAGTCCGGGATCACGCGGTGGAATACGATCCCGTCGTAGAAGCGATCGGCGGCGAGCTTGCGGAAGTTGGCCACTGTCTCGGGCGCAGCGTCGTCGAACAGCTCGAGCGCGATCGTCCCTTGCGTGGTGTGCATGTTGGCTGTGCTCATCGACGCGAGACTACTGGCGAGCGGCCCGCGAGGATCGCCAGGCCGGCCGCGTGGCGATCGCGAGGCCGGCAGCGCGGGGATCGCGAGGCCGGCCCCTCGCCCGGCCGTCACGCCCGCGCCGGCTCGAGCCGCAGCATCTGGCCGTTCAGGCTGGCGCCGCTGACCAGCTCGACGATCCGCTCGGCCTGGTCCTCGGGGACCTCGACCAGCGTGAACCGCTCGAGCACGCGCACGTTGCGGACCGCCTCTCCGTCGAGTCCGGTGGCCGCGGTGATCGCATGCACGACGTCGGAGGGCTCGAGGCCCGTGGCCCGGCCCCCGGCCACGATCAGCTTGCGCGGCGAAGCGTCGCTGCTGCGCGACAGGTGCGGCTTGGAGTGCCGGCGGGGCCGGGGCTGGACCGGGGTCGCCGCCACGTGGGCGTCCTTCACCCATGGCGCCAGCTTGACCCCGGCGTGCCTCTCGATCGCTTCGATGTCGCGCCGCTGCCGGGCCTCCACGAAGGTGATGGCCCGGCCGCTGCGCCCGACGCGGCCGGTGCGGCCGATTCGGTGGACGTAGACGTCGGGGGAGGTCGGGACATCGAAGTTGATCACATGCGAGACGCCCGAGATGTCGAGCCCACGCGAGGCGACGTCGGTGGCCACCAACAGCGGCAGGCGGCCGGTCTTGAACGAGATCATCACCCCGTCGCGGGCGCCCTGGCTCATGTCGCCGTGCAGCGCCTTGACGTTCACGCCCCGGTCGCGGAGGGTGCGGAACAGCTGCTCGCAGCGGATCTTGGTGCGAACGAAGACGATCGCCTGCTCCGGCCGCTCGGACTGAAGCACCTCGATCAGCCGGTCGGTCTTCTCCCGCGCGGAGACCTCGAGGGCGAACTGCTCGACGGTGTCGACGGTCAGGGTGGCCGCCTTGACGCGGACGGTGACCGGGTCGTAGAGGTACTGGTCGGCCAGCTCGCGGATCTCGCGTGGCATCGTCGCCGAGAACAGCGCGGTCTGCCGGCTCGAGGGCGTCAGGGCGAGGATCCGCTCGACGTCCTCGAGGAAGCCGAGGTCGAGCATCTCGTCGGCCTCGTCGAGCACCACGAAGCGGCACGCGTGCAGCATCAGCGAGTGCCGGGAGATCAGATCCTTGACCCGGCCCACGGTCCCCACGACGATGTGGCCGCCGGCCCGTAGCTGCGCCTGCTGGCTTCGGATCGGCGCGCCGCCGAACACCGCTACCACGTCGATGCCCTTGCGCTTGCCGTAGGCGCGCAGCGCCTGGGTGACCTGGATGCACAACTCGCGCGTCGGAGTGAGCACGAGAGCCTGGACCTCGTGCTCATCCGGGTCGACGTACTCGATCATCGGCAGGCCGAAGGCCGCCGTCTTCCCGGAGCCGGTCTGGGCCTGTCCGATCACGTCGGCGCCGTCGAGCAGCGGCGGGATGGCCTCCTCCTGGATCGGGCTCGGCGACTCATAGCCGAGGTCGTGGACGGCGTCGAGGATGTCGGGGCTCAGGCCGAGGTCGGCGAACGTGCTCATTGGCACTGACGATAGACGGCGCCGTGCCAGCGCGGCCGAGCGCAGGTTCTGGGGTGTCTTGACCGAGTAAGATTCGGGGCCTAATCTTTCGGGACCATCGCTGTCGGAGGCCAGGAAGTGAGCGACACCACCGCCGGGAACCGCATCGAAGCGCACGTGTGGCGGATCAGCGCCGTCGTCGTGCTCGGCTCGATCATGTCGATCCTCGACACGACGATCGTCAACATCGCGCTGGCCACGCTCAGCCGTGAGCTGCACTCGAGCATCGCCGACATCCAATGGGTGGCCACCGGCTACATGCTCTCGCTGGCCGCCGTCATCCCGGTGACCGGATGGGCGGCCCGGCGGTTCGGGGCCAAGCGGATCTACGTCGTCTCGCTGGTGCTGTTCACGGCCGGCTCCGCGCTCTGCGGACTGGCCACCTCGACGGCCGAGCTGACCCTGTTCCGGGTCCTGCAGGGCATCGGCGGCGGCATGATCCTGCCCGTGGGGCAGCTGATGCTGGCCGAGGCGGCCGGCCCTCGGCGGATGGGGCGGGTGATGAGCGTGGTGGCCGTCCCGGCGATGCTCGCGCCGATCCTCGGGCCGACGATCGGCGGGCTGATCATCGACAACGCCAGCTGGCGGTGGATCTTCTTCGTCAACCTGCCGATCGGCGTGATCGCGATCGCCGCGGCGCTGCGGACGCTGCCCGCGGTGAGCGCCCGGGAAACGGCGCCGCTCGACTTCCGCGGACTGGCGCTGATGGCGAGCGGGCTGCCGCTGTTGACCTACGGACTGGCCGAGATCGGGGTTACGGGCAGCTTCACGGCGGCCAAGGTCGTGATCCCGATTCTGGGCGGCGTCGTGCTGATCGCCGCATTCGCCGTGCACGCGCTCCGGATCAGCCGCCCCCTCCTCAACCTCCGGCTGTATCAGCGGCCGACGTTCGCCTCGGCCTCGCTGGCGATGTTCTGCGTCGGGGCTGCCCTGTTCGGGGGGATGATCCTGCTCCCGCTCTACTGGCAGGGGATCCGGCACGAGAGCGTCGTCGTCACCGGGCTCCTGACCGCGCCGCAGGGCCTCGGCGCCGCGCTTGCCATGCCGATCGCGGGCCGGCTGACCGACCGCTGGGGCGGCGGCGGGCTCACCCTGTTCGGCGTCACGGTGGTGACGCTCAGCACCGTGCCGTTCGCCCTGATCGGGGCGCACACATCGATCGCTTGGCTGTGCGTCGCGATGCTCGTGCGCGGCGCCGGCATCGGCTGCGCGTTCATGCCGGCGATGGCGGCGGCCTTCGCCTCGCTGGAGCGCTCCGAGCTTCCCGACGCCACTCCCCAGCTCAACGTGCTGCAGCGGGTCGGCGGTTCGATCGGGATCGCGGTGCTGGCCGTGGTGCTGCAGCGCGCCCTGGTCGGGGCGCACACGCCGGCCGCCGCCGCCTCCGCCTACGGGACGGCGTTCTGGGCGGCCGCCGCGCTGACCGCGGTGGCGATAGTGCCCTCGGTGGTCCTGATGCAGTCCGAGCGGCGAGCCCGGCGGCGCCGGAGCGCCGACGAACAGGCCGCGTCCGAGATGGCGGAGGCAGTGGCAGCATGAGCCCGCGTGCGTCCGAGATGGCGGAGGCAGTGGCAGCGTGAGGCCGCGTGCGTCCGAGATGGCGGAGGCAGTGGCAGCATGAGCCCGCGCGCGTCCGGCCTCCCTGAAGCACCGCCGCGCGAGCTCGCCGAGGAGTTTTCACAGCGCGATGCCGCGCGTCGTTTCGGCCAGTCGTTCAAGGCCGCGATGGCGGCGCTGCGGCGCATGCGCGGCCGCGAGGGACGCCGCCGGGACGCGCTCAGCGATGCGCAGTACGGCCTGCTCTTCGCGCTGCGCGCGGGCGGCGAGGCGCGGGCGCTGTCCGCGAGCGAGCTCGCCTGCGCCGCCGACCTCAGCCCCGCCAGTGTGACCGAGATGCTCGACGTGCTGGCCGAGGCGGGACTGGTCCGGCGCTCGCGCTCCGAGCAGGACCGCCGCGTCGTTCTGACCGGTCTCACCGAACGCGGCAGCGAGCTCGTCGAGGCACGCCGGCGCGAAGTCGAGCCGCGCTTCGAAGCCGCCATGGCGCAGTTCAGCGATGAGGAGCTCCGCACCGCGGCGGCGGTGCTCGACCGGCTGCGCGCGATGTTCGACGAGTTCGCTGACGAGCACACGGCGACCTGAGCGCAGCCGGCCGAGCTCTCCGGGCCGTCCACAGCTTCGCGGCCCGCGCTCAGGCCCGGCCCGCCACCGGCTCCGCCGCCGGCGCCTCCACCAGCTCCGGGCGGGCCGGCGTGAGCGCACCCCCGGGGCAGTCGGCGCCGCGGATCCGCCGCCGGGGGTTCCGGATCCCGAGCAGCGAGATCACCCCACCGAGCATCACCAGCCCCGCGGCGATCCCGATCATCCTGTGGAAGGCGTCAACCGACGCGCTCGTCAGCGCTGCGTGAACCGTCTCGCGCTCGGGCGCCGGCACCGCCGCGGCGGAGGTGACCAGCGGACGCATGCGCGCCTGCGCCACCGCCTGAGCGGCCGCGGGCGTCAGCGGGCGGCCGGCCACGGCGCGATCGACCGCGCCGGCGAAACTGGCCGCGAGCACCGCGCCGAGCGCCGCGATGGCCAGCAGCCCCGCGACGCGCGCCACCGAGTTGTTGACGCCGCTGGCCAGCCCGGAATGGCCCGGCTCGACCGCGCCGAGCACGGTGGCGGTCAGCGGCGCCACGGTGGCGGCGAGCCCGACGCCGAAGACGAGCACCGCGGGCAGGACGGTGCTCGGGTAGTCCGCGCTCGCGCCCGCGCGCAGGAAGAGCAGGAGACCGGCGCCCGCCAGGATCGGGCCACCGCCCATGAACGCGTGCGGGCCGAGGCGGTCGGCGAGCGCGCCGAAGCGCCGGGAGAGGGTGAACATGATCAGGGTGATCGGCAGCAGCGAGAGACCGGCGGCGATCGGCGTGTAGCCGGCCACCTGCTGGAGGAAGAGCACGGTGAAGAACGTGGCCACGCCGAGGCCTCCGTACACCGCCAGCGTCGTCACGTTCCCGACCGCGAAGTTGCGGATCGAGAACAGCGCCAGCGGCAGCATCGGCGCCGGCGCGCGCCGCTCCCAGGCCAGGAACGCGGCCAGCAGGATCACCCCGCCGACGAGCGGCACCAGCACCCGCGGATCGCTCCAGCCGAAGTGCGGCTGCTCGATCAGCGCAAACACCGGTCCGCCGAGGCCGAGCGCGCACAGCACCGCGCCGAGCACGTCGACGTGGCCCGGCGCGCGCGTATCGGCGCGCAGGCGCCGCAGCAGCAGCAGCACGATCGCCACCGGCAAAAGGTTCACCCCGAAGATCCACCGCCACGAAGCGGCCTGCACGAGCGCGCCGCCGCCGAGCGGTCCGATCACCGTCGCGACGCCCGTCCACGCGGTCCAGGTGCCGATCGCGGGCGCCCGCTCGTCTTCGCCGAAGGTGTCCATGATCAGCGCCAGGGTGCTCGGCACGAGCAGTGCGCCGGCTACGCCCTGAAGCGCGCGGGCGCCGATCAGCCAGGCGGCGCTCGGCGCCAGCGCGCACAACAGCGAACAGGCGCCGAATCCCGCCACCCCGGCCGAGAACACCCGCCGGCGTCCGAGCAGGTCGCCGAGCGAGCCGCCGACCAGGAGCAGCGATGACAGCGTGAGCAGATACGCCTCTACCACCCACTGCTGCTCGGAGAGGCCTCCGTGGAGGCTCGCGCGGATCGCCGGCAGCGCGACGTTGACGATCGTCGAGTCCAGGAACACGATGGCGGAGCCGAGGATCGCGGCGATGAGCGCGATCCGCTTCTCGGACACGGGCTAACCGACTCCCTCGGAGAACAGCGAGTTCGGCTCGTAGCCGCCGAAGCGGACGCCGCCCGGGAACGGGCGCGTGGTGTCGACGATCACGCAGTAGGTCTGGCGGCCGTCGACGCTGGGCACGCAGGCGCGGTAGATGCTCCCGGGCTGGATCGCGAACGTGCTCACGTACTGGACGTTGCTGCGAAACCGCGCCGGGGCGCGGTCGCCGATCCACGCCTGCGCCCGCGATATCGCGTCGGTCATCGCGCGCTCGTCGGCCAGCACCCGCGCGTGATGCGCGAGCCCCGCGGCCAGGAGCACCACGGTGACCCCCGCGACCACGATCGTGCCGGCGTAGTCGCGCGCGATCAGCATGGGGAGATCGCCGCGGAACCGGCGCACAAGCAGGCCGACCGGCCACGACAGGAGGATCACGCCGAGCAGGTTCAGCACGAGCGCGCCGAGCGCTGCCGCCGCGAGCGTCTCGGTCTCGCCCAGGGGCGGCAGCTCGTGACCGAGTACCGCGTCGGCGACCGTCGCGGCGGCGAACGCGGGCCACAGCCAGGCGCCGCGCCGGCGCCAGCGCATCCGGCCCACCCAGCCACGCTCCATGTGTCTAAGAGTAGACCGGGGTGCTCGTCAGCGGCCGAGGGTTCCAGTAAGCTCGGCGCCGCCCGATCAGGGACCAGACCGGAGATCCCGGCACGGTCGAAACGGGGTTGGACGGAGATCCCGATCCAGCCCGGACGGAAAGGGAACCGAATCGATGGCGACGCATATCGCTGAGGCGACCGCCGGCACCGGCACCGCCGCCGGCGGCCATTTGAAGCTCGAGGACCGGATCTGGCTGCTTCGAGCGATGCTGTTGATGCGCGGCCTCGAGGAACGCGCGATGAGCCTGTACCGCCAGGGCAGGGTGCCGGGCTCGTTCTACGACGGCTACGGGCAGGAGGCCGTCTCCGCCGGGCCCGCGTTCGCGATGGCGGCGCAGGACCGGCTGTGCGTCCTGCATCGCGACCTGGCCGCGCACATCGTCCGCGGGGTCACGCCGGCTCGCGTGCTGGCGCAGTATCTGGGCCGAGCCACCGGGGTGACCGGCGGGCGGGACGGGAACGTCCACTTCGGCGACCGGAACCTCGGCTGCGTGGGGATGATCTCGATGCTCCCGGACATGATGCTCGTGGCCACCGGGATGGCGATGGCGTTCAAGCTTCGCGGCGAGCGGCGCTGCGCGATCACCTGGTTCGGGGACGGCTCGACCTCGCGCGGGGACTTCCACGAGGCGATGAACTGGGCCGGCGTGCAGAAGCTTCCGGTGATCTTCGTGCTGGAGAACAACCAGTACGCCTACTCCACCCCGCTCGAGAAGCAGTTCGCGGTCGATCCGGTCGAGCGGGCGGCGGCCTACGGGTTCGTCGGAGTGACGGTCGACGGCAACGACGTGGAGGCGACGTTCGAGGCCGCCCGCACCGCCCGCGAGCGCGCGCTCTCCGGCGACGGGCCGACGCTGATCGAGGCGGTGACGATGCGCATGCACGGCCACGCCGCCCACGACGACATGAAGTACGTGCCGAAGGACCAGGTCGAGGAGTGGCGCAAGCGTGACCCGATCGACCGCCAGGCCGCCCGCCTGGGCGAGCTGGGCGTCGACGTCGACGCGCTCCGCGCCGAGGTCCACGAGGAGATCGACGCCGCGGCCGCCGAGGCCCTGGCCGCGCCGATGCCCGATCCAGCCGGCGCCGTGGACGGCGTGTTCTGCGTCGGTGAGGCGAAGCCGCTCGGCGACGGCCAGGCGCCGTGGAGCGGATTCCGGGAGGACGAGGCCTGATGGCGACCCTGACCTATCTCCAGGCCATCTCCGCGGCCCTGCGCGACGAGCTCCGAGCCGACCAGCGCGTGTTCGTGATGGGCGAGGACATCGGCGTGTTCGGCGGCGCGTTCAAGGTGACCGACGGCTTCATCGACGAGTTCGGCCCCGAACGGGTGATGGACACGCCGCTGGCCGAGTCGGCGATCATCGGCACCGCGATCGGCGCCGCCGTCGTCGGCCTGCGCCCGGTGTGCGAGATGCAGTTCGCCGACTTCATCTCCTGCGGCTTCGATCAGCTGGTCAACGTAGCCGGGAAGATGCACTACCGCCAGGGCCTGGCCGTCCCGATCACGGTGCGGCTGCCGTCGGGCGGAGGGTTCTCCGGGGGCCCGTTTCACTCCCAGAATCCGGAGGCGTGGTTCATGCATTCCCCCGGGATCAAGGTGGTGGCGCCGTCGACCGCCGAGGACGCCAAGGGCCTGCTCCACGCGGCGATCCACGACCCCAACCCGGTCTGCTACATGGAGCACAAGCACCTCTACCGACGGGTCAAGGGCGAGGTCCCGGAGGGCGTCTACGAGACGCCGTTCACCGCACGGGTGGCCCGGCCGGGCTCGGATCTGGTGGTGATCGCCTACGGCGCGATGGTCGGCGTGGCCCTCGAGGCAACCGAGGATCTGGACGGCGCGTCGGTCGAGGTGCTCGACCTGCGCTCGCTCGTCCCGCTCGACGAGGCGGCGATCCTCGACTCGGTGGCCCGCTGCTCGAAGGTCGTGATCGTCGACGAGGCGAACGCCACCTGCGCCGCCGGCGCTCAGGTGGCGGCGCTGATCGCCGAGCGCGGCTTCGAGTGGCTCGACGGCCCGGTGGTCCGCGTGGCCACGCCCGATGTCCCGATTCCGTTCTCTCCGCCGCTCGAGCAGGCGGTGCTGCCCGGCGTCGAGCGGGTCAAGGAGGCGTGCCGTGAGCTCCTTGAGTACTGATCTGCTCGTAGATGTGACGATGCCCCAGATGGGGGTCTCGGTGGCGGAGGGCACGGTGGTCGGCTGGCGCGTCGAGGTCGGCGACCGGGTGCAGGCCGAGCAGCCGATCTGCGAGATCTCGAGCGACAAGATCGACACCGAGGTGCCCGCGCCGGTGAGCGGCGTGGTGGCCGAGATCCTGGTGGCGGTGGAGGCGACGGTGCCGGTCGGGGAGGTGCTCGCGCGGATCGCCTCGGGTTCAGGTGGAAATGGCGCGCCGGCTGCGCCGGGCGCGCCCGTGGCGTCGCCCGGGCAGAGCGAGCGCCCGGCCGGGGCAGCGCTCGGGCAGGACGAGCCCCCGGCCGGCACAGCGCCCGGGCAAGGCGAGCGCCCCGCCGGGACGACGCGACGCTACTCCCCCGTCGTCCAGCGGATCGCCGCCGAGCACGGAATCGACCTCGAGACGGTGACGGGGACCGGGCGCGGCGGCCGGGTGCGCAAGCAGGATGTGCTGGCGGTGGTCGGGGACGGCGCCGAGGCGCCGCCGCTTCACATCGAGAGTCCCTACCGGCCCGAACCGCCGGAGCAGAGCCCGCCGGCGCCGGCTCCGCCGGCGCCCATAAACGGTCTCTCGCGGATGCGCAGGCAGATCGGCGAGCACATGAAGCGCTCGCTCGAGACCGCGGCGACATGCACGACCTGGATCGAGGTCGACATGGCGCGGGTGGAGGCGGCGCGGGCGCGGCTGGGGGTCACCGCGCTGGCGTTCGTGGCCCGGGCGACGATCGAAGATCGGAAGAGC
>Ga0213874_10000114_pt1 | contig 13269 bp, 8 predicted proteins | sample BarmaccomBMRX_R7_FD_160098 | JGI IMG/M metagenome (GOLD analysis project Ga0213874, IMG submission 160098) | Root-associated microbial communities from Barbacenia macrantha in rupestrian grasslands, the National Park of Serra do Cipo, Brazil - RX_R7 | ecosystem: Host-associated > Plants > Roots...
ATCGCAAGGGGCCAGCGCTGGCCCTGGTACGTGGCGCTGCTTCTTGGCCTCGCAGGTGTCGTCATCGCCGGAACCGCCTACGCATTACATTAAAGAGAAAACTATAGACTTGGCCGCCGTGGACTCGCTACTGAACGGGTCGCAATCCGACCACGCGGCCGAGCGGCCCTGCGCCGGCTCCGCCCGCGATCGCAAGCCCGGCGACGACAATGGCGGCGCCGAGCCATTGGCTGGGATACGTCGTCTCATGAAGCACGAGCGTTGCGATGGTAACGCCCATCGGCGGAATGAGCGCAATGCCGAGCGCGGCAGTGGGCGGCCCGAGGCGATGAACAAGCTTCATGTAAGCAAGAAACGCCACGAAGGTGAGAAACCAGCCCTGGAAGATGCCCTCGCCGAGTGCAACGGCCAGGTTGGCGCCCGTGACGTTCGATGGCGCAAAAAAGAACCAAAGCGGCACGAAGAGAAGTCCCGTCGCGCCCATCGCTGCGACACAACACAAAGGGTCGAGATTCCATTTGCGCGCAAAGACGCTGAAGCATCCCCATAAGAGGCCGATGAGGCCGAACAAAGCGTCACCCCCGAGTGCTTCAGCGTCGATCTGCACATCAGCGGCCCGGGCGAACACGACAAGGCCGGCGAGAATGATACCGACTCCAATGAGTCGAGTGGGCGACGGCCACGCACCGAGCACCACGCCGGCGACAAGCAGCGTGCACAGGATCGAGGAGGAGGGCGCGAAGAGCGTGCTGTGGCTCGCCGGCATCATGGTGGTCGCGGCGGTGAAGATCGCGCCGTAGAAGGCGCCGCCGAGAAGGCCGACGATGAGGAAGCGGCCAGGCATCGCGAGCATGATGGCGCGTCGCGTGGGATTTGCCAGCACCAATAGCGACCCGAGAGCCGCCGCACCGTATCGAAACGCTGCGATGTCCCAGGCGGTGAGCCCCGCCTGCACGCCGAACTTCGTCGCCGCGAATTGAGCGGCCATCGGCGGAAAGGAGAGAAAGGCGAGCACAAGGACGGGCACGGCGTTTCAGGACCCCTCGAACTCTGTTACATCCCTCCCCATCACCTGACCGGCTTACGCGGTTTATCATGATCCAGGCGGCGACCGGGATCCCACCTGCCGACCAAAGCGCTTCCCAATGGTGGGCGAGGACGGCTCGCGAGAAAGGTCCGGCCTGAAGATAGGGGGTTCAGCTCAACGAGTGCCCCGTGAAACAAGGACACTGTGACGGAGAGCCCAGGTAAATGAGCCTCGCGCTAACGCCTACCACACCCCCGTATTGGGCATGCTGAGCCAAGGCTCCTTGGGGCTGAGCGGAGACCCCTTCTGCAGAAGCTCGACGGAGATGCCGTCAGGCGAGCGGATGAAGGCCATGTTGCCGTCGCGCGGCGGCCGATTGATCGTCACGCCCTTGTCCATCAGGCGCTGGCATACGGAATAAATATCATCGACCCGATAGGCGAGATGCCCGAAATTGCGTCCTCCGCCATAGCTGTGCTCGTCCCAATTGTAGGTGAGCTCGAGCTGCGGCGACCTCGTCTCCTTCGAGCGCTCCGCGTCATTTGACGCCGCCAGGAAGACGAGAGTGTAGCGGCCCTTCTCATTGTCGAGGCGGCGCACCTCGACCAAGCCAAGCTTGTTGCACCAGAAATCCAGCGCGGCGTCGAGATCGCCCACCCGCACCATGGTATGCAGATATTCCATTTTGCGCTCCCTTCGTCGCGTCCGCCTTGCCTCGCAGCCCTTGCCGGGGCAGATGGCGGGTTGGCTCTCTTATAGGATGGCCGGACGTGAACGCCAGACTCGAATCGCCTGCCTCCACTGCCTCGCTTGCAAGGCTCAAGCGACGCGTGGCGGGATGGTCGATCGCCGCTACCGTCATGGTCACAGCGCTCAAGCTTACCGCCGGGCTCGTTTCGGGATCGCTCGCCCTTTTGGCCGATGGCGCGCATGGCCTCCTCGACATCGGGGCGACCACCCTCACCTTCTTCGCCGTCCGGCAGGCAGATCGGCCCGCCGACGAGGACCATCATTACGGACATGGCAAGATCGAGGCGGTGACGGCGTTATGCGAATCGACATTGCTTGCGCTTCTCGCGCTTGCCGCCTTCATCGAAGCCGTGCGGCGCCTCGCCTTCGAACCGCAAACCATGCTCTCAGCCTCGCCTTTCGCCTTCGCGGCCGTTGTTTTTTCCATCTGCGTCGATGCGACGCGCTGGCGGGCATTGCACCTCGTCGCCCGCAGCACGGGCAGCGAGGCGCTCGCGGCGGATGCCCTGCACTTTTCTTCCGATCTTGCGAGCTCGCTCGCCATTCTCGTCGGGCTCGTGGCTACCAAAGAAGGCTATGCCAACGCGGACGCCAAGGCGACACTCATCGTCGCCGTCCTCATTGGTCTCGCAGCGTTGCGGCTCGCGAGGCGCGTCATCGGCGTGCTCCTCGACACGGCACCCGAGGGTGTTGCCGAGCGAGTTCGCCAGATCGCTTGGCGGATGCCGGGCGTGCTTGGCATCGACGGTGTGCGGGTCCGCCCGGCCGGCGGCGTGATGATGGGGGATGTCAGCATCACTGTGCCCCGCAGCCTGCCGCTCGATCGAGTGAGCGAGCTCAAGGCCTCGCTCACGCGCGCTCTCGCGGCGGAACTGAAGCGCGCCGATTTCACAGTCTCGACGCGCCCCGTCGCGCCCGACGACGAGAGCGCTCTCGAGCGCGTCATGCTGATCGCGGCGCGCGAGCGCCTTCTCGTGCACCATGTCACGGTGCAATGGCTCGATGATCGGCTTGCGATTGGCTTCGACCTCGAGCTCGACGGGCGGCTCAAGCTCAAGGATGCGCATCAGCGCGCCTCGCGCCTCGAAGCCGCGGTGCGCGATGAATTCGGTCCGGTGACAGAGGTCGAGAGTCATATCGAGCCCCTCGAGACGCGCGAGCTCGCCGGAATGCCGGCCGATGCGGCCGTATCGGCACGCATCGCCGAAACCTTGTCACGCGCAGCCGCGCAATCCGGCACGATCCGGACGATCCACAATGTGCGCGTGCGGCAGACGCCGGCTGGGCTCGTCGTGCACTTCCATTGCCTTGGTTCGCCGGATACCGATGTCGCTACCATCCACGCGGCGGTCGACGAGATCGAGCAGAAAGTGAAGCATGAGATCGCAGACATCGCCCGCCTCGTCGGACATGCCGAACCCACCGGGGCAGCGCATGGCGCCAGCGCTTCCACCGCCGACAATTGATGCTGCCGAAGCGTTCCCCTGATTTGTCGAGGATCCTTCCACAATGCATGAAGCGTTTAGGAGTTTTTCAGAACCCCTGACGCTTCGTCGATCGAATCCGCCTAAAGGAAAAAGAGACCAGGATGCGCCCTGAAACTTCACTTCCCATCCGCCTCGAGGACTACCGCGTCCCGGATTACCTCGTGAAGACGGTCGACCTCGATTTCTCCTTGAGCTCGCGCGCGACGCGAGTGCGCGCCCGGACCGCCTTTACGCCAAACCACCGCGGCGGCATCAAGGGCGCTCCCCTCGTCCTCGACGCGGACGAGCTCAAGCTCCTTTCCATCGCGCTCGATGGACGCTCTCTCGAGACTCATGAATATGAGCTGAGCGAGACCTCTCTGACGCTCAAGGTACCTCCGGCGCAGCGTTTCGTCCTCGACATCGAGACGGAGCTCGATCCGACCTCAAATACCAAGCTCTTCGGCCTTTATCGCTCGAACGACACCTACTGCACGCAGTGCGAAGCGCAAGGTTTTCGGCGCATCACCTTCTTCCAGGACCGCCCGGACGTACTCGCAGTCTACACGACGCGGCTCGAAGCCGAGCTCGATGAAGCGCCGGTTTTGCTCGCGAACGGCAACAAGGTGATGGAGGGAAAGATCGAGGGGACAACGCGCCATTTCGCGGTCTGGCACGACCCTTGGCCGAAGCCCTCTTATCTTTTCGCGCTCGTCGGCGGCCGCCTCGGCTGCGTGACCGGCGATTTCAAGACATGCTCGGGCCGCAACGTCGAGCTCGGCATTTATGTCGAGCCAGGCAAGGAAAAGCGCGCCACTTACGCGCTCGAGGCGCTGAGGCGCTCGATGCGCTGGGACGAGGAAGCTTTTGGGCGCGAATACGACCTCGACGTCTTCAACATCGTCGCTGTGTCGGATTTCAACATGGGCGCGATGGAGAACAAAGGCCTGAATGTCTTTAACGACAAATATGTGCTCGCGAGCTCCGAGACAGCGACCGACGCGGACTACGCAAATATCGAGGCGATCATCGCGCATGAGTATTTTCACAATTGGACCGGCGACCGGATCACTTGCCGAGACTGGTTTCAATTGTCCCTCAAGGAAGGGCTAACCGTCTTCCGCGATCACGAGTTCACATCGGATACGCGCTCGCGAACGGTGAAGCGCATCTCGGATGTGCGCACGCTGCGACTCGTGCAATTCGCCGAGGACTCAGGCCCTCTCGCGCATCCCGTGCGGCCGCACCTTTACCATGAGATCAATAACTTCTACACCGCTACCGTTTACGAGAAGGGCGCGGAAGTGATCCGCATGTTGAAGGAGATCATCGGCTCGGAAGCCTTTCGTCGCGGCATGGATCTTTACTTCGAGCGCTGCGATGGGACAGCCGCGACGGTTGAGGATTTCGTGGCCTGTTTCGCCGATGTATCCCGCCGTGACTTCTCACGCTTCATGCGCTGGTACGAGCAGGCCGGCACTCCCGTCCTGCGCGTAAGCCAGCACCATGATCCCGCGGCGCGCACCTCGACATTCACTTTCACGCAGACGACGCCGCCAACGCCGGGACAGCCGGAGAAAGCGGCGCTCGAGATCCCGATCAGTGTCGGGCTCCTGTCCCCTCGCGGCGAGGAGCTGAAGCTTGACAGCGACCATCCCGATTGGCGTTCAGACGGCGTCTTCGTTTTGCATGAGGAAACGGGCGAGATCACTTTCAAAGGTCTTGCGGAGAAGCCCGTCGCCTCGCTGTTGCGGGGCTTCTCGGCGCCGGTCCGGCTCGATTTTTCGCAAAGCGTCGAGGAGCTCTTGCTGCTCGCCGGTCATGATCGCGACCGCTTCAACCGCTGGCAGGCGATCCAGAGCTTCGCCACGCGAATGATGCTGGATGACTTGAAAGAGCACGGACCGCAGGCGCGCTCACGCTTCGATCGGCGCTTCTACTTGGCGCTTGAGCCGCTGCTGACCGAGGAGCCTGACCATGCCTTCGCGGCCGAGGCTCTCTCCATTCCCTCAGAGCAGGACATCGCTCGCGAGCTGGGATCTGAGGTCGATCCGGACGCCATTCTGGAAACACGCGAGGCGCTTCTGCGTGCGATGGGCGAGGCTCTCGAAGCTCCGTTGCGCGCCGCGTATGACCGGCTCGCCGACTCCGGATCCTATTCGCCCGATCCGAAGAGCGCCGCACGTCGACAATTGCGCAATGGTGCGCTTGCGCTCTTGGTCATCGCCGATCCCAAGCGCAATGGGCCGCTGGCGCAAGCTCAGTTCGCGACCGCGGGCAATATGAACGACAGGCTCGCAGCACTCGGCGCGCTCATGCGCGCGCCGGATGCGATGCGTGAAGCCGCGCTTGCCGAATTCGAGCGGGCTCACGCCGAGGATCCGCTCATTCTCGACAAATGGTTTGCGTTGCAGGCGCGCATTCCGGAACCGGCGACTCTCGAGCGGGTGAGGAAACTCACCGCGCATCGGGCATTTTCCTTCGCCAATCCGAACCGGGTCTACTCGCTGATCATGAGCTTTGCTTCGGGCAACCAGTCCGCCTTCAACCGTGCCGACGGTGCCGGGTATGATTTCATCACCGAACTGGTCGCGAACCTGGATGGCTCGAACCCCGCGATCGCGGCGCGCCTCCTCACCGCCTTCCGTACCTGGCGCAGCATGGCGGCACCGCGCCGGGCCAAGGCGGAGGCGGCCCTGAAGCGCCTTGCCTCAACACCGAAGCTTTCAGCCGATGTCACCGACATCGTCACGCGTTCGCTCGCCTGAATGGGGGAGCGCGCAGAGTTGACGATCGCTGGACCATATCCGCTAAGCTGAGACCCTTTTTCCGAAAGGATCGTGCTGGCTCAAAATAGCCAAGAGCATGCAGGCGATTTCAACTGCACGCTCCAAGCGCGATCCGTGACACGGCCCGTCTCTCGGCCAGAAGGAGAAAGTTCAACCCGCCCAGACGTTGCAAAGCCGCGTGAGACTCGCCTTGCGCGAATCCGTTCTTTTTTTGTCCAAAAAAATGCAACCCTGCCGAAATTTCGGCTGGACAAGGAGTCGCCGGAAGATTCGAATGAAAGTGATTCGGGGGTTGGCGGTGTAGAATTTCACCACCGAAGATCCATTCAAGTCTTCGACGGAGGCCAGAGCATGGCGCGCATGGACGCGGCCGTGCCGCCCTTGCACGCGGCTGTTTCGGGGCGAGCGGCGAGCACGAGAAGGCCAACGGTTTTGTGGCGCGCCCGCATGCGCACGCGGCTCGCTCTTACGCTGGTGGCGCTTCTCGCCTTCGCTTTCGTCACAGCCGAAACTCTCCTCGACCTCTATGCCGCGCGCGAGCTTCACCTCGGCCAAGCGCTCGAGCATGCCGATGCGACCGCCGCGTTGATCGCTCAACGGCTCGACAGTCTCACGGGCTCTTCCGGCTCAACTGGGAGCTTGCCGAAGCTGTCGGACGTCAGCCGCTCGAACGAGGCGACTTCTGCCGACACCCAACGCCCCAATGTTCAGGGTCTCTTGGCGGCGGCCCTGCCCTTCCACGCGACGCCGAGCGAAATGCTCGTTGGTGTCACCGACCGTTCCGGACAAGTCGTCGCGAGCCTCGGCTTCCATCGTGAGGTCAGGTCCATCGCGGACCTCGTCGGGCGCGAACATATCGCCGAGACGAACCGTTCGGCCGCCCGTTTCGTGACACCTGACGGAGTGGATTCCATCGTCGCGATCCGCGACCTCGCGGCGCCGCTTGGCCAGGTTGCCATCGTCACACCGACCTCACGCATGCTCGGCCTCTGGCGCGAGCATGCGCAACAGGTTGCTCGCATCGCCGCGATTGGCTCGTGCATCATTCTTCTACTCGTCGCCGCTTTTCTGTGGCAGCGCCGTTCAGCGCGCCTCGCCAAGCGTGAGGGCCGGCAAATCCGGGCTCGCATGCAAGCCGCGCTCATGGACACTTGGCGCAACGAGCAGGAGCTGCTTGAAAAAGAACGGCGCCTCATCGCCAATCTCACCGACCTCGAGCGCTCGAGAGCCGCGGTCGAGCGGCAATCCTCCGAGCTGGGAGCGCTGGTCGAGCATTATCTCGCCCAGCGAAATCGCGTCGAGAAGGCTAGTCGCGCCAAGGCTGAGTTCCTCGCCAATATGAGCCATGAGCTGCGCACGCCACTCAACGCAATCATCGGCTTTTCCGAGATCATGGAGACGGGGCTCTTCGGTGCGCTTGGCAGCGAGAAATATGGCGAATACGTGAGCGACATCCGCCGCAGCGGGCAATATTTGCTGGCCGTGGTCTCCGACATTCTGGAGATGGCTCGCATCGAATCCGGCCGCCGTCGCATCAAGCGGCAACAGGTGGTTCTCAAGGACATTCTGGGCGAAGCCGCCCTTGTCCTCACCGCTGCCGCCGAAGCCAAGAAGCTGTCGCTCGTCATCGAGGCACCTGCCGGGCATCGCATCGAAGCCGATGCGCGTGCCCTGGTTAAGGTTTTGGTGCATCTCGCACGCAACGCCATCGATCACACCTGCGAAGGCGGCACCGTCAAGCTCATGGCCAAGCTCTATCCGACCCATGTTGGCATCCACATCGCCGACACCGGCACGGGCATTCTTCAGCCGAGGCTAGGAGGGCGAAGCGGCTATCCTCCCTGCGCAGATGCCGACGTGACGCATGCATGCCGAGGGTCGGGGCTCGGTTTCGCGATCGCCCGCTCGCTCGTCGAGCTGCACGGCGGGCGCTTACGCGTGAGATCACGGGCGGGCATGGGCTCAGTCGTGGTGCTGAGCCTGCCGCGCCAGCCAATGGCCGGTCAGGAGGCTTTGAGCGTCCTGGCGGCGTAGGTGCATAATCTAAAAGCGGAAACCGAATCCACGCGGCCGTGTTGCGGCTCACCCAGGTCGTCCCGCTGCTCTCGAGTTTGCCCGCTTTCGCAGACTTGCGGAATCGATGACCACGCGATCGTAAATCTCCTTCACTTCCGCGCGCAGCGCTTCGACCTTGCGCGTCAGCGCCGCGCCTGACCCGGCGCCGAGGTCGCGCGCTATGTTGCGCAGGATCGAGGGATCGTTCCAATTCATCGGCGAGGCTTCGGTGGAACGCAGGCGCTCTCGCTGCAAGAGCTCCGTGAAGAGGCTCCGCGCACGGATCAGCGTGCGCGCACGCGCTTTCGCCAATAATCCCTGCGCAGACGCTTCGGTGAGGCTTGACTCGATTGAGGATGCAAGCAGGCGCGAATAGCGCGACGCATGGGCGAGCATCAGGAACTGGGCGCAGAAATCGATGTCGACGAGGCCGCCGCGCATGTTCTTCAGATCGGCCGCATCATCATCTCCCTTCTCGGAAGCCAGTAGCCGGCGCATTGCGCCGACATCGGCGACAAGCCGAGCCGGATCGCGCTCGCGCAAGAGGATGCGCCGGATCGAGGCCGCGACAAGGCGGCACAGGGCCGGGTCCCCCGCGACCGGGCGCGCACGCGTGAGTGCGAGATGCTCCCAGGTCTCAGCCTCGTTTTGCTGATACTGCTCGAAAGCGGTGAGCGGGAGCGCCACCGGGCCCTTGCCGCCGGAGGGGCGAAGCCGCATGTCGATGTCATATAACCGGCCATGCGAGGTGGGCGCCGAGATCGCCGTGATCAGGCGGTGCGTGAGGCGCGAGAAATAAAGGACGGGATCGAGCGGGCGACGCCCGTCAGAAACCGTCGCCGCGACCGGCAAATCATAGATGACGATGAGGTCGAGATCAGATGTCGCGGTCATCTCGCCGGCACCCAGCCTTCCCATGGCGATGGCCGCGAGACGTGAGCCTGGAACCACGCCGTGCTCGGTCGCGAAGGCTTTTCGCGTGATATCGAGCGCGACCTGCAGCGAGGCCTCGGCGACGGAAGTATAGGCCGCACCGAGATGCTCGGCGTTCGAGTCGCCGCCCAGGAAGCGCGCGCCGGCCATGAACCATTCCTCGCGGCCGGCATCACGCAGAAGATCGAGCGCCTCCTCATGTGAAGTCCCGGCCGCGAGCCGAGCAGCGATCCGGTTCGCGACGCGTCGGGGTGTCTGCGCTTCGGAAAAAGCGCGCACATCAATGAAGACGTCAAGGAGATGCGGCCTTTGCACGATGGCTTCGGCGAGGCGAGGCGCAGAGCCGAGCATGGCGGCGAACAAGCGCCGCAGCGTCTCGCTCTCGGAGAGGATCGAGAAAAGCTCGGCGGGCGCCGCCATGCGCTCGAAGCTGCGGTCGAAGGCGGTGATGGCCGCGTCCGGATCATCGGCCTTGGCGAAGGCCTCGATGAGTTCGCCGAGGACGGCCATCAAAGCTTCGCGCACCTTGATGCCGCGCGCCGTTGCGCGCTCGGGTGGCGCGATCCAGCTCGCGACGAGGCGCGAGGCTTCGGCCGGCCGACGGAACCCCTTCGCGGCAAGCTCCTTCGTGGCGAAGCTCACGCTGGCGGATGGTCTCGAGACCTCCCGATCGCCAAAGGCTTTTTGCGCCTCAAGGCGCACTTGCGAGGTGCGTGACGCGAACTCCTTCTCGAAAGCCTTGGCGCTCGCAAATCCCGACCAGCGCGCGAAATCCTCGAGGTCGGCGCCCTCCCGCGGCAGTGTTTGCGTCTGCTCGTCGTTACGCATTTGCAGACGATGCTCGATCATGCGCAAGAAATGATAGGACTCGGAAAGACGCTTACGCGCGTCCTTCGGAAGGTGACCGGCCTCCGCGAGCGCCTTCAGCATGGAAAGCGTGCGTGCGCCGCGAAGGCGCGAGTCGCGCCCACCGAAGACGAGCTGGAGCGCTTGCGTCGCCAGCTCGCATTCGCGAATTCCCCCTGGACCGAGCTTGACGTTGCGCCCGCTGATCGCCTCGTCGTCGCCATGCACGGCCCGCACATCCCGCCACAGACCGCGCAACGCCGTGATGGCTTGAAAATCGAGATGACGTCGCCAGACGAAAGGTGATAGCTCCGCAAGGAAGGCCCGGCCCATGGCGATGTCGCCGGCGACCGGACGCGCCTTGATGAAGGCGGCGCGCTCCCAGTTCTGCCCAACCGTCTCGTAATATTGGTAGGCGGCGGCGAGCGGCACCGAAGGCGGCGTCGACGAAGGGTCGGGCCGCAACCTCAGATCGACCCGCAACACGTAATCATCATCCGTGCGCGACTGCAGCAAGCGCACCACCCGCTGCGTCAATCGGGCGAACAGGGCGTCGGGTTCGGTGCTTGCAGCCACGTTGGCGCTGGCCGGATCGTGCAGCGCGATGAGATCGATGTCGCTCGAATAGTTGAGCTCCCGCGCCCCGTGCTTTCCCATGGCGATCAAGACAAAGCTCGAATCTTTTCCGGGATTCTTCGGGTCCGGTAAGACGAGACGACCGGAGCGATGAGCGTCGCGCAATACGAAGTCGGTGGCGAGTGCGACCGCCGCGTCTGCAAAGCGCGTCAGGGCCTCGGTGACCCCTTCCAGCTCCCAAATCCCGCCGAGATCGGCGAGCGCGACGAGAAGCGCGACACGCTGGCGCGCATGGCGCAGCGCCGGCATGATGGTCAAGTCGTCCTCCGCGCGAGCGCCAATACGCGCCATCTCGTCGATCAAGCGCGCAAGATGAAGCTCAGGCGGCTCGGCGAGAGCGTCGAAAAGCCATTCGGGATGCGTTCGGGCGATGCGCGAAAGGAAGGGTGAATAACCGAGGATGGCGGAGATGAGCTGCGACGCTTTCGGCCGCGCCCTCAATAGCTCCGCAAGGCGCGCCCGCAACTTCTCGTCTTCGATGGCAGCGATGAATTCTCCGGCCAGGTCCCTGCGCCGGCCGGGCCGTGGCCGGGGCGCGACAACGACACGTTCAATCAAGGGCTCAGGCGAGGAATTCGGGTCGCGAGGCTTGACCTCGCCTGCATCTTTCACGTCGTTGCGCCCGCGAGGGGCGGCGGAAAGCACAAAGTCGCCCGCAGGCCCGGATGGTTGTCCTCGAGCCTCAGCGAGCCGCCATGAAGCCGCATGACTGCATGGGCGAGGCTCAATCCGAGGCCGAAGCCTGGACGCGTTCGGCTGCCTTCAAGCCGCACGAAGCGCTCGAGCACACGTTCACGATCGGCCTCCGGAATACCAGGCCCATGGTCCGACACGCAGACCTCGGTGGTGCCGTCGCCATTGGCGCGGGCCGAGACTTGGACCTCTGCCGCAGACTCGGCCTGTCCTTTTTCGCCGCCCCTCGCATATTTCAAGGCGTTGTCCACGAGATTGGCGAGCGCCTGGCCGGCAAGCTCCCGGTTGCCGTGCGCCTGCAAGCTTCCTGGAGCCTCGACCGACAGGGAAACGCCCGCCTCATCGGCAATCGGCTCGTAGAGCTCGACGACGGAGCGCGCGATCTCGGCTGCATCGAACTGCGCCATGTTCTCGACCACGCGTCCCCCTTCGGCGCGGGCAATCATCAACAGAGCGTTGAACACGCTGATGAGCTGGTCGCTCTCCTCGATCGTGCGCTCGAGCGCCTGTCGGTAGTCTTGCGGTAATTTCGCGCTACGCAGCGCCTCCTCGGCCCCGCTACGCAAGCGCGTCAACGGAGTCTTGAGGTCATGAGCGATGTTGTCGGAAACTTCCTTGAGCCCGGACAAGAGAGCGCCGATGCGATCGAGCATGGCGTTGAGGGAAGCGGCGAGACGGTCGAGCTCGTCATTCGAACCTTCGAGCGGCAGGCGTGTGGCGAGCTCGCCCGCCATGATCGCATTGGCGCTTTCCGTCATCGAGTCGATACGCGCCAGCACCCGACGCGCCACGAAGAAGCCGCCGACGAGACCGAACACCGTGAGAATGACGAGTCCCAACAGGAAGGCGCGCTTCACGGCTTGCCCGAGGCTATTGAGCTCGGCGAGGTCGCGTCCCACCACAAGACGAAATCCGCCGGGCAGCAGGATGACGCGCACATAAGCGTGGTGCGTCACGCCTTCGGGATCGTCGAGCCGCTCGTAGGGCGTGTCGAAGTTCTCGCCAGCCGAGGTGAGCACGCTGGTCGGCAGGCGCGCGACGTTCCCGGCAAGCGCCTCGCCGACGAAAGTCGTGAGGAGGTAAAGCGAGGATCCCGGCCGACGCGTCCGCTGCTCGACGCTGGCGACAAGGCGCCTGATGCCGCCGGCGCCACCGCCGGCGCGAAACTGGTCGATGAGGCCGTTGACCTCCGCATCCACGGTCTCGCGCATCCCTTGCTCGACGAGGCGTCGCCCATTCCAGGCGACGTAGCCGAGCACTCCAGCAGAGATGATCGCGAAGACGAGGGCGTAGGCGAGGGTCAGCCGGAAGGCCGTGGTGCGAACAAGCTTACCGAGCGCCGTCACGGATCACATACCCGGCTCCGCGCACCGTCTGCAGCAAAGGGCGATCAAAGCCCTTGTCGATCTTGCCGCGCAGCCGCGACACGTGAACATCGATGACATTCGTCTGAGGATCGAAATGATAATCCCAAACGTTTTCGAGAAGCATGGTGCGCGTCACCACCTGGCCGGCATGGCGCATCATGTACTCGAGCAGGCGAAATTCGCGCGGTTGTAGGTCGAGTGTCTGGCCGGCCCTGGTGACACGCCGCGACAGGCGATCGAGCTCGAGATCGCCGACTTGATAGACCGTCTCCTCGCGCGACGTGCCGCCGGAGCGGCGGCGCGCCAGCACCTCGATACGGGCGAGGAGCTCCGAGAAGGCGTAAGGTTTCGTCAGGTAGTCATCACCGCCGGCTCTGAGCCCCTTCACCCGGTCGTCGACCTGGCCTAGCGCCGAGAGGAAGAGCACCGGCGTTTGGACCTCCTGCTCGCGCAGCGAACGAACGAGCGAGAGGCCATCGAGCTTGGGCAGCATGCGGTCGACGATCAGCACGTCGTAATTGCCCTCTCGCGCGAGTGCGTAGCCATCGAGTCCGTCGAAGGCTTGATCGACGACATGGCCCTCCTCCCGCAAGGCCTTCTGGACGTAAGCCGCGGCGTCGCGATCGTCTTCGACTACGAGAATCTTCATGGCTGGAGGCAAAATAAGGCCGTTTCGTCAATTCACAAGAGTTGCAGGCGTTCGCGCT
>Ga0213874_10000115_pt1 | contig 13268 bp, 14 predicted proteins | sample BarmaccomBMRX_R7_FD_160098 | JGI IMG/M metagenome (GOLD analysis project Ga0213874, IMG submission 160098) | Root-associated microbial communities from Barbacenia macrantha in rupestrian grasslands, the National Park of Serra do Cipo, Brazil - RX_R7 | ecosystem: Host-associated > Plants > Roots...
CCGCGGATCCCCGCCACGGCCCCCAGCCGGCCGCACTCATCCTCACCACCGAACACCTCCAGCCCGCTCACCGGAAAGCCCGCGCTGCGGACGGCGAAATCGCTCACCGGAAAGCCCGCACTGCGGACGGCGAAATCGCGCCACAGCGACCAGTCGCCCGCGAGTGGAACCAGATGCGTATCCATCACAGCTGCCGATGCGCTCCGGCCGCGAGCCGGTAGCGGTAACGATGTCACCGCGCTGAGGCCACCGTCCCTCGTGGGATAGCGAGGATGTACCGGGATTCGACCTCGAGCCGAAACCCTTCGCCGGGGGTGCGGTAGGGGGCAAGCGCGCCGGCGATCGCGCCGTTGATCGCGGCTTCGCCGACGGCTCGCTCGGCCAGCAGAGTCAGACCCGCAGAGCGGATCGCGCGTAGCGCGGTGTCGAGGTCGGGGTATTCGTATGCCGTCTCGACGAGTCCGTCCTCGACGGTCGCCACGCCGGCGTGGGTGATGAGATCGTCGAGCACCTCGGAGTCGGAGAGCGCTGTCGGACCCGGCGCCCCCGCCCGCACCGGCGACAACAGCGATCGGATAGCACCGAGCACGACGGCGAGCTGGTTGCGATCCTCGCGCCCGAAGATCACGATGAACAGAGACCCGCCCGGCTTGGCGACGCGCGCCGCCTCGCGGAGCGCCGCCAGCGGGTCGGCGGCGAACGGGAGGCTGTGGAAGCCGGTGACGACGTCGAAGGTGCCGTCGTCGTAGGGGAGGAACTGGACGTCGCCGACGTCGAAGCGTCCGCCGGGCACGCGCTCGCGCGCGATCTCGAGCATCCCTGCCGCCGCGTCGATGCCGGTGACGCGCGCGCCGGCGTCGGCAGCGAGCCGGCAGAACCCGCCGGCCCCGCACCCCAGATCGAGCAGTTCCGTCCCATGGCCGATCCCGGTGCGGCGGAGGCACAACTCGAAGTCGGGCCGCCGGCTGCCTTCTTGCAGCTCGGCCCAGTCCCGCGCGCGCTCGCCCCACAGCTCGCCGTTGATCGCCGCCGAGCCCAGCCGCTGGTTGATCGCGGTCATTCCGTCCTCACGCTGTTGTAATGTGGTTCTAGCATATTCGTTAATGCTGCTCGCTAACGAATAGGGCGGTAAGATAACACGATGAGCGCGCGTGTCAAGACCTACAACTCCCCGCTTCGCGAGGAGCAGGCCCGACGAACCCGCGAGCGGATCCTCGCCGCCGCGCGCCGGACGTTCCGCGAGCAGGGCTACGGCGCCACCACACTCGCGGATATCGCCCGGGCGGCTGGTGTGGCCGAGCCGACCGTCCGCGCCACCTTCAAGACCAAGCCGAACCTGGTCGAGCACCTGCTCAGGCTCGCCGTGCGCGGCGAAGACACCGAGCCCCAGCTCCAAGACCGCGAAGCCTTCCAACGGGTGCTCGCCGCCACCGACCCAGACACGCTCCTAGAGCGCTTGGCCGACCTGGCCGAGGCGCTACACAAGCGCTCATGGGACGTGATGGAGATCGCCCGCGGCGCCGCCTCATCAGACCCCGCGATCGCTGAGATATACGAGCAGAGGCCCCGCGTGAGGCTCACGAATCAGAGAGCGGTGGCCAGACGACTGGCCGAACTCGGCGCGCTACCCAACCGAACCAGCATCGAGACCGCCGCCGACCTGCTCTGGCTCTACACCGCACCCGAGATCTACCGCATGCTCGTCATCGAACGCAAGTGGTCACCCAACCGGTACCGCACCTGGTTTCGCGCTGCTGTCGGCAGCATCCTCGCCTGATCCACGACAGGCGCCGCGGTTCGCGTCGCTGAATGCGCCGCGTGCCCGACATCCCGCTACCTCGGACAACCGAAGCGTTGCCCGGAACAGTTGCCCGCCGATACTCGCGGTACTGAGCGAGCACAAGAAATAGTCGGTATGCAGGAAGTTCTCTAGCGGGAGCGACGGGACTCGAACCCGCGACCTCCGGCGTGACAGGCCGGCGCTCTAACCAACTGAGCTACGCCCCCTGAGCGGGGATCTCCAAGTATGTCAGGAGATCGCGTCGGGGACCCGCCGCAACTTCTCGTCGCGCAGCCGGTTTCTACCGGCGGATTCGAAGCTCCCGTAGGACGCGCCCAACCCGGCCGTGGGCGCGCACTTGTGGGAAACCGGCGAGGACCCCTGGGTCCTCGCCGGCGTTTTTTTACACGCGATCCCGCCGGCGCACCGGGTCGCGGCGCTTGACAACTTGCCTATTCTGATTAGGACAAAACCTAATCACTATAGGAGGATCGATGAAGCGTGCCCCGGTGACTCCGAACCTCTACCAGCTGACCCGCATCAGCTTCGTCAACGCGTACCTCGTCCGTGAGGATGACGGCTTCACGCTGATCGACACCACGATCCCCGGCGCCGCCGACGACCTCATCGCCGCGGCGCGGGACGCCGGCGCGCCGATCACCCGGATCGCGCTGACCCATGGACACGGCGACCACGTCGGCTCGCTGGACGCCCTCAAGCAGCGGCTCGGAGACTCGGTGCCGGTCCTGATGCCCGAGCTCGACGCCCGCATCCACGTCGGCGAGCAAGTCGTCGACGGCAAGGTCCGCGGGTCCTGGCCGAAGATCACCACGGTGCCGGACGTCCGCCTGCAGCCCGGCGAGCGAATCGGCAGCCTCGAGGTCGTGGCGAGCCCCGGACACACTCCCGGCCACGTCTCGTTCCTGGACACCCGCGACCGCACGCTGATCGCCGGCGACACCTTCACCTCGTACGGCTCGGTGGCGGTCTCCAGTCACTTCTATTGGCGTTTTCCGCTGGCGACCATGGCGACGTGGGACAAGGCCAGGAACCTCGAGTCTGCGCGCGCTCTGCGCGCCCTCGAGCCGGCGCTCCTCGTGGTCGGACATGGCCCCGCCATACGCGCGCCGCGAGCCGACATGGACCGGGCGATCGCCCGCGTCGCCCGGTGACCCCGCGCGCCGGCCTGGACACCGACGCGGTGGTCGCCACGGCGGCGGGGCTGGCCGACGCGCACGGCCTCGACGCGGTCTCGCTAACCCGCCTCGCTCGGGAGCTCGGCGTGCGCCCGCCGTCGCTCTACGCTCACGTCGCCGGCCTTCCCGACCTGCGGGCACGGTTGGCTGCCCGGGGCGCCGCCGAGCTCGCCGACGCGCTTCGCTCCGCCGCCGCGGGACGCGCTCGCGGCGATGCGCTGCATGCCGTTGCGGCCGCCTACCGGCGGTATGCGCTCGCCCACCCCGGGACCTACCAGGCGCTCCAACGCGCGCCCGACCTCGAGGGCGGGCAGGCGGGAGCGGCCCTGGTCGACGTCGTCCTCGCCGTGCTCCGCGGCTACGGGCTACGCGGCCACCGGGCGATTCATGGCGCCCGGGCGGTCCGCGCCGCCCTACACGGATTCGTCCTGCTCGAGACGCGCGAGGGCTTCGGGCTTCCGCTCACCGTGGAGGAGTCCTACCGCCGGCTGGTAGCCATCCTCGACCGTGGTCTCAGCGCGGCGTGAGTAAGTTCTGAGGCGATGTACACCGAGGTCGAGCACGATGGCGGGCGTGACACCGTCGCGGTCGAGGAGCCGCTCGAGATCCGCGTCGACGGCCGGCCGCTGGCGGTGACGATGCGGACGCCCGGGCACGACGAGGAGCTCGCCCTCGGCTTCTTGTACGGGGAGGGGCTGATCGACGGCCCCCGCGCGGCCGGCCTCACCGATGACTTCGCCGCCAACACGGTGGAGGTGGCCGGCCCGCTGATCCGCGACCCTGGCCAGCGCCGCTTCTACACGACCTCGTCGTGCGGCGTCTGCGGCAAGGGCGCCCTCGAGGAGGTGGCGGTCATGAGCCCGGCGCTCCCGAGCGGCCCCCGGGTGTCTCGCTCGCTGGCCGCGAGCCTTCCCGACCGGCTCGAGCAGCCGGGCTTCGCGCACACGGGCGGCCTGCACGCGACCGGGCTGTTCGACCGGTCGGGAACGCTGCTGATCACCCGCGAGGACGTCGGGCGCCACAACGCGATGGACAAGGTGATCGGCCGGGCGCTGCTCGACGGCCTGGTGCCGCTGGGCGAGCGGGTCCTCTGCGTCAGCGGACGGCTCTCGTTCGAGCTCGTGCAGAAGGCGGCGGTCGCCGGCGCACCACTACTGGTCGGCGTCGGCGCCCCGAGCTCACTGGCGATCTCGCTGGCGCAGGAGCGGGGCGTGACTCTGTGCGGCTTCGCGCGCCGCGGCACGATGAACGTCTACACCCATCCCGACCGGATCAGCGACGGCTAGCCGCTTTGGGTCTGGGGCCGGGCTTCGACCGACGAACGCGATACGCCAAACAACGCGTCCGGATGCCCGGCCCCACGGACGCCGAGCGAAGCGAGGCCCCTACCCGGCCAACCGGACGAGCCGCTCGAGCTCGGCCTCGGAGGACCACGCGCCCACCGAGGCACGCACCAGGTCGAAGGCGGGGATGCTTCGCACGACGATGCCCTCGCCGGCCAGCCGCTCGACCTCGGCGGCGGCGTCGGCCACCTTCCACGAGACGAGGGTCGAACGGCCGCGCGGCTGCACCTCGAGGCCGCGCTCGGCCAGCGCCCCGGCGAACCACCCGGCGAGCGAGGCAGCCCGGTCGTGGACCCACGCCCACCCGGCAGCCGCGAGCGCCTCGAGCGAAGCCAGCGCCCAGGACCCGCGCATCGCGGACGGGAACCCGTGGTCGAGCCGCTTGACACCCTCGGCGGGCTCGAACTCGAGCGCCTGCTGCGGATCGGCCACCGAGCTGTAGCCGGGCCACGGCACCAGCAGCTCGTCGAGGTGCTCGGGCGCCACGTACAGGCAGCCGCTCCCTTCGGGGCCGCACAGCCACTTCTGGCCCGAGGCGGCGTAGAACGCACAGCCGAGCGCGCGCACGTCGACCGGGACTGCGCCGAGCGCCTGGGCGGCGTCGAGTAGCACCGGCACACCGGTGGCGACCAGCGCCGGCACGTCGGCAACTTTTCCGCCCACCCACGAGACGTGCGAGCAGGCGATCAGCCGAGTGTGCGGCCGGATCTCGCCGGGGAGCTCGGCGTATGGCACGACCCGGACCGAGATCCCGTGCCGGCGCACGGCGCGGCCGACCGGCGCGAGCAGGCCGGGATGCTCCTCGTCGCTGGTCAGGATCTCATCGCCGGCGCGCAGATCGAGACCGGCGATCACCGTGTTGACGCCGTCGGTGGTCGAGCCGGTCAGCGCAACCTCGTGCGGCTCGCAGCCGAGCACTTCGGCGTAAGCGGCACGGGCGCACCCGGCCAGCTCCATCACTCCCTCGAAGTACGGCCGCCCGCACCTTCCGTTGCTGGCCTCGTAGTCGACCCGCGCGCGCACCGCCTCGACGGCCTGGCGGGGCACCGGCCCCTCGGTGCCGGCGTTGAGGTAGGCCAACCGCTCGAGGACGGGGAACTGGGCGCGAAAGCCGGCCGGGTCGGTGAGATCGGTGGCGATCGATTCGCGCACGCGTCAGCCCGGGCCCACGGGAAGCGAGATCTTCCGGCACTCGGTGGCGACATCCTGTCCCGCCGCGCCGACGAAGCCACCCGGCGTGCCGACCGAGGCACACATCGCGCGGGCCGCCTCGCCACAGCGGTAGAACTCCTGGTTGCCGAGCGACGAGGCGATGTTGACGTCGATGCAGCCGTTGCCGGTCGAGTGCCCGGCGGTGGCGATCGAAACGACCACGATCGCGGCCAGCACGGCGACGGCGCTGAGCACACCGCCGACCATCCACTTCTCCCGCGTGCTCAGGCCGCGCTGCGACGTGATCTTCGCCGCGTGGCCGGGGGGCAGAATCAGCACACGGCGAGTCTACGGCGAGCGCCGCCGGGCGGCACGCTCGCGCAGCTCGTTCTTCAGCACCTTCCCGGTCTGGTTGCGCGGCAGCTCGTCGAGGAACTCGACCTCCCGCGGCACCTTGTAGCCGGCGAGATTGTCCTTGACGTAGGCCTTGACGCCATCCTCGCTCAGCCGGGCGCCGTCGCTCAGCACCACAAACGCTTTCAGACGCTGGCCGAACCGTTCGTCCTCGACGCCGATCGCCGCCGCCTCGGCGATCGACGGATGGCTTGCCAGCAGCTCCTCGACCTCGGCCGGGAACACGTTCTCGCCTCCGGAGACGATCATCTCGTCGTCGCGGCCGTCGACGAACAGCCGGCCGTGCGCGTCGAAATGGCCGAGGTCGCCGGACGAAAGCAGGCCGTGGATCTCCTCCTTGCCGCCACCGCCCGTGTAGCCCTCGAACTGCGACAGGTTGCCGACGAAGATCCGGCCCGTCTGACCCGCGGGCAGCTCGTGACCGTCGTCGTCGAAGATCTTGACCACTGATCCGCGGACCACCTTCCCGACCGTGCCGGGATCCGCCTCGAGATCCTTCGGGGTGGCGATCGTCGCATAGGCGATCTCGGTCGAGCCGTACAGGTTGTACACGACGGGGCCGAACACCTCCAGCGCCCGTGTGGCCAGGTCCGCGCCGAGCGCCGAGCCGCTGCTGAAGATGATCCTCAGCGCGGAGAGGTCGCGCGACTTGATCTCGTCCTCGCCGAGGTCGAGGATGCGGCGGAGCATCACCGGGACCACGACCATCGCGCTCGCGCCGTGCTCCTCGAGGCTGTCGAGCGTTTGCTCTGGCTCGAACCGCCGGCGCACGACAACCGTGGAGCCGAACCCGACGCCCACCATCGCCTGCATGAAGCCGAGCGCGTGGAACATCGGCACGCACACCTCGGTCGTCTGGCGCGCCCGGAACGGGACCTTGTCGAGGAGGCCGCCGAGCAGCGACAGCGAGCGAGGCGTGCCGCGGGGCGCGCCCTTCGGCGAGCCGGTCGTCCCGCTGGTGAGAATCGTGACCCGCGCCGCCTGGCGCGGCTTCGGCGGGACGCCGGTGCTCGCGCTCGCGATCAGCGCGTCGAGCGTGTCCTCGCCCGGCTCCTCCGCCCAGGCGCGGAAGCGGCCGCGCCGGGGGGCGGCGACGCCCTCGAGCGTCTCGACGTACTCGTCGTCGCAGACGAGCAGATCGGTTCCCTCGCGCGCCGCCACCTCGCGGATCTGCGGGCCGGCAAACGACGTGTTGAGCAGGATCACGCGGGCGCCGCACTTGGCGGCGGCGAACACCGACTCGAAGAAGCCGCGGTGGTTGCGCACGAGCACGGCCACGCCCTCACCGGGCTCGAGGCCGCGTTCGCGCCACGCGTTGGCGAGCGCGTTCGTGCGCCGGTCGAGCTCGGCGTACGTGAGCGCTCCGCGCTCGTCGACGACCGCGACCCGGTCGCCGTGACGGATGGCGCCGGCGGTGGGGCCCGCCCCGATGACCCCGTAGCGCTCGAAGGCGCGAAGGATCTGCGCCACTCGATGAGGCAGCTCCGGTGCGACCATTCCGCTGCGTATGCACAGCGCGGCGAAGTACGCCTCGTCGCCGAACCGCTCCGCCAGCTTCACCGTGCGCTCGGGCTCGGTGATGAACTTCGCCGCGCCGCTCAGGATTGCCTGGGGATTTAGCTCAACCATCGGATTTGCCTGCTGCGATTCCCGAGCAGCTTAGGTCATCGCAGCTCGCGGCAAACGTAATACCGATCTCGAGGCGGCGCACGGAAGCACAGCGCTCATGCCCGCTTCGTTTATTCGCGGTTGGGTAACTACACCGTCGATGACCGGCCAGTTGCTCACCCTCCCGCTGCGCCTCGGAGTTCAGGGAACGCGCCTGTTCTGGCGCACCGCCGGAGGGGTCGCCGCGCGCGCCGTGACCGGCGCACTTAAGGTGACCCGTGGGTTCGGCCGCGATGGCGAGTCCGGCCCCGCCGGCCCCGCGCCGGAGGCCCGCGACTGGCCTCCGCCTTCATCACCGCCCCGCCGCGAGTCGGCGCCATCCTCACAACCCCACCGGGAGCCGCCGCCACCTGCCCAAGCGCGCCGCGAGCCGTCGCCGCCCGCGCGACCGCGCCGGGAGACAACCCCGGGACCGCGCCGGGAGACAACCCCGGGACCGCGCCGGGAGACAACCCCGGGACCGCGCCGGCGACGTGGTCCCGCGGAGTCACCACGTCCGGCGGAGCAGCCGGCGCCCGCCGCCCCTGCGCCGATCGCCAGCGCTCCGCCGCCGGCACCGCCCGCTCAGCCGTCCACGCCGGAGCCGGTGCACGTGAGCGCCGAGCCCGAGCTGGTGCGCGAGGAAGCGGAGCCAGGCGCCGAGGAGGGCGCCGGCGCTTCGGTGACGGTCGCCCCGCCCTGGGATGGATACGCCAAGATGGGCGCGCGCCAGGTGATCGCGCGGCTCGAGGAGGCCGACGCCGCTCAGCTCGCCGCAATACAGCTCTACGAGAGCAGCCACCGGAGGAGGCAGACGGTGCTCCAGGCGGTCGAACGCCGGCTCCGGGCGAATGCGAACGCCGCCCAAGGCTAGGCGGATGAGGACTGACCGACCCACAAAAGGAAGCAAGCAATGCCCGAAGATCTGAACGCGCGCGACCTGAAGCTGGTGCAGTGGCTCAACGAGGCATACGCCAAAGAGGCGGAGCTCGAGGCGGACCTCGCGGCGCACATCGCGCTGACCCGCAAGGACTCCTACAAGCTGCGCCTGCGCCGCCACCTGTCCGAGACGCGCGACCACAAGCGCAGGGTCGCCGCTCGGATCAAGCAGCTCGGCGGCAGCGCGTCGTCGGGTCCCTCGCTGCCGGGCGTCCCGGAGGCGGTCGGCGAGGTGGCCGGCAAGGCCGTGGCCACCGTAAAGGGTCAGGTTGGCACCGCACGGGCGGTGCTGACCAGTCAGCCGGAGACTCACATGCGCAACGCCCAGGAGGAGCTGCGCGAGGAACACGTCGAGATGGCGATCTACACCCGGATCGAAACGCTGGCCACCGAGGTCGGCGACCGCGAGACCGCCCAGCTGGCCCGGAGCATCCGGCGAGACGAGGAGCGCATGGCGAAGTTTCTCGATGCTGAGCTGAGCCGCCTGGTCAAGGAGGTCGTGCGCACCGAGATCCCGCGCGAGCTGCGCGTGAGCGCCGCCCCGCGCCGGACGCGAAGCACGACCGCGAGTCGACCGGCCAGCCGCGCTCGCGCCGCCACTGGCTCGAGCTCACGGAGCACTCGCGCGGGTTCTGGATCTAGCACGCGGAGCACCCGCACGGCCTCTGGCTCGAGCTCCCGCAGCACCCGCACGACCTCCGGCTCGAGCTCCCGCAACACCCGCACGCCGGCCTCATCCCGCGGCCGGCGCCCGCCGCGGAGCTGAAGCCGCGCCGGTCTGCTGGTGGACCGGCGTGGACCGGCCGAGCGCGGGACGAAACCGCCCGCAGGCCGCTCAGAACCGTCGTCTCCGCGACCCCGGAGTGCCCGGCGAACCCAGGCCACCACCGCGGGCGCGGCGGATGAAGTAGAGGATCACCGACGAGCAGAGGACCGACAGGATGAGGCCCGGAACTCCGCGGCGCCAGATCGCCCACACCACCAGCCCGGCGGTGAAGTTCCCGGCCAGGCCGAGGAGGATGGTCTGGGGAATGGTCATGGGGTCCCGCCCGGGGAGGGAGAGACGCGCCAGAGCGCCCACGATCAGCCCGGTGACGGCGAGCAGGATGAGATACAGGATGATGCTCATTGGTCCCCAGATACCCACCGGCCCGCGATCCAGCACCTCTCCGACCGAGGCCGGCGGCTAACCCCGAGTCGACGCGCGCAGCGAGTTCAGCGCCGCGAGGTCATCCTCGCTCGGCGTCCAGCGTGCGGCGGCCGCGTTCGCGCGCACCTGGTCGGGCTTGGTGGCGCCGGCGATCACCGACGAGACGACGGGCTGCGCGAGCAGGCCCCCGAAGGCCACCTCCAGCATGGAGACGTCTCGTTCCCCGGCGTACCGCTCGAGCGCTTCGACCGCGTCGAACTTCTCGTCGCTGGCGATCTCCTCTCGGTCCGACAGCCGGGTGCCTTCGGGCGCCGCCTGACCACGTCGATACTTACCCGTGAGGAGGCCGGAGGCCAGCGGATAGTAGGGAACGAAGCCGAGGCCGAGCCGATCACACGCCGGCAGGACGTCCGCCTCGACGTCGCGGACGAGGAGGCTGTACTCGTTCTGGATCGCCGCGAACCGCGCGAGGCCGCGCTCGCGCGCCACCGCGTCGGCCTCCTCGATCTGCGCGGCGCTGAAGTTCGAGGCGCCGATCGCCCTCACCGTCCCGTTGCGGACGAGCTCATCGAGTCCCTCGAGCGTCTCGGCGATCGGCGTGACGCCGTCGGGTCGGTGATACCAGTAGAAGTCGATGTGATCGGTGCGCAACCGGCGTAGCGATCCCTCGACGGCGTAGCGGATGTAATCCCGGGAGCCGCGCGGGCCCCTCCCGTCGCCGAGGTCCATCCCGAACTTGGTCGCCAGTACGACCTCGTCGCGGCGGCCTTCGAGGAGCTGACCGAGGAAGTCCTCGCTCTGCGTCCGGCCGTAGGTGTCGGCGGTGTCGAAGAACGTCACCCCCTCCTCGAGCGCCGCGTCGACCACCGACCGGGTGCCCTCGAGGTCGAGGCGCCGGCCGAAGTTGTTGCAGCCGAGACCGATGACCGAGACCTCGAGTCCCGATCCGCCCAGAGGTCGCGTGGGGAGATGGGGCATGTGCAGCGGTGTGTAGCAGATCGCTCCGAGCCGGTCCGACGAGCCTCGCACGCTTCCTGTCTCGTGCGAGGGCACGCCAACCGCGGGGATCACCCTTGCCGGTTTCAGGTGATCACACGCGGCGACGTAGACACCGCCCGCCTTTGGCTGAACAGGTCATCGCAGAACTGGTCGAATGTTCAATCGTGCGCGTGCGTCGATCGCCGTTACGGTGCCTGCACTGTCATCGATTGTCGACCGTTACTGCGACGCGGTATGAGCTCTCCAGAGCGTCAGGAACGTCGGGACGGACGCCATCGCCCGGTATGTGACCGCAAGTGGTTGCCGCGGGGATGTCACGCCCATCGCAGTGTCAGTCGATAGAGAGGAACGCGTGAGAATGTCACCTACATCATTACCAACGCCGATACCCAGCCTGCTGCGCCACGACGTTCCTGGTCAGCCCCCCGCCCGCGCGTCCGGCGGACCCAACTGGCGGCCGACGCGGTCGCTGACCGACGCGCCGACGCGGCCGCGCGAGCGGATGTCGTCCGCGAACAGCCGGTCGATGTCCGGCGCGGCGGCGCGCCAGTCTCGCTCGAACGCGCGCGTGGTCAGCGCCGGGCGCAGCAGATGTGCAAGCTGCATGTAGGGCGGCGAGCAGATGCGGCGCTTACGGTGCTCGAAGCCGGCGGCGATGTCCTTCACCACCCGGTCGACCGCAACCGTCCGCTTGAACGGAGGGCGCATCGCCGCGCGCAGGCGCATGTACGCCCGGGAGGAGTCTTCCGCCTCCCGCACCATGTCGGTATCGATCCAGGTCGGGTGAATCGTGCCCACCTCGACCCCCAGGTGAGCCACCTCGAGTCGCAGCGCATTGCCCATCGCCTCGACCCCGGCCTTGGCGGCGGCGTAAGCCGAGAAGCCCGGCGGGTGGGCGAACGAGGCGAGCGAGGCAGTGATCGCCACGTAGCCACGCTGCTCGATCACCGCCGGAAGCGCGGCGCGGACGGTGTGGTAGGCGCCCACGAGGTTCGACCTCCACCGTGCGCGTCCACGCCCGCGGATCGACGGATCGAAGCGGCCCGAAAGCGGCGATCCCGGCGTTTGCCCAGACGGCGTCGAGCTTTCCGTGCTCGGCGAGCGTCCGTGCCACCGCCGCCGCGCAGGCTGCGGCGTCGGTGACGTCGAGCTCGACGGCGAGCGGCGCCGGCGAGATGGTGCCCCTCACGCGCGCGAGCGCCTCGGCGTCGAGGTCGGCGAGCACCGGCCGCGCGCCTCGCCGGGCGAGCTCGGCCGCCGTGGCCGCGCCGATCCCACTCGCGCCTCCGGTGATGAAGACGACCTTCTGGCGTAGCGTCCAAGCACCCATCTCAATGCAGCAGGGCAGAGCCGAACAGGCTCGTCACCTCGGGTTCACGGGTGAAGCCCGAGGTGACGACCCGGAAACCCAGGTCTGATGGACGGCTGTCCGGCGCCGGCCGGAGTTCCCAGGTACAGAGTTCGCGCCGTGACGCTCCTCCCCGCGGGACTGACGGGTTTGCCTGCCTGTACGAGGCTTCGTCCCGACTGGCGATGGCTGCGAAATACCCCGATCGCCGGCCTGCGTAACATCGCCGGCTCGTTTCCCCTCCGAGGGGCCGGGTAACGCGAACCGGTACCACGACATGGGAGAAGCTCAGATGACAACCTCTGGCAGCCGACCCCTGGCGGTTGTGACCGGGGCCTCGAGCGGCATCGGCTTCGAGCTCGCCCGCCAGTTCGCCGACCACGGCTACGACCTGATCATCGCCGCCGAGGACGACGCCATCAACACGGCGGCCCGGCAACTCGCCGACGGTCCCTCGGTCGAGCCGGTCCAGGTCGACCTGGCCACCGAGCAGGGTGTCGAGCGGCTCTACGAGCGGATTCGCCAGGACGGACGGCCGCTCGACGCGGCCGCGCTGAACGCCGGCATCGGGGCCGGCGGCGCCTTCGCCACCGGCACCGAACTCGCGCAGGAGCTGAAGCTGGTCGACCTCAACGTGCGCTCCACCGTTCACCTGGCCAAGTACGTGACCAACGACATGGTCAGCCGTGGCAGCGGACGGATTCTCTTCACCTCTTCGATCGCCTCGACGATGCCGGGTCCGTTCCAGGCCGTCTACAACGCTTCGAAGTCGTTCGTGCAGTCGTTCGCGCTCGCGCTGCGCAACGAGCTCAAGGACACGGGAGTGAGCGTCACCTCACTGATGCCGGGACCGACCGAGACCGAGTTCTTCGAGCGCGCCGACCTGCTCGACACCAAACTCGGGCAGGGCGAGAAGGACGATCCCGCCGACGTCGCCCGCGACGGGTTCGAGGCGCTGATGAACGGCGACGAACAGGTCGTCTCGCACTCGCTGAAGACCAAGCTCCAGGGTCGCGGCGGCCGGCTGATGCCCGACTCGGTCAAGGCGGAGATGCACCGCAAGATGGCCGAGCCGGGTTCGGCCTGAGCCGTCGGCGAACCATCAGGAGGCGGCGACGCCTCCCCCGGCCAGCCAACGGTCGATCAGGAAGCGGGCGATCGAGATCGGCGGCGGGAGCTTCAGCGAGGCGCTCCGCCCCGCCGCTGCCGCGTGCAGCTGCTCGCGCGTGAACCACTCCACGCGATCCAACTCGCCATCCACCGCCGCGGGCACGCCGTCGTCGGCGTAGGCGGCGAAACC
>Ga0213874_10000116_pt1 | contig 13265 bp, 13 predicted proteins | sample BarmaccomBMRX_R7_FD_160098 | JGI IMG/M metagenome (GOLD analysis project Ga0213874, IMG submission 160098) | Root-associated microbial communities from Barbacenia macrantha in rupestrian grasslands, the National Park of Serra do Cipo, Brazil - RX_R7 | ecosystem: Host-associated > Plants > Roots...
TAAGCACGGCGTCGTCGGTTTGACGCGCGCGCTCGCGGCGGAGCTCAGCGACGGCGGAGTCACCGTCAACGCGCTCTGTCCGGGTTATGTAGAAGGTGAACTTTTCGAACGAACGCTAGCGAACATCAGGACAAAAACCGGTCGCAGCGCCGAGCAGACGCGGGCATTGCTGGCATCCATGAACCCGGAGGGTCGCATCGCGACCACCGATGAAGTAACCGCAGGAATTCTACGGTTGATTGACGGTTCGGATTCCGGCGTCAGCATGATCGTGCCGGGTTTCCGCCTTGCGTGAAGGTGGAGGCCGACTCCGGTGGCCTGGAATCGTGATGGTCGCGGTGGCACTTACGGCCTGCGGCGGCAGCACGCTGCCGCGCCAGCCTCAAATCTCTACTGCGATCCGCGGTCTATCTCAAGGGCCGCAATGGCTGTACACGTTCGGGCAGTGCCACAGCGCGCCGTTCAGCGGGATATGCATTCTGTCGTATCCCAACGGAAAGTACGTAGGCTGGATCGAGGATTACGCAGGGTCGTACGTTCGCAGCCTCTGTTCTGACGCGAACGGCGATCTCTTCGTCACCATCAACGACACTGAAGCGGCAGTTGTCGAGTATCTGTCGCACGGGACCAAACTCCTCAACGAAGGTCCCTACTTTCCCGCCGGTTGTGCGGTGGATGCGGCAACCGGCAACGTGGCCGTCGCGAATGTCAACATCGGCCACACGCCGGGCTTTCTAGCGATCTTTGTTCATGGCAAAGGGCATCCACGGTTCTATAAGAGCAAGGTCATCTACAGTTTTGTGAACTGCGGCTACGACGCCGACGGGAATCTCTTTGGCGACGGCACTGATCGCAAGGGCAACATCCTGCTGGGCGAGCTGCCGAAGGGCTCCAAAAGCATCGTCGTTCTGCAGTTCTCGAAGCGGCTGTACCACGCCGGACCGATTCAATGGGATGGCAGCGCCCTGGCGATCGGTTACGGCGACGGCCGGGCACGGGTCATCTATCAGGTCCGCGTGTCAGGCTCGACGGCACAGATAGTCGGTACGACGATCCTTCGCAGCCATTTGTTCGGATATAAGTTCGTCGGTGGCTTTTTTGTCGTCGGAAACTCCATCGTTGCAGCATATCCGAACGGACCCAAGGGTCCGACGGTCGCTGCGTGGCCGTATCCGGCGGGCGGCAATCCTCAAAAGATTCTGACGCGCTGGTCGGGTCATGTGTATCCAAGCGCCATAACGGTGACGGCTGCGCAGTGATCCCCTAGGCCCCATACCAGCGCAGGTGCGGCCAGATCGCCGACAGCGGCGCTACGGGCCCGTAGCAGAAATAGATCGGCGCCGGGCCCTCGACCATCCATTTGTACGGCTCGGTCGAGGTGCGCACTAAGACGACGCGCCGGTAGTAGCGGCGTAACAGGTCGACGCGGCTCGCGCCCACTGCTAACAGAAACCGGCCGCTATAGCCACGCGTTCCCCACAAGTAGTAGTTATTTTGGCTCGAGATCGCGGGCGGCAGGCCGTAGCGCGGCCCGAAGAAATCCAGAGCGCCGGCGTCGCCGTACGTGTCGGCATAGACCGCCGTTTCTCGTTGGACGCTCGGCGGCAACTTCACGTAGACGACCGCAACGTCTCGGGCGAGCCGCTCCCAACCGAACTCCTCGGCGAAGACCGGTTGAATGAGATGGGGCGGGCTGTCACCGCGCCCGGTGAGGTGCAGCACTTTCGTATAGGCGATCAGCCCGTCGACCGGCAGCACCGGCAGAGAAAGGGGAAGCGCGGCTAGGCCGGCCGCTACGGCCGCTCCCAATGCCAGATTCCGTAGCACCGGCGTCGCGCGTTCCACCGCCACGGCGCCGACCGCGAACAACGCGCCGTAGAATCCGATGAGGTAGTATCCTTTTGCCGCGAGGGTCAGCGCCACAATCGTGGCGATGCCGTAGGCAACCGGCACGAAGCGCAGATCGCGCAACGCGGGAAGCCGAAACGGCGCAACGAGTGCGGCGATCCAGATCGGAGCGGCCAGCGGATTCGTATAGAGCAACTGCTCCAGGACAAATCCTCCGGCGTTCTTCGCGAGGTCGTGATACTCCAAGGCGAAGCCGGCCTGGAATCCGGGTCGGTGCAGGGCGTCGCCGCGTAACACTTGCGCGAACGGCCAGCCGTGCGTGGCCTGCCATCCGATATTCGGCGCGAGTGCAACGAGCACGATCGCCGCAGCCATCGCGAAGTGTCGCGATCGCAAAACGCGGCGCTCCGGCGTAACGAGTAGCGCGAGAATCACGCACGCCGCAAACAGCAGCGTCGAATACTTTGTGTAGACGCCTAGCACCGTGATTGCCCCGAGGGCAATCCAGAGGCGCGGCTGCTGCGCGGCCTCCCGCGCCCTGACGATGCGAATCGTGAGATAGAGCGCGACCGTCCAACAGAACGGCTCGACCGACGTCGTCGTCAGGACGTTGCCGAGCAGCAGATACGCCGGCAGCAGCAACGTCGCGCACGCGGCAAGAAGCTGGGCGAAGCGTCCGCCGCCCAGTTCGGCAGCCAACCGCGCCGCAACGTACACGGTGAGCGCCGCCGCGAGAATCGGTACGGCGCGTAGCGCAAGTAGGTCGTATCCTGTCGGCGAGGCGATCCACCCTGCGAGGGCGACCAACGGCGGCTGATCGACGTAACCCCAGGCCAGATGCTTCGAACACGCGATGAAATAGAGCTCGTCGCGAAAGTATCCGTAGCGCCACGCCGTGGCGGCGTGCAGTACCGCCGCCAAGAGCGCGAACGCGGCGATCATGCGCTGCGGCGCGCGAGAATCAATAGGCTGAGCGCAAGACCGCAGACGCCCGACCAGATCCAGGAACCGAGTGCAACGTTCCAGTCCCACCAGATCCGATCCAACGCGAAGGTTCCGACGAGGTAAATGCCGACATACGTCATCGGCACGGCGATTGCGAAGCTGCGAAACGCGCGCGTTCGCCCGAGCGCGGGATGCGGATCGTAGCGCAACACCAGGGCGTCGGCGAGCAAACCCGCTCCGAGCGACTGCGCGAGCGTTACGGCGAACAGCGGCGTCTGGTTCGTGAAGGCCGCCGCCGCCGGAAGATTGCCGATCAGAAAGAGCAGAGTGAACGTGCCGGGACAGGGATGCAGCCTCGAAACGACCCACAGCGAGAATCCCGTGATCAGCACGCTCTGAAAGATGACGATCAGCACGCCGCTCGCGATCTTGTAATACCCGATTGCCAGCGCCGTGAGATAGTCTGGCGTGAACGGCGAGATCGGCGGCGGCGCGTTCGTCCGCCCGGCGCCGGGATCGAATGCATAGGCCGTCCCAAAGCGAGCCAAGATGATCCACGTCGCGAGGCCGAGCACCAGGGGCAACTGCCGCCAGAGCGTCGAGGCGTGCGGTCGTTCGGAGAGCACCGATCGAATCGGCCCGCTCGCCAAGAAGAAAATGCCGAGGCCTAAGATTTGATGGGTTGGGCTGAGCAGCGCGTCAACGCCCTCCTCAATGCCCAAGATGCGGTGCCATGCCATGTCGCCGACGCCGCCGAGCACGAAGATGGGAACGCCTAAGAGCGCGAGGCGATACGGCCGCGGCAGCGAGTTGGTCCAGCTGTAGCCGGATTCGTGATACCGGATCAGGGCAACGACGATGACTCCGGCCAGGGCCAACATCCCCGAGTAAAAGACGGCGTGATAGGGGGTGAAGAAACTTTCGACCGGTACGTGCCCGTGCGCCCACGCATCCAGGAAGAATCCGCCCGAGATCCATACCCCGCAAATTGCAACGGCATAATCGAGCACGATATCCCGCGGTGCGGCGTGCTGCGCGACCATGGGGGTGCCGTTACGCAATAACGGCCATGGCGCCTTCCCGTGCAGGTGCGCGCAGCGCGCGGTTCGTACGACGTCCGGCGTGCCGCTTCGCAGCGCAGCGATGGTTCTTGCCGCCATGTTGGCGGCATGTGCATCGAGGCTTCCGCCGATTCCCTCGAACGTGGCAATCGGTTTACCTGTGCAGTTGCCGACGCCGCCGACGCAGCCCAACGGCGCGCCGCCGCGCATTCTCGCGATGCGCTTCTCGTCGCTCGACATCCGCCGCGGCGGGCGTTGGTCTGGGGCCTTCGTGACCGGCACGAACGTCGCGAGCGTCGAGGTCCGCACGAATCTGTTCTCCGTCAACGTTCCGCATCGCGCGCCCGGGCGCTTCGCGTTTGCCCTGGATGTCCTCGATACGCCGCCGATCTTCGTCCGCGCCTTCCGTCTGCGTGTAATCGCGCGCAACAGCGCGGGACAGACGTTCGAAGAAGATTTGCCGTTCCGGATCCGATGACGCGCGCACGCTTCGACGCCGACGGGCGCGTCTTGACCGTAACCCTCGACGGGCCGTCGCGCAAGAACGCGCTGAGCTTTGCGCTCTACGCCGAGTTGCGCGATCGCTTCGTCGGATTGAGAAACGAGAGCGGCGTAAAGGCCATCGTTCTGACCGGGGCCGGCGCCGATTTCTGCTCGGGCGGCGACGTGCACGAAATCATCGGGCCTCTCACGACGCGAACGCCGGAGCAGCTGCTCGAGTTCACGCAGATGACCGCCGATCTCGTCAAGGCGATGCGCACCTGTCCGCAGCCGATCGTCGCGGCGGTTGACGGCGCGTGCGCAGGCGCCGGTGCGATCTTGGCAATGGCGAGCGACATTCGGCTCGGCACGGAGCGCTCACGCATCGCGTTCCTCTTCGTGCGGGTGGGATTGGCCGGCAGTGACATGGGTGCATGCGCGATGCTGCCGCGAATCGTCGGCCTTGGCCGCGCTTCCGAGCTGCTCTACACCGGACGGACCATGCCCGGCACGCAAGCCTTCGAATGGGGTTTCTACAACGAGCTCTGTTCTAGCGACGAGTTACATCCGCGCGCGCTGCAATTGGCGCGCAGCATCGCCAATGGACCGACCGTCGCGCACGCGACCACAAAGCGCATGTTGTATGAGGAATGGGCGCTTCCGCTGGATCGGGCAATCGATGCGGAAGCGCGGGCACAGGCGCTCTGCATGGAAACCTCGGACTTCCGGCGCGCCTACGAAGCCTTCGTTGCGAAACAGACGCCGGAGTTCAAAGGGGAGTAGCGTTGGACGAGCGGCTCGCCTGGCCGTTCTTCGATGAGTCGCACCGCAGCTTCGCGACCGCGCTTGCACGGTGGCTCGGCGAGGTCAATGTCATCGAAGACGAAGCGCGTGCGCCCGACGCATGCCGAGGATGGGTTCGCGCGCTCGCCGCCGGCGGTTGGCTCGGCGCGTGCGTGCAGGGCCGTTTCGGCGGTGTGCGCGAGAACGTCGACGCGCGCACCCTGTGCCTCGCTCGGGAGTCGCTCGCCTATCGCTCGGCGTTGGCCGATTTCGCCTTCGCGATGCAAGGGTTGGGCAGCGGGCCGATATCGTTGTTCGGTTCGGCCGAACTGCGCGACGCGTACCTGGCGAAGGTGGTCGGTGGCGAAAGCATCGCAGCCTTTGCGCTCTCTGAGGCGGCCGCCGGGTCCGACGTGGCGGCGTTAGCGACGACCGCGCAGCGCGACGGTGACGAGTACGTTCTCAACGGCGAAAAGAGCTGGATCTCGAACGCCGGCATCGCCGATTTTTACGTCGTCTTTGCTCGCACCGGCGAAGACGGCACCCGCGGTTTGAGCGCCTTTGTCGTTGACGCCGGGCAGCGTGGGCTCTCCGTGGAGAAGACCGTCGAGACGATCTCGCCCCATCCCCTCGGAACGTTGAGGTTCGACAACGTGCGCATCGCGGCGGGGCGCCGAATCGGCCACGAGGGACAGGGATTTAAGATCGCGATGGCCACGCTCGACCTTTTTCGCAGCACGGTCGGAGCCGCGGCGATCGGATTCGCACGGCGCGCATTGCACGAGTCGCTCCGTCACTCGAAGCAACGCCGGCTCTTCGGCGCCACGCTCGCCGACCTGCAACTGACGCAGGCGGCGATTGCGGCGATGGCAACCGAGATCGACGCGGGCGCCCTCTTGGTCTATCGCGCCGCGTGGACAAAGGACACGCTGCGCGACCGCGTGACGCGCGAGGCCGCGATGGCAAAATGGTTTGCGACCGAAGCCGCCGGGCGCATCTGCGATCGCGCCGTTCAGATCTTCGGCGGGCGCGGAGTAACGAAGGGCGAGATCGTCGAGCGATTGTACCGTGACGTGCGCGCCTTGCGCATCTATGAAGGGGCGAGCGAGATCCAGCAACTGGTCATCGGCAAAGCGCTCCTGGGCGAGACCTGATGCGCCCTACCGGCCACGCCGACACGTTCGCGGAAGAACGCCTGCCCGCCGCCGGCGCGATGCCGGAGCTGCTGCTGCGGCAGCTGGGATATCCCCAATGGTTGAACGCGGCGACGGAGCTTCTCGACAGGCGCGCTCTCAGCGACGGCAACCGGCGATGCATCCTGACGCCCTCCGGCGACATCTGGACGTACGACCGGCTGTTCGACGCGTCGAATCGTATCGCGGCCGTACTCGTTGACGACCTAGGCCTCAAGGCGGGCAATCGCGTGCTGCTGCGCGCGCCGAATACGCCGATGCTTGCGGCCTGCTGGTTCGGCGTGTTGAAGGCGGGAGGTATCGCGGTCACGACCATGCCGCTCTATCGCGCCGCCGAGCTGCGCGTCATGATCGACAAGGCGCGAATCAGTCACGCGCTCTGCGACGCTCGTCTGCAGGAAGAGCTGGATAGTGCCCGTGCCGGAACACCGGACATCCGGACGATTCGTTTCCAGGAGCAGGAATCGTCGCCCGATTCGCTCGAGCGCCGCATGCGCGCAAAGAGCGGCCGGTTCGAGAACGTTCGAACCGCGGCGGAAGACGTGGCGCTCATCGCGTTTACCTCCGGAACGACGGGCACGCCGAAGGCGGCGATGCACTACCACCGCGACATCCTCGCGATCTGCGACACGTATTGCTCGCGGGTGCTTCAGCCGCGCGAAGACGACCTGTTCGCCGGCAGTCCTCCGCTGGGATTCACGTTCGGCCTGGGCGGGCTGTTGCTGTTTCCGGTGCACGCTGGTGCCGCAACGCTTTTGTTGGAGAAATCCGGTCCGGCCGAGTTGTTGGAGGCGGTCGCCAAGTTCCGCGTCACGACGATCTTTACGGCGCCGCTCGCCTATCGCGCGATGGCGGCGGCGTGGGCGAATTATGCGCTCGGCTCACTGCGCAGTTGCGTCTCCGCGGGCGAGACGCTGCCAAAGGCGATATGGGAGGAGTGGCTGTCCAAGACCGGCATCAAAATCCTCGACGGCATCGGCAGCACGGAGATGCTCCACATTTTCGTCGGTTCGCCCGCAGCGGACGCGCGCGCCGGCTCGACGGGCCGAGCGGTTCCCGGTTACATCGCGGAGATTCACGACGGAAACGGATATCCCGTCGAAAACGGCGTGATCGGTCGGCTTGCCGTGAAAGGGCCGACGGGCTGCAAATATCTCGACGATCCGCGCCAGGCGAGTTACGTGCAGAACGGTTGGAACTATCCGGGCGACGCGTATCGCATGGACGACGAGGGCTATTTTTGGTATGTCGCGCGGACGGACGACATGATCGTTTCGGCTGGGTACAACATTGCGGGACCCGAAGTCGAGCAGGCCTTGATCGCGCATGCGGACGTGAAAGAGGTGGCCGTCGTGGGAGAGCGCGATCGGCAACGTGAGACCAACTACGTGAAGGCCTTTGTCGTGCTCGTTGACGGCTGCCCGCCGACCCCGGAAAAAGCTGAGGAGCTACGCGACTTCTGCAAGTCGCGGATCGCGCCGTTCAAGGCACCGCGTGAGGTCGAGTTCATCTCGGCGCTTCCCCGCACCGAGTCGGGCAAACTGCAGCGCTACAAGCTTCGCGGCGCCGCTACTTCGAAGGAGGGCACAGCGATTTGAGCGCGAGCTCTGCCTCGGAGCGCGGCCGCTGCGAGGCGCTCCGCGTGTAGACGGCCGCGTAGACGTTCGTACCCGCGATCGTCATGACGGATTCGGCAAGGATCGGCTGCGTGCCGGCCGAGTACTCCATCGCCACGAATACGGCGTCGGTCGAATGGCAGAGCTCGACGGGAGAGCGGCGCAGCACCGTTGCGTGGCCCTTCGCGAGATGCGCGAGCATTGCACTGAACCCGTAGGAGAGCCCGCCGTGGCCGGCCGGGAGCGGAAACTTTAGCGCCACGAGGCGTTGCGAATATTCGGCCTGCGGCGCAATCCAGGCCCAAGCCGTCACTCCCACGGGGAACGAACGATCGGCAATCTCGGGCACCGCCGTCCAGCGGGCCGGCGCCTGCAGCGGCGGCGGAGGAACGTGTACGACCGGATCGGGCGGCGGACAGAGGCTTTCGGCGGCAGCTTCGCCCTCCGGAGAGGATTGCCCAAAGCTATAAGTCGCGACGTACAGGTGCAGCGCCGTTACGGCAAAGACATACGTTATGCCGCCGCCGCTCGACGCGGCGTACATTTGTTTCCAGCCGTCCTGCCCGCGACAGAGGCGCACGGTGCCCGCTTCACGCAGAGCGAACTGCGGGTTGCTCCTGTGCATCCCGTCGGCGATGCTCTGCGCGAAGCTTCGCAATTTGACGCCGAACACGTCGGCAACGTCAACCGCGATGGACTGATCCCCGTCGCCGGTCGCCCACGCTGCGAGTCGCCTCAAGTGGGGATCGCTGTCGTGAACGCTCCAGTTTTCGCTCCGCCAGGAGACCGGAACGGTCACCATTCCGTGCAACATCTGCGCGACGGGCCCGGGAGTGACCAGCGGCGTTGGGCTTTCCGTCGGCTCGACGCCGGCTTGCATCCACGACAACAGCAAAAGGGCCGAGAGGCTAAGAAGCATCGCGTTGCGGCGGTTTCGCAGGCAAGACGGCCGTTGCCTCGATTTCGACCTTGGCGCCATCTTCCAGCAGATCGGCGACCTGTACGAGCGCCATCGCGGGATAGTGCTCGCCTACGATCTCGCGATACGCGGCGCCCAGTTCCTCGAGGGCTGCCCGGTATTCGTTCTTGTCGGTGATGTACCACGTGAGACGAAGGAGGTGCTCGGCCTCCCCGCCCGCGGCCCGCACGACGGTCATGACGTTGTTGAGTGCTTGACGAGCCTGGGCGACGAACTCGTCGGAAACCAGCTCGCTGCGCTCGTTCCAACCGATCTGGCCAGAGATGGCGAGATAGCGGCCTTCGGCGACGACTCCATTGGAGTAGCCGCTCGGGCGACGCCAGGCGCCGGGGTTGACGTACTCGCTCATTCGACCCTCCGCATCAATAGGGTGAGCGCGGCACTCACCAATAGGTTCGCCGCCAACGCATAGAGCGCGATGAATCCCGTCAGGGACCCGCCGAAGAAATGCAGGGTGAAGTTCGGCGTGAAGCTCGAGGCGTACGCCATCGCGCAACTCGAGGCCACCCCGCAGGCCCAGCCCGCGAGCAGCGCCGAGGGATGAAGCCAGTCGCTCCAGAGACCAAGAACAAACGCCGGGAAGACCTGCAGCATTAATGCTCCTCCCAAGAGCTGAAAGTCGATTGCGTACGGTACGGGAACGAAGAACACGAAGAGCAGCGCGAACGCGCAAATCACGAGGGTGAGCGCCTTGGCGACGGCGGTCTCGACGGGCGACCGTTGCGGAGAGAACTCGCGAAAGACGTTGCTGGCGAAGAGGTTCGCCGCACCGATGCACATGATGGCGGCGGGGACGAGCGCCCCGATCACAACGGCGGCGTCGGCCAGCCCCGCAAACCAGGATGGAAAGTATCGAACGAAGAGCAGTGGCACGACGCTGCTCGCGTCCTTGGCCGCGATCCCAGCGGAAACGGCGCAGTAGCCCAGCAGGGCGATCAGTCCGAGTAGCAGCGAGTAGATGGGCAGCAGCGCGGCGTTGCGGCGAATCACTTCGCGGCTGCGCGCCGCCAATACGCTCGTGATCGAGTGCGGGTAGAGAAAGAGGGAGAGCGCCGAGCCGAACGCCATCGTCGCGTAGGTGAAGTACTGCGGGCGCGCCAGGAAGATAGACCCGGGATGCGCTCTCGTGCCGAGCAATCGCTGTGACTCGCCAAAGACGTGCGCCCATCCACCGAGCCGCGCCGGAATGACCACGATAGCGGCGATCACCGTAATGTAGATGAGGGTGTCCTTGACGAGCGCGATCAGCGCAGGCGCGCGCAGGCCGCTAGTGTACGTGTAGGCCGCCAACAAGACGAAGGAGACCGTGAGTGCCGGCGCTGCGTGGCCGGCACTGAGCAGGCCGAAGCCCCCGAACACCGCGCGCATCCCTACGAGTTGCAACGCGATGTACGGCATCGCGGCCACGACGCCCGTAAAGGCGATGGCAAGCTCGAGACGGCGATTGCCGAAGCGTTCGCGCACGAAATCGGCGGCCGTGACGTAACCTCTTTGCCGCGCCACCGTCCAGAACTTTGCGAGCACCACCAACGCGATGGGATATGCGATCGTAGCATACGGCACCGCGAAGAATCCCAGCGCGCCGACGCCGTACACGAGAGCGGGGACGGCGATGAAGGTGTACGCCGTGTAGAGATCGCCGCCGAGCAGAAACCAGGAGAGCAGTGTTCCAAAGCTGCGCCCTCCCAACGCCCACTGCTCGAGATCGGCGAGGTCCGCTCCCTGCCAGCGAGCCGCGGCAAACCCCAAAATCGTGACGGCCGCTACTGCGATTGTAAGAACGACCGCCGCGCCAGACATGGTCACGCCATCGTTTTACTCGCATCAGTCCGCGGCCTGTTGCGCCCAATCCAGCGAAGGGCTCTTCGTACGTAGAGCAAAGAATGGCATTAGATTTTGCGGCCTCTCAAAAGCGAAAGGTGCTCTTAGTATGTCGATAACGCAACCTCCGAAGGATACTCCGTTCGGCCTCGAACCCAACGTCGCGGCGGGCCTCGCCTATCTGTTCTGCCTGCTGGGCGGCATCGTGATGCTCGTCGGAGGCGGGACGAACCGGTTCGTCAAGTGGGCGGCAGCGCAGTCGATCGTGATTTGGGCGCTGTACATCATACTTGGGTTTGTTTTGAGCTTCATCCACCTGTGGATACTCTATCCGATCCTTTGGATTCTCGCGCTGATCGTTTGGGTCTGGACCTTCGTTAGCGGATTCCAAGGCAAGGAAGTGCGGGTTCCAGGCGTCGAGGCGATTACCCAAAGCGTCTTCAAGTCCCAACTCGAGTAGAACGATGGCGGCCGCGCGCAGGCCGCTTCAGTTGCAGTAGCGGCCGCTCGAATCCGTAAGTCACGACTGCGGCCTGCGCGATCGTAACGGCGGTCGCTACGGCCATGAACTGCCGCTGCCACCACGGATCTCGGTGAGGATCTCCGGCATATTGCGGAACGTGGTGCCAGAGCAGCTCGCGGCCGAGCAGCTGATGGTACAAATAGAGATTGTACGAGATCGTCGCGAGAAAGCGGAGCGGTGGATTGTCGAGGATGGCCTGCCACGACCGCGGGCTCCTGAGTGCCCCCAGTGCGATCATGGCGAAGGAAAGTCCGAGCAGCGATCTGCCGTTGATTTGCCAAACGCTCTGCCACTGATCCCGCAGGCGCGTGCTGTAGAGATTCTCCAGAAGCGCGACGAGCAGGGCGGTTCCGGCGACCGCGCAGAGCGGCCCAAACCAGCGCGCGCGCTCGGCAGAGCCTGCGATGCGGCCCGGGTTCACGAAAAGCCACGCGCCGATCATTCCGAAGGCGAAGAGATCGAGGTAGCCGGGCAAGTTTTCTTCGTATTGCGCGAAGCCGGCCGCATAGCAGCACTGCGCTAAGTCGGCGCGCCATAGCCAAGCAATGGCGATCATCGTCCCGGCGGTCCACCACGGTTGTCGCCGCAGGCACGCCCAGATCAACGGGAAGCAACAGTAGAACTCAACCTCGACGGCGAGCGTCCACAGCACGCCCTCGATCGTACCAAACCGCGCGGGGAACCAGGTATGAACGAAGAGCACGTGCGTGACGATGTCCGGCAGCGTTGAGGCGCCGGGCTGTAGCTGCGCATACCCAACGCCGTACGCAAACGCGATGCAGAGCAGATAAGACGGAACGATCTTGATGAAGCGACGCCATGCGAAGTTTTGCCACGACGGCGTAGGGGCGCCCAACGCCTCGGCGCGCACGAACGGATGCGAAATGACGAAGCCGCTCAGGAAAAAGAAGAGCGAAACGCCGACAAAACCGGTCGCCGGGACGAAAGCCAGCCAGGCGGGCGTGCCCAGCCATGAGATCTCCCAGAGGTGGTACCACAGGACGAGCAGCACCGCGATGCCACGGAGGCCGTCGAGGACGCCGAGCCGCGACTCGCTCGCCGAGCCGACAGAGCTTGTCATCCTGAGCGGAGTCGAAGGATTGCACCAAGGGGTTGACACAAAACTGCGCTTTGTATTAGCATGGTGACACAATGCACGAACACACCGAATCGCTGACGCGGCTGCTCATGGCCGTAATCTTCGCCGGACTCGGCGTTGCCGCGTTGGCCCGGCCGCGCTGGTTCGCTGGCGTCGCGGGCTTTTTCACGTGCTCGCCCGGATTATCTGCGTCCGAGCGGGAGCGGCTAGACCGAGTCGTCGTGGCACGCGAGCGCGCGGAAGGCATATCGCGGGCGTACGGCCGTTATCTTGCCGTCGTGGCGTTTTTGTGTGCGCCGCTCGAGGCGATCTGGACGATTCCGTTCATCCTCCCGTATGCGCTGTTCTGTTTCGCCAGCGCGGTCGTGATGTTGCTGGCGTACTTGCAGTACCGGCGCGCCACGGAGCAGCGCGTAGCGCCGCTGGTCCCGCGCTCGCTATTCACGGCGCTTCCGCCCATCGTCGTTGGCGCAATGGGGTGCAGCCTCGTAGCATCCCTGGCGCTCGTCGCGGATTCGACGGCGCGACTCGGCGGATTGGCGGTCGCGACGTGTACGCTGGTACTGGGCATTATCGCGTGGCGAGTCGCCGTTGCGCCGGCCCTGTTGATCGGAGCTGATCCGCAGTGGGAATATGCCGTCGACGAGCGCGTGCGCATCGGCCGGGCCCGAACGATCGCGAACCTGGCGTGTACGCCGGCGTTTGTGCTGCTCGCAATGCTCGATCCCAGGTCGCCATCGCAATACGCTCACTTCGGGTCGGCCATCTTCTACCTCGCAGCCGTTGCGTTCTTCGTTACGTTGGTCGCGGCGATCGCGCCGCTGCGCCAGCGCATCCGTCCGGCGTGAACTCGTTCTATCTCGTCGTAGACGCGGGTCTTGAAATTCCGCCATATCAGCAGATTGTCGAGCAGATCC
>Ga0213874_10000118_pt1 | contig 13173 bp, 8 predicted proteins | sample BarmaccomBMRX_R7_FD_160098 | JGI IMG/M metagenome (GOLD analysis project Ga0213874, IMG submission 160098) | Root-associated microbial communities from Barbacenia macrantha in rupestrian grasslands, the National Park of Serra do Cipo, Brazil - RX_R7 | ecosystem: Host-associated > Plants > Roots...
TCTTCTCCTGATTATTATTATGACTATTCAAGAAATCACCGACCGCGAGCAATGGAATACATTTCTCATCAGCCAACCTCATGGTCATCTATTGCAATCATATGAATGGGGTGAACTGCATCAATACCTGGGTGGACGCATCTATCGTCTGGGAGCGTTGGAGGATGGGAGGTTGACCGGAGCGATGATGCTCACAGGGAACGCTGTACCCCTACCTGCCATGCTGCCTGGGCTACACTTTGACTGGCTCTATAGTAGACGCGGTCCCATTGTTGAGCGGCCTGACGCAGCAGCATTGACAGCACTGATTGAGCATGCCCACACGATTGCGCGTAAAGAGCGTGCTGTGGTATTACGTCTCGAACCGAATATCGCCGATGATGAGCCATACATGGAAAAATGGCTCACAGCCTATGCTCGGCTCGGTTTTCGTACCAATCCTGCGGCAATGCATGCACGGCGCAGTTGGGTACTCGATATCCGTCCTAGCGCTGAACAGTTGCTTGCCAATTTCAAGATGACATGGCGACAGAATGTACGCTCGGCTGAGCGCAAGGGCGTCGTTATTCGCGAAGCAACAAGTGAAGCTGATTTTGATACCTACTACGAATTGCTCAAGATCACTAGTGAGCGCGATGACTTCTTCATTCATAGCAAGGAGTATCATCGGGAAATTCTGCGTCACTTTCGGCCAGAGGGAAACGCTGTGCTCTATCTGGCAGAGCACGAGGGTGAGGCTATTGCCGCCAAGATGCTTATTCGCTTTGGTGACTGGTGCTGGGATATGTTTGGAGCTTCCTCCAATTCGAAGCGCAACCTGAAGCCTACGTATCTACTACAATACCGCTGTATCTTGTGGGCGAAGGAGCGAGGCTGCAGCTACCTCGACTTTCGTGCCATTCCAGAGATTCTAGAGCCGGGCGAAGAGATGTGGGGCGTCTATGAGTATAAAAAGGGCTTTGGTGGCTTCTCACGCCTGAATATGCCTACGCAAGATTATGTCTACCGTCCCCTGATCTACAACGCCTGGCGCAAAGTGGCAGAGATACGCCGCATACGACGTCACGAGGAACGTAAGAAGGTGGAGCTAGAGCGTGCTGCACGCAGCAAAATGGATAATAAGTTGTCGCCTTTAACTAGATAATGTTAATTGCAGCAGAGAAGTTGCAACTTCCTTGCTGCAATTTCTCTCTTTACTTGCTTCTTAGCTCTTTTAGTGTCGCCAGGCGCTCACGGGCCAGCGCGCTTCCTGGATTCACTTTGGCGAGGTTGCGGTACACACGGCTGGCCTGCTCGTATTCGCCTACCGCTTGATAGGTCTGGCCGAGCATATCGTAGGCTTCGTGGTTGCCACGGTCAATGGTAATGAGCTGTTGCAGAGCGGCCACCGACTCCTTGACCTGCAGCGTCTCGTAGTAGCGGCGGGCAATAATACTCTGATACTGGACGGCATCCTGGCCACGACCGAGCTGGAGACAGAAACCAACAACTTCACGCAGCAACTCTATTGAGTCGGGATTCAGTTCGACAGCACGGCGTAGATTGATAAGGGCCTCCTCGCTATTGCCCATTTCGGCATAAATATTGCCAATACGTCGAACGACGTCGCTCGCTTCTTCTCGTCGATTGTCACGCAGGTAGATATCGGCGAGTATACGCAATTCGGCGATGCCCTCTTCTAGGAGGCCACGGTTAACATAGATATCAGCCAGTTCACAGTGGGCACGTGCATCTTGTGGTGCGATGCGCACCACCTCATTGAGAACACTCAGAGCATTATCACCCTGGCGGCTAGAGACGAAGTTGCGTGCCAAGTCCATATACTCCTGCAATGCGCCATCAAGATCATCCTGGCGTGCAGAGATTTCGGCGAGAGTCGATAAAACCTCGTTCTGCACCGGTCTAGTCTGCTTGACCTGACGTAGGATTGCTTGCATCTGCTCCTGCCGACCTGTACGTTCGTAGGCTTTTGCTAAGGCTAGCGAAATCTCTACCTCTGGCGCTTGGTGCTCTTCACCTTGCTCACGTGGGCATGCAGCCCAGACGGCTGGATCAATAGACTTTGGCGAATGCCGTACAATCTTGAGCACACGTTCGAGATGTTGAATTGCTGCTTCAGGCTTCCCTTGCAACAAGAGACATTGTGCCATACTGAAAAGGGCCAGCACCTCAACAGCACTATCACGCACGGCTAGATTGTAGACATCAAGCGCCTTATCAAAGTGGCCTGCCTGCTGGTGTACCTGACCGAGAGCGAATTGGAGATCAGCGTTGCTCGGGTGCGTTTCGGTAGCCTGCTGATACTCGCGTACGACCGTGTCATAGTTCTTCAGACCCTCGCCGCGCAACTGCCAACGAATGCGAGAGAGCACTTCCAGCGTGTTTGCTCGATTCGCTCCCAGGCTGCTTACCATTAAGATGTGCCAGCGTATAAGGGCGATAATGTTGCGCGGATCAACCTGGAGCACACGCTGGTATTCGGCCACTGCCTGTTGCGCACGCCCTAACTTATGCAGTGCCAGAGCATAGTTCAGGCGGGTTGGGACACTCGTTGGGCTTTCCTGAAGCGCTTGCTCTAGTTCAGTGAGAGCACGATCCATATAACCAAGGCGTAGATATGACTCTGCTGCCAGACTGCGCTCGCGCAATAGGTCTTCTTTATTGCCATGAACTGCTAGCAAGTTAATCAAGCGCGTACGATAGGTCAGATTGTTAGGCTCCAATTGCAGCATGCGGCGATATGTGGCGATGGCGTCGTCGATGCGCCCATTGACAATGTAGGTATCGACCAAGATAGCATATTTAGTAACAGCTTGCTCCACATTGCCCTGACGTACGTAGATTTCACACAACACCTGATGAACATCCAAATATTGAGGAGCCATATCAATCACGCGCAGACACTCCTCTGTCGCTGATGTGAGTAGCCCATGGTTAATATACTTCTGGATGTCCTGCATTGAGCGCATGACCTGCACACGAACGTTTTCTGGCAGGGAAGTAACACTACTAGCCAGTACAGTTTCCTGTTTTAGCTCTCCATCCTTGTTTGTGTCAACCATCTGAGAGAGTAAATCTTCGATAGCTGACCTAGATGAGCTAGCGAGTGAATCCGACGCAGTGGAAGCAATCGGCATCATAGCCCACTCTTGCGCTGTTGACGTAGCAGGTTTTGTCGTAGGTGAAGCAGATGAGGGCAATTCTCCTCCTGAAGGAGCCATATCAAGCGGACGGGAGGGCGTTGGTCCAGCATCGTCTACTAGCCACGACATGGCCGAGGGGAATGCCTTCGACTCAGCAGGGGTAGTGTTAGCTATTGCGGTACCTCCATCGACGTTGTGCTGCTCCAGCTTGAGCTGCTCGGGGGGAGGCAGCACCGACTGCGTAGAGTTCTGAGAGGGTTGCGCTGGCTTATTGAGGTGTTGTGACACCTGATCGGCAACGGCTGCCTTATCTACATCGCTGAGAATACCAGTCAACCAATCAGGGAGTTCACCAGTTGATGCAGCTTGTTGTGGAGCTGAGTTTGGCTGCATTTGCTGAGATAGTGGCTGTTGTCCCACTGCATTGTAGGTCAATGTCGGGACTTCTGGAAGAGAAGACTGCTGCGCTGGCTGGGATGGCATCTGCTCTGGTGGTAGAACCTGCGTTGTGTTCACCGTAGGTACCGCATTCTGCGGTGGAAGTGGGGCGCTCTGCGCCTGTTGCAGCATATGTTCAACTTGGGGAAGCTTGTCGTTCCAGCCACGACTGCGTAGAAAGCCGAGTAATGCTTTATAAATGGTAAGCGTCTGCTCCTGCTCTCCTAGCAGGCGGTGTGCCTCAGCCGCCTCCTGGCACAACTGCACTAATTGATCCGATTCCTCACTGCTCAGCGCATCTAGATTGACACGATCAACTGCTTCGTCAAAGTGAGCAGCTGCAGTGCGCAAATCACCGCATGCACGATAACACTGCCCCAATGCGTAGTAACAAGAGAGGGCATAGTCCGAATCATTCAACAACACTTGGAACTGGCGAATGGCCTCATCCCAACGTTGTTGCTCCTGATAAAGCCAGCCTAGGAAATAGCGGGCATCCGGTCGATCAAAACCATTTTCCAGAATTTGTTCGCAGATCTCAACAGCATCATCGAAACGACCCTGCGCTTGAAACATTTGTGCCTGTTTTAGCATTCCAGTGACTTGGCTGGCAGTAATTTTTTTGTGAGAAGCCGAGTTCATTCCATTGTTGACTCCCGCTGCAAGAGACTGTTCTGAACTGCCCACTCCATTGAAATTGCCCGCGGTACCCATGTTACCCATGATGCTAGTGTTCCCTCCACTTATATTGCCTGCTACACCTGCTTCTGTTGCAGGGCTACCAGTGAAAGCTAACGAACCCGAGCCTGCCGTTGGTGCCACATTACCGATTATACTCGTCTGTGTTGGAAATACCGTGCCAGCACCAAGCTGCAATGGCAACTGTCCGCTTACTATCTGCTCAAGCAACTGTTGCGCTTGTACGTTAGTTGCATCTGCACGTAACACTTCCTCACACTGGACACGTGCCTGCTCAGAATCGTTACGCAACAGGTAGCCCCGAGCGGCTTCCAGGCGCTCCTGGATCATCATTGCGACATCTTTCTTTTCAAAGTAATAACGAGCTAGCCGTTCGTGAGGTTCAGGGTTGCCCGGAGATAGTTGCACTGCCTTCTGCCAAGCCGCCTCGGCGCGAGCACCTTGAACTGCCCGTGAGTATAGGCTTGCCAGATGTAGATATGCCTGATATGCATCTAAACGCCGATTTAAGATGGTATATAGCTCAGCAGTTTTGCTCAAGGCAATCACATTACCTGGATCGCCCTTCAATGCATACTCGTACTCATTGAGAGCCTGATGCCACTGTTTGGTCTGCATGTAGCAAAAGCCTAAACCACTACGCGCTGTTGCGTCATCTGGAAACTCTGCCAAAGCTCGCTGGTATTCTCTTGCCGCTTCTTGCCATCGACCATTCCAGTGGTAGCGATCTGCCGCATTCATCGCTGCACTAAATGCTTGTCTATCATCAGACATGCAAAGATTCACTTTCTGAAACAAGAGCATTGCACGAGCGTATAGCAACATCGCTACCGCACTCGCATTGTTCAGGCGAAAAGCCAGATGTAGCTAAATTTAGGTTACTACAACTCTTCTGCTCAAGCAGCTTTTTGGTACTAAAGTACCTTAGTTACGGTAGTTTATATACTGCAATGCAACAGGATAATCCTTTTGTTTGAGCGAGGCTATCACCGCCTGCAACTCATCACGGCTCTTAGCCGTGACGCGTATCATATCTGCTTGAACCTGCGGACGAACTTTTGGATGCATTTCACGAATATACTTACTGACCTCTTTGGCTAGCTCTTGAGAGAGTCCCTGTTGCAGGGTAATCACCTGACGTATCCTGCCACCAGCCGCATTTTCCTCTTTCGCCAGCTTAAAGATTTTCAGCGATAGATTTCGGCGCGCCGCCTTGCTTTCAAGGATGTCGCGCACGTTCTTGAGCGTTAAAGAACTATCGGTAACGATTGTCACCGTATCTTTGTTATAGACAATCTCCGTTTTAGTATCCTTCAAGTCGTATCGCGTCTGCACCTCGCGTCGAGTCTGGTCAAGAGCATTCAACAATTCTTGCTCATCAAACTGCGATACTATATCAAATGAACAGTCTCCTGCCATGAGAATCCTCACTTTGACAACAGGTACCGATATCCTTGCACTATCTTAGTGAGAGCATTGTAACGCATTTTATGTTTCTTTTCCACTTCTATCCCCCAAGTGGCTATGATATGATTAACAAAGCCTGTTCTATATATTGGAGAAGAAGCCTATGACAGCTAAGATATATGACAGCAAGCCACTTGTTGGGCGCATGATTGAGCAGTTACGTAGCGAGGCGGCGCAATTCTACAAGCAGCACCAGCGCTCAGCACGCCTAGCGCAGATTATTGTGGGCCACGATGCCGCTGCCGAGCTATACAGCAGGCAATTGGTGCATGCGTGCCAGACGATTGGGCTAGCATGCACAACCCTGGCCTACCCTTTTGAGATGCAAGAGGAAGAACTGCGCGCACAAGTTACTAGGCTGAGTGATGACACTACTATTGATGGCGTGGTCCTACTGCTGCCCTTGCCGGAGCATATCCGGCAACGTATTGTAACGGAAGCTTTGCCTTCGCAGAAAGATGTTGACGGACTCGGACCATCCAATGCAGGCAATCTGCTACTTGGTTTTCCTAATTTCGTCCCTTCAACCGCCGATGTAGTACTGACTGTGCTACGTGACGCAGATATTCCTATCGCAGGAAGGTATGCTGTTATTGTAGGACGCAGTAACGTCGGAGGCAAGCCTACTGCTCTACTTTTGATGAGCCACGATGCCACTGTTACTATTTGCCACTCCTACACTCAAGACTTGGCCAGCATCACCAGTAGCGCGGACATCCTGGTGGTAAGTGTGGGCCGTCCCGGCCTCATCACTGCTGATATGGTCAAAACGGGGGCAATTGTGCTGGACGCAGGAATCAATACTGTTAATGGCAGAGTGGTCGGTGATGTTGATTTCGCCACAGTCAAAGAAAAAGCTGCGTTTCTTACACCTGTACCCGGTGGGCTGGGACCTCTCACACATCTCACACTGATCCGTCACACTCTGCTTGGGCCGCACTGAGGGCATGATAAATCAGGCCCCTACGGTTGGTATTGTTCTAGAAAGCGAATGACAGCACGGGTCAATTGGCTAGGGGTAGAGGCCCCAGCAGTAACAGCGACGCGCTTTTTCCCTTTGAGCCATTCTGTCTTCAATTGTGATAGGTCTTCGATGCGCATAGCAGGAACTCCGGCCAACTCCTCGGAGACCTGCACGAGGCGGTTCGTGTTGTTACTGTGTGGATCACCTACCACGATAGTCAAATCAGCCCCTTTGGCTTGGGAAGCTATAGCTTCCTGACGCGATTGCGTGGCTGGACAAATGTCTATATGAATTTCAGCAGAGGGATAGTGCTCTTTGATGTGTTGCACAATACGCTGGGTATCCCACTTCGACAGCGTTGTCTGCGTTGAAACAGCAATCTTCTGCTGCTGAGTAAGTGATAAGGCATCGACATCTGCCTCGGTCTCGACTAGGCTAATATGTCCCGGCACTTCACCCATGACACCCTCCGGCTCGGGATGGCCTTTCTTGCCGATATAGAGAATATAGTATCCCTGCGCAACCAGGGCACGTACAAGGTCGTGGGTAACAGTTACATCGGGACAGCTTGCATCAATGCAGTGCAAGCCACGCTCCTGTGCCCGCCTTTTGACGCTGGGAGAGACACCATGGGCGGTGAAAATAACCGTTCCCTCTTTTACCTGTTCCAGAATGCTTACGCGGTCCGGTCCATCTAGCGTTATGACCCCCATCCTCGTCAATTCCTCTATGGCATGCCGATTGTGAATAATCTGACCGATAACATGGATAGGACGTGGCAGATCGGCATTCTTGGCAGCTTGTCGTACTATTTGTAATGCATCAACAACACCGTAGCAGTAGCCACGGGGAGATATTTTTATGACTTCCATATGTTCCTCTTTTCCCTTTACCATCTATAATACAGTAAAATAGAATAGTTCTAAAAGGGCCAATAACTTTCAAGGAGAATTTCATGTGTGGTCGCTACACGCTCACTTACGACATAAACGCTCTTGCACAAGCGTTCAACGTCGCTCCATCCTCGTCTCTACACATTACTGCACGCTACAACATTGCTCCGACGCAGCAAGTACTGACAATTCTGCACAATGGAGCCGAACATTTCGACTTGTTACGCTGGGGGTTGATCCCTTCGTGGGCGAAAGAGGAGGCGATTGGCTCCAAGATGATCAATGCTCGGGCCGAAACATTAGCCGAGAAGCCAAGCTTCAAGCGCCTTCTCCGTGCGAGGCGCTGTCTGGTCATTGCCGACGGTTTCTATGAGTGGAAACAGGAAGAGCGAGGTCCTAAAACACCGATGTATATCACACTCAAAAATCGTGAGCCGTTTGCGTTCGCCGGATTATGGGATGCGTGGAAGGGTCCTGATGGGCAGCCAATACGCTCCTGTACGATTATCACGACGCAACCGAACGAGTTGATGATTCCTATCCATAATCGTATGCCTGTTATTCTCTCTGCTGCAGCGCGAGAGCAGTGGCTTGATGTTGATAGTGACGATGAGCATATGCTACTACCCTTGCTTACACCCTATCCAACAGATCAAATGACGGCAAGGGCTGTGTCGCGACTAGTCAACAACCCCAAGTATGATAGTGCGGATCTCATCGCGTAACAATCCAGAATCGAGGAAAAGATGTACAGAGGTCAATCTGGTATGTGGTCCTGGTTATTGCATCGCGTCACAGGTCTAGGCATTTTGCTCTTCTTATTTATCCACATTGTTGACATCTCGCTGCTCGGTTTTGGTCCACAGGTCTATAACGAAGGCATTTTGCTGTTCGACAGCATTATTGTGCGCATCCTGTCGCTCGCACTCATTGGCTCGGTGCTGTTGCATGCCTTTAATGGAGTGCGCATCATGCTCATCGACTTCTGGAGCAAAGGAACGCGCTACCAGCGAATGATGTTCGGTATAGTAGTGACACTGACCATTATCGCCTTCATTCCTCTTGCTTATTATGTGATTCTGCCGCTATTCACAGTAGTAGCCATTTGGTTCATTCATAGTAAGACATAATTTTTGCATCGTTACCGATTCTACTTCTTCACGTTTTTCTTCATAGAAACTTATAATTATAGTTGAGTTTATTTTGTGCGGGGGAAACGTGATGCATTACTCTCCATCCAGTGAACAAGAAGAGATGCTAGGGCAGAACAGTTCGAAGAGTCTGGGATCTCGGTTCATAACAATGGCTTCTAAATTGTGGACAACCGTCAAGCCTTATGTCTTGACTTTTACTCGCATAATGTGGAACTGCTTACAGATCGGGTCTAGAAAAGGCGTAAAAGCTCTACTTTTTTCTATTTCTTTCATACAAAAGACTTTACTGCCTCAACTCGTAACCCTAGCCTCCACCCTGTGGGGAAAAGTCATAGTGCAAGACAAGAACAGTTCGCAACTGTGGTATAGAAGCAGAGCAAATATAATAAAGCTTGGTGCTGCAAGTGGCTTTTTGCTGCTAGCTCTCTTCGTCTATTTATTTGCTAGTGCGGCTGCAGGAGAAGCTATCAAGCAATGGTCGGCATCTACTCCAGCTATTATTGCCCAGGCAGAGCCAAGCGGCAACATCACTGTGCAGGGGGGAGCGATAAAGATTCCCTCACGCAATACGTCATCTAGGCATGCGAAAAGCCCTGAGGACGCGGTCACTAATACTGATGCAGCGACGCCAACAACCGTTGACATGCCAACGAACGGACCAACACCTATAGCAAGTCAGAATCAAAATCAGAATCAAAAACTCTTCGTCACTTTTATATCTCTCGGTGGAGACTTTTCTTCTGTCAAGGTAACTGTTCAGACGCTAGCAGGCGCAGCTCTCACCATTGACGTTTCGTATTGCTCAGGCACCACCTGGGATACAAGCGATAGTCTTGGCGGAAGAGTGTATGCCGATAGTAACGGGTTCTACACGTGGCAATGGACGCCGAGTGCGTCCTGTATGGGACCAGCCAGTGCATATGTGAGAGCGGAGTATAACAATCAGATAGTGAGGGTTCGTGGGGACTTTTTCTTACAGTAACCTGCAATGAGGGGTTCCAGGGAGAGCTTTGTGCCTCGCCTAGAACCCCTCACCACTATCATTATGCCCGAATCTCTTCGAGCATGGACAGGTTGACAAAGAGGTCGCAACTCTGGCGCAGTGTAGCCGACATAGCCTCATCGAAGGCCGCCACTTCGACACGCACACCATGATCAGAGCAGTAATCGAGCATGGGCATGAAATCACTGTCACCACTCACAAGGACGACGCAGTCAACGGCTTTCCCTTCGACAAGACGCACCACATCCATACAGAGATCCAAGTCCAGATCAGCTTTCTTAGCACCGCTGGAGAATGTCTTGTAGTTCTTGGTTGTGATACGATACCCAAGCCCTTTGACAGCCTGGAGGAACATCTGATCCTCGCCCGGCTGCGGACTGGTGGGACAATATGCATGCGCACGTATAAGGCGACGATTCCCTCGTAAGAAGTCGAGCAGTTTGCCAAAGTCTACCGAGATGTGCAAGGTGCGAGACGAATAGAGTAGGTTAGCGACATCGACGAACACACCAACTCGCTCTGTGGAAGGGAAAGCGGGCAGCGAGACTGAAATGTTGGTCGGAGCTTGGTTCGCACGCCGCAACTCAGCTACAATGCGATCTGTTTGCATATGAATAGATTGTGAGAGCACGCCTGCAAGCTGGCTGATAGATGTTGGTGAAGCGGCTGGCTCACTGGGACGCACAGGGTACGCTTGAGTGCGCTGCGCCTCCGCCCGCATTGTGCGCCCATCGCGCCCTAGTACACTACCACGCGCCGGAGAAGGTTCTGGCCCCAGGAAAGGACCATTGACATCGTTGCCCTGATTCATTTGATTGACGGTATAGCCAGAGACGATGCTATACTGATTGGGCGATATGATAGGTGGTGTAGCGCTAGGTGATACGTCTGAAGGAGCTAGTGTATCCGGTGTCATCTGATTTGAAACAGGTGGCGTCATTGCAGCAAGAGCCGCTGTACCGTTATTATTAGCACCAGAGCGATGTCTGCGACGGCGACGCGAACTAGCTTTTTGTAACTCAGAATATTCTAGTGGCGGCAAATCCTCCGGTGCTATCTCTTCCTGCTGAGGCGCTACAGGCTCTAGCAGAGGTGTATCGACCTCCTTTTCCTTCTGCCGTTCCTGTCCAGGACGACGGCGGCGCTCTTGCTCCGTGACAGGTGCATTATTAGTAGTGCTTGCCTCTTGCACCACTGCAGGTTGCTTCTCCTGTTCAGGTAATTCTACAAGGTTCGCGGCAGACTCCACTGATATCTCAACCACATTTCCGTTTAGGGCTACGCCGCTATCCTCAACACGAGTGGATAGGGTAGTACCACGATTTTCTTCGGCGGCTGGCTGGATAGCTGTATCCATCGTCACTGCTGGACGGTCAAACCGATAACGGCGCGTCGGTTTAGCTCGTTCAACTTCTGCAGGGGGAGAAGCTGGCTGTGTGGAAGCCTCTGGTGGGGTTTGTTCTGCATGAACCTCGCGCAGACGACTACCATGACGTGGCAGCCGCAAGCGTGTTGCAGGACGTAGCAGTGGTGATACAGGACGTTCTACTGGCCTTGCAGGGGCAGTTTCCATTTCGTTGGAGCTATCGCCACTGCTACCCTCTTGCACGAAACTCTGATCACTATCGGCTATAGTAGGAGTTTGTACGGCGAAGTTCAGAAATTCTTCTTCATGGGTAAAAGTCTGTACAGATGCTTCCTGGAGCGCGGTGTTGAGTTTAGCTTCGGCTTGTCGAAATTCTTCGATATAATCGGTAAAAGGGCGAATTTCCTCTTGCTCTTGGGCCTCTACCTTGAGCATGGAAGTCTCGCCTTCCAGCGCTACTTGGTCTTGGGGAGTTTCACTCTGGCTCTCAGGTTGTACATGTGCTGTGGGAGACGGAACATGTTCCTCTTCCTCACTTTGAATTACCTTCTCATGCTCTTGATCTGCCACACCGTCTGTATTGACGGGGGCAAAGGGGGCGACAGAAGAAGACTCTATCGCCATCTCGGTCTCGGTGGAGAGAGTTGTCACAGTTTCTTGGGCAAACGACAACTCCACGACTGACGTATCAACGTCGTTGTGCTCGTAATCAGTATGCTGTGTTGTCACTAAGGTCTCCAGTCTCAGTTGCTACGGACCGGAGCGCAGGTAGTGCTAGAGAAAATGGACATAGTGAGATAAACCTGTATATTCATAGTATTCAATCGCCACTTTAGGGCCGCCTTCAGGTATTCTCACAGTACTCAAGTGAATACACTCAGTTACATTGTCCTCGCGCGTCTTTTTACACTGCGCTTGTATAGATGATCGCGGTCCGATGTTACCTTTGTCTGTGCCGTTACTTCATTCTGAATGTACACTACTAAACGGCAGAACACTAGCGTGTACAAGGTCTCACGGCAGGTGTACTCATGTCGTTCGTCCCTACCGCGTTTTAGACTGAAATGTTGACAGTTTGAGGCAGCAAGTCATCGATTTTCGCACGCTAATCCTCATCCTTCAGCGCGGCCCTTGTGTAGCTTCCCATCTATGAACCAATTACTACTTATGTAGATTTGTGAGTAGTAGGCCAAAGTGAGTGCGGGTACTGCAACACATGATAGAGCAGGCCCAGCAGCATGACACTTTCCGAGTGTGGTCAAGTGTCGAGTCTTAAGAATACGCCAAAGGTGGTTGCGGCGTAGCCACCACCCCATCAAACCTGTCAAAGACGCTAGCAAACACCATCAGCAAATCGCCAATGAATAAAATGACCTTGTGCAATGGCCCCTACCTTCAGTATATATAGCAGTAGCCTTTATCACAGTCAGCGGTTCAGAGTGACATTCAGGCGAGCTAGCGGTCGGCTCATACGCACTACCAGATCTCTAGCTGTTTGCTGCATGTGTCTGCTAAACATATCTTTATTTTACCATACTTTGTGTCAATAGAACTAGTTCTTTTTGGTCAGAGCAAAGCATCCACGCATTATCCGTTGTTATCTTATAAAGGAGATATTGCTCAGTTCACTTCGAGAAAGGCGCAAGCTATGGGGCTATCCGGTCCAAAGAGGCACACGGATAAGACAGGGGATATCAGTGAAGCCGCTATTATTACTCGCCTTCTGCAGTCGGGTTATGTTGTACTTACCCCCTACGGCAAGAACCACCGCTATGATTTACTGATTGAAGATGCTGATGGAAAGTTCTGGCGTATACAGTGTAAAACGGGCTGGATGGACGAAGAACAAACAGTTATTCTATTCGCTACTGCTAGTAGTTATAATCACACAGCAAAGCAAAAAGGGTGGAGACACTATAGAGGGCAAGCAGACTATTTTGCCGTCTATTGCGAGGAACTTGATAAGGTCTACTTTGTCCCTGTAGACACTGTCGGTGTTACCCAAGCAAAACTAAGACTCGCCGCAACAAAGAACACACAAAACAA
>Ga0213874_10000119_pt1 | contig 13057 bp, 13 predicted proteins | sample BarmaccomBMRX_R7_FD_160098 | JGI IMG/M metagenome (GOLD analysis project Ga0213874, IMG submission 160098) | Root-associated microbial communities from Barbacenia macrantha in rupestrian grasslands, the National Park of Serra do Cipo, Brazil - RX_R7 | ecosystem: Host-associated > Plants > Roots...
GCCCGTGCTGGCATGACCGGCACCGAACGGATCGTACGGAGACTCGCTGCGCATCGCGAAGCCGGAAATCCCGCCGCCTTTGCGCAGCGTCGAAAAACGGTCGCGGCGTCCGGTCAAAATCTTGTGTACGTAGGTCTGATGGCTGACGTCCCACACGAGCTTATCGGTGGGAAGGTCGAGAACGCGGTGCAGGGCCAGCGTCAGCTCGACGACGCCGAGGTTCGGCGCCAGGTGGCCGCCGTTGGTCGCGCAGGTTCGAACGAGTAACTCGCGGATCTCGTTGGCCAGCACGTCAATTTCGCTGCGCCTAAGCTTCTTGACGTCGGCCGGAGAGTCGATTCGCTCGATTACCATTGGCCCGTTATACGAACGTTTTCTCCGATGCCCTGCGCGACCACGAGAGCTGCAAGATCGGCGGCGCGCGGCGCTTCACGCGCGAGCCAAAAGGCCTGCGGCCAGTTCCATGGTTTCATCAAGGCAAGGACCGGCCGCTCCCAGTCTCTTGAAAGTTCTTCGTCGGGCGTATCGAGCACCACGCGCACGGCAGCGAGTCGCGATGCTGCGATCCGCCCCGTTTCCATGTCGACGGCCGCAAAGCCGCGCGCCGCCCACGCGGCGCGCTGGTCGCCCGCAACGATCGTATCGGACGTCAACAAGGGATCGAGAACCGGCTCGTGCCCCGCGCGCCTTGCGCCGCCTGCGAGGCAATCCACGAGCCCCTCGTCGCAAATCAGCCGCGTACCGTCGGGACGTCCGATCTCGCGTGGCACGAGCACCGTGCCTGTGGATAAATCACCGCGCAGCCCACCAGCGACGCCGCAACTGATCACGCACTCGCCGAGACGTTCGCGCATTTGCGTCAACGCGATCCCCGCCGTGATGATGCGGGCTCGCGGCAACCTGCGGCGCAGCGCCCGTGCTTCGATAGAAGTCGCTGCCACCAACGTTATCGAGTCGGGCGCCGGCGTAGGGTTTGGCTCGTTCATCGGTGTAACCGCTGTTCGTCCGTTCGCCACGGAGTGCATCTAATTACGTTTAACGCCAAGCGAAAGTGAGCAGAAACGCGTCATGACAGCCGTGAAACAGCCCTTTGTCACCGACATCAGCGAATTGCGTAAGCGCGCCCGCGAGCAGATGGAGCGCGGCGCCGTTACCGGCAATTACGGCGGTGAGATTCAACAAGCGATCGATTTGCTTCAGATGGCCCTGGCGACGGAGATCGTCTGCGTGCTGCGCTACACCGTCCACAACATTTCTGCAGTCGGCATTGACAGCGAGAGCGTCAAGCAAGAGTTCGCGGAACACGCTTCAGATGAATACCAGCACATGCAAAAGATTGCCGAGCGGATCAATCAGCTCGGCGGCACGCCGAACTTGAGCCCGGAAGGCCTCCACACCCGCTCGGCTACGGAGTACGGAAGCGCCGAAAAGCTCATCGACATGATCAAGGAGAATCTCGTCGCCGAACGCATCGCCGTCGAACATTACCGCGACCTCATCCGCTATTTCGGCGACAAGGATCCGACGACGCGCACCATGCTCGAGGGCATTCTCGCCCAAGAGGAGGAGCACGCCAACGACATGCACGACCTGCTGGTCGCGCACGAAGGAACGCCGTTCTTGCAATCTTAGCGGCTATGCCTATACCATTCGACGGCGCGCTCGAGTGCCGCGCGAACCGATGAGGCGTTGTATCCGAGGTCACGCTGCGCCGGTGACGAGTCGGCGTACATGCGCTCGCGCGATAATTTGACCCCTTCGACCGGAATGTTCGGCATAGCGCCGGTGAGGCGAGCACGCAGCTCGTCGGCATAGGCGGCGCCGAGCGCAAGCGCGTAGGGCGTGCGCCACGGCGGCATCGGGCGCCCCGTGATCTCCGCGAGCATTTGCCAAATCGCATCCATGCTGAGATTTTCGGCGCCGATAACGTAGCGCCGCCCGATGCTTCCCCGTGTCAGCGCGGCGACGTGAGCGCGCGCGACGTCTTCAACGGCGACGAGGTTCATGCCGCCCGCTCCGGGCGCCTTAGCGATAATTCTGCCCTTCATGAAATCTACGATCAGTTTGCCGGTAGGCGTGGGTTTCGCGTCGCCCGGCCCCACGGGTGCGGTAGGAAGCAGGGCGATCACAGGCACGCGCGAGGCAAACGCGGCGCGTTCTTGCTGTAGCTTCGACCGATGGTAGCCGCTGCGCGCATGACTCAGCGTTGCGGAGCTGGAAGTCAGCACCGCGCGTTCGACGCCTGCAAGATGCGCCGCCAACATGAGGCCGGCCGTTCCTTGAACGTTGACGGCATGCAAGCTCGTGCCGGCGCGCGGGGCAAACGAATAGAGCGCGGCGCAGTGAATTAGATAGCGGCACCCATCGAGGTGGCGCGCAAACTCGCCGGTACGGCGGAGATCCCCCACCACGAATTCAACCCCGTCGCGCGGACGGATAGGAGAGCGAACCAAGGCACGCACGGCGTTGCCGGCGCGCAGGAGTTCGCGCAGAACGTGCGACCCGACAAACCCCGTCGCGCCCGTTAGGAAAACGCGATCCGACCCCAAAGGGCTTCCCGTCCGGCGAAAGGTACTACGCGGCACAAAGGGAGCATCACATGAAACTTCACCTCGCGACAGTTACCGCCATCGCGGCATTTCTCTTTGCCGGGTGCGGCAGCGGCGCAGTTGCAAATAGCGTACCATCGTCAACTTCAAACGCTTCGTCGCTCGGCGACGTCGTCCCGGCCAACCCGGCTCCGGCGGCGTACTGCCGGCAAACGGGCGGCCAGGTCGAGATTCGGCATGCGGTGTACGGCAGCAACGGATCGAAGCTGCTCTTTCTTGCGGGAATAGCGCACTTTTGCCAATACACCAGCAAAAAAGACGGCTCACGCATCCACATTCTGCTGAGCACGCTCTATACGACCAAACCGACCCTCGCCGCGCTCGCCTACATCTTGAAGCCGCCAGTGGGTTCGTGCCAAGGAAACCCAGCGTCGTGCTACTGCTCGTACTTGGGCGGCTCGGATCAGTTCGGCGGCACCACCGGCGCGGGTGGCGGCTGGTATGAGAAAAAGGCGATCGATCAAACGCTCGAGGCCTGTATCTTCCCCGATCTATCGTCGATCGATTCCTGGGGACTGACCTATCACGCCAACGGGATCATCCGCGGAATCAACCTGCAAAAAGTCATGCGCTATAAGTACCACCCGACGTAATACGGGGAATGCGCCTGACCGACGGCTACCATTCCGTACCCGCTGGAAAGATTGCCGACGTGCAAACCTTCCTGCAGATGCGCGAGCCTCCCACCGTTCTTCGGCCCGCGCCGGACAACGGCTGGACGCTCGAGCGCGTGCAACGGCCCGACCTGACCCGATATCGGGCGCTGCTGCATCGCGTCGGCGACGACTACCTGTGGGCGGTGCGCGTGCGAACGCCCGACGCTGAGCTGGAGCGATTCCTGCGCGATCCGTCAGTCGAGGCGTACCTCCTCGTCACCGGCGGCGGTGACGAAGGAATCCTGGAGCTCGACTTCAGAGTCGCACGCGAGTGCGAGCTGAGTCTGTTCGGCGTTGTTCGCACCCTCGTCGCCAGCGGCGCCGGGCGCTGGCTACTCAACAAGGGCATCGAGATCGCCTGGGCGCATCCGATCGACCGCTTCTGGCTGCACACCTGTAACCTCGATCACCCGAACGCGCTCGCCTTTTATCAGCGGTCGGGCTTCAGTCCGTTCAAGCGCGAAGTTGAGATCTACGACGATCCGCGCGTTACGGGAGTGGTATCCAAGGACGCTGCCCCGCACGTGCCGATACTCTGACGCATTTGAGAATTATTCCGATCTGAGACGAAAGCGGGCCAGCTCGAAGATCTCGTCGGCCGTAAAGCCGAGCCGCGCGTAGAACTCCGTGAGATGCGGCTCGCGCCGCGGTAGCTCGACCATGATGCTCCGCGCGTGCGTCTCGCGCGCGTGCTCGACGACGCGTTGCACGAGCCCGGCGCCGATTCCGCGTTTTCGCGCCGACTTTTCGACGTAGAGGTCGCTCAAGAACCATATCGGCTCGCAGTACCACGACGACCAGAGCGGATAGAGCTGGACGAATCCTACGGCCCGCTCGCCGTTTTTCGCTACGAAGATCACCGAGTCGCCCAGCCGCAGGCGCTCGGAGACGAATCCGCTGGATGTCGCTTCGTCTTGGGCGCCCGCAAAAAACTCGCGGTACAGGTGAAATAACGGCGCTATCGCGCTAGCGTCTTCACTCGTCGCGCGCGCTACCTCGAGGCCCAAGTCTCTGCGTGCCATAACCTCGCATTCTTCGGCGTCGTCCCGCAACGTCCGCGAGGGCGACCAACCTACGTCGCCGAAGCGAGCGATTTGCTCGAAGCGACCCCGCTTTCACGAAGTCTCGCCGTGGCGCTAACGCTTTTAGCCGCAGTGATTCTCATTGGGACGGTCGGCTACGTTGAGATCGAGCATTGGCCGTGGTTCGACGCCTTCTACGTGACGATCACTACGATCACGACCATCGGCGGCGGCGAGCCAACGCCGATGACCACCGGCGGAAAGATGTGGACCGTTGCGGTGGTCGCGGTGGGCTTCGGCGTGTTCACCTACACGCTGCTGCGGCTATTCACCTATGCGCTCGAGGGACGCCTCGGGAACGTCGTGTTGGAACGGCGGACGCGCCGCCGGGTGGGGAAAATGATCGAACACTTTATTCTCTGCGGCTTCGGCCGCGTCGGTAGCGAAATCGCACACCTCTTCACCAAAGAGGGCGTGCCGTTCGTCATCGTGGACATCAACGCAGATTCGTTGCGGCGCGCAGCCGCTGCCGGCTTCACGACCGTCAATGGCGACGCCGCGGAGGCAGAAACGCTACGCGCCGCCGGCGTCGAACGCGCGCGCGGACTGCTTGCCGCGATGGACGGCGACGAGGCGAATATTTACGTGACGCTGTCCGCCCGAGTGCTCAATCCGAACCTCTTTATCATCGCGCGAGCGAACCGCCGGGACGCCGAGGCGAAGCTTCGCCTTGCCGGCGCGAGTCGAATCATCTCGCCCTATCAGATCGGCGGACGCCGCATGGCGAGCTTGGCCACGCGCCCGACCGCGGTCGAGTTCGTTGACACCGTGCTCTTGGCGAACAACAGCGAGCTGATTTTAGAGGATTTCGTGATCGCCTCCGGCTCGCCATGGATTGGACGGCCGCTTTCGGCGCTGGCGCCGGACTCGGGCGGCGTCATCGTGCTGGCGATCAAACGAAGCGGCGAAATGCACTTTCGGCCCTCGCTCGCTACCCAGTTTGCCGAACGCGATGAAATCGTTGCCGCGGGCGCGCCTGAAGGTATTCGGACCCTCGATCAGCGCTTGCGAAGCGGCGAGTAGCTTGCCGAACGGTTAGGTGTCACACTTCGGCGCGGCATCTCGTCATAGCGCATGATGGAACGCTTTTCTCACAGGAGGACACGATGAACAGCGTTGGGCTAGTTATCTACCCCGCCGCGGATCTGGCGCAGTCGACGAAGTACTTCGCGACGCTGCTCGATACGCAACCGTACGCCGAAAGCGGGTACTACGTGGGCTTCAAAGCCGGGGATGTCGAGATCGGGCTCGTTCCGCAGGCGGCACACCGGCTCTCCGGGGCGCTTGCCTACGTTGACGTCAAAGACATTCGGGCGACCGTCGCCACTCTGCTTGCCGCAGGCGCAGAAAAAGTACAAGACGTCACCGACGTCGCCAACGGCCTCCTCGTCGCGAGCGTGAAGGCTCCCGACGGGAACACGCTTGGACTTCGTCAGTTCCCCGACGTGTAAGGCTGGAGCTTTCACTCTTTCTTTACAGCTGCCGTAGGGGATAGCATTCAAGTCTACCCCTACCTCTCATGATATGAGGATGACAGCGAATGGCGGCGTCGGTGGTTGTGGCGGTGGCGGACGTAGTCATACGGTTCCGATTTTACCTGGGAAAGGGTCCTAATCAATATTGATTAGGCCACGGGGCTGCGCGCTAGGGAATCAGCTCGAAGACCGTCCCCTTCTGGTAAGTGCCGCCGTAGGGCGTCGTGCCGTAGAGCACACCACCCACGTTGGTCAGTCCGGCCGCCGGCCAGACGCCGTCGGCTCCGTGGCCAAAGTTGTGGAGCACGGTTTCCTTCCCGCGGGTCGTGATGCTGAAGACCGTCCCGCAGCGATTGCCGTCGTAGCACACATATGGAGGCCCGCCTTCGACCGTCGTGCCGTAGAGCTTGCGCCTTACCTTGATGAGGGATGCCGTGGAAGCAGCACCGTCGTTTCCGCGGCCGAAAGCGTGAATCACTTTTTCCGTGCCGTTCGGCGTGATGCTGAAGAGTGTTCCACAGGCCCCGAAGAGATTACAACCATTCGGCCCATATGTCGTCGTACCATACAGCGTGCCCTTTACGTCGAGTAAGCCCGCGTAGGGAGCCATACCATCGGTGGCGGCGCCGAAGCTGTGCAGCACCGTTTCCGTGCCGCCCGTCGTGATCCTAAAGACCGTTCCCCAATTATACGCGCCACCGAAGGCTGTCGTTCCGTAGAGCCTGCCCTTTACGTTTATCAGGGGTGCCTGCGGTTGACCGCCATCTTTTGCGTTTCCGAAACGGTGGAGCACTTGTTCCGTACCGCTCCGCGTGATGCTAAAGACTGTTCCGCAGTCGAAACCATAGCCCGCGCATCGATACGAGCCACCAAGTTGGGTGGTCCCGTAGAGGGTGCCGTTCACGCCAGTTAAGCCCGCCTGTGGCGTCCGGCCGTCGGAAATGGGGTAGCCGAAGCTATGCAACACTTTTTCCGTGCCGCTGAGCGTTACGCTAAAGACCGTTCCGCAGCCGTAATAGCGATACGAATAGCCACAGTTATACGGGCCACCGCCCTCGCTCGTCGTGCCGTAGAGCACATCGCCTAGCTCGACTAAGCCGGCTGAGGGGCGACTGCCATCGTTTCCGTTCTTGAAGCTATACAGCACGTTCTCGGCGCCGCCGGGTGTAATGCTAAAAACCGTGCCCCAGCCATACTTTCCTCCGTCACGCGTCGTGCCATAGAGCGTACCTCCGACATCGATCAAGTTCGCTTGCGGATAGTTGCCGTCGGGCACTGCGCCGAAGTTATACACGACTTTGTAGTTCGCACTACCGGCGGACGCCGCAATCGGCGGCTGGATGTCAGCCCCACCTTGTGGGAGCGCACGGCACCCAGCAAGCAACGCTATAGCGACGCACCAAACAGCGCTCAGACTGCGCTTGGCGGGAGTGTATGTCTTCATGCGCCACGTTCCTCCGGCTCTTTGAATGGATCGGGGCTAACGAACTTCGGTGCCCATACTTGATTAACTTTGTATCACAAAGTTTACGATAGCGCAAGCCCTATGAATCGGAGCCAGGATAGAGCATCGCATGTTTCGGTCTAAAACGCTGCTGCGCGCAAGGCGGGCACGAGCGGCGCCTGGAGATACCCCGAAAGCACGTTGACCGGTTGCGTCCCGCCGGCGGCGTACTCCAGCAGCGAGGCCGCGGAACCGCCTTCACCTTGGGCCACGTACAGCTTGCCGCCGCGCGTGGCGACGAAGTCGTCGAAGTAACCGTTCGACGGCGGGAGGATCTCGCGCGACGGGCTCGTTTGTCCGGCGGCGTACACGGAGATGCCGCCCTTTGCATCGGAAACGTAGAGATTTCCAGACCCGTCGCCCGTCAGCCCCGTAGTAAGCCCAAGACCGTTGAGATGCAAATCCTGCGGCGTCGTTTCGCCCGGAGCAAAACGATACACATGCGACGGCTCACTGTCTAAGAAGGACGTGTGGATGTACAGATTTCCCTTCGCGTCGACCGTCATGCCGCCGCCCACCCCCTCGCCTTTCTCAGTAATCGCTAGGGTGGTCGAAGGCGCGGTTTTTCCGGCGGGATACTCGAGAACCTCTACCGACAAATCGTGCGTCTGATCAACATAGAGCGTTCCCTTTTGATCTACGAGCAGAAAACTGGGCTCGCCGATGCCCTTGGTAATCGTCAGGAACGGCGACGACGCGCCCGGCCTGAACTCTTCGACCTCGGCGACCTGCGAGGGACTCTGCGCGAAAAGGCCGACGTACAGAACGCCGTTGCGATCGACCCAGACGCCCTCCGGAATAACGTCGAGGTTGAGCGTCTGCACCGGCGGCGGATTCTTCGCGCGTTCGCCAGCCGGGAAGGCGAGGACCGCCTTCTGCAGCTGATCGGACACGTAAACGAGATTGCGAACGCGCGGCGCGACCGGTCCGCTTTCGGCTCGGATCGAAGTGCCGACGGAGTTCGGTTGCGGCAGCGAAGGGCTGCTGCCGCATCCCGACAGCACGTTCGACGAAAGCGCTAGAACGCAAACCGTGACCGCAAATAGCCTGCTCATTCGAACGCCTCTCCTCGTGCGACGGGAGCCCCGCCCGTCGGCCAGCATCCGCCAAAAAGATGAAGAAACTGTAAAGGCGGTCGCTAGCGATTGGCGGACGGGCGATGCGTCGCGATCTGCCAGACGTTCCCGGCCGGATCTTCGATCATCGCGCGGCGGTCGCCGTACGGCATGTCGGTGGGCTCTTCGATCGATTTCGCGCCGAGGCGTAACGCGCGCTCGTACGCCTCGTCGGCATCTTCGAGATAGAGGTAGAGGAAGCTGGACGTCACGTCACGCGGTCCTGCGCCGCTGATCATAACCATCGAGTCACCGATTCGTACGTGCGACGGCATCTCGTCTTCGAACTCGCCGCTGGCGCCGAAGGCGTCCGTTAAGAACTGTACCAGGCCCGCGGGGTCGCGCGCCACGAGACGCGGCGTTATGCTGTGCCGGTCTTCAGGTTTCCAATGCGGCATCCGGCCTTACCGTCCGATTGCGAAGAGCGCCATCGCGAGCATCAACACGAAGGCGACCACGCCTGAAAGGTGCAGCGCGTGGGCTCGGTGATTGCGTCCCGCGCCGTGGTGCCAAACGATGGCAAGATCGGAGACCGATACGGCGATGCCGATCACCGCGATCACTACGAGGAGCCAGGGTAGATGAAAGTACGCCGTCGCGCCGAGCAATGCGCCCAGGGCGATGTCGCGGACGCCCGTAGCGCGTACGAACGCTGCCGGCGCGTGACCCTCGACCGAAACGCCATATTGACGCGAGAGTCCGTGTGGATCGGCGACCGCGTAGAAGCCGACGAGCACCAGGACGACCGCGATCGCCCAGCCCAGGTCGAAGAGCAGCAGCGTCTAGGTCCCTAGTTTCCGAATGCAGCGCGTAGTGACTCTTTGAACGAGGCCGTCGTTTGCAGCACCGCGGTCGGTTCGTAGCCGCAGTGCGCCATGCAGTTTTCGCACGACTCGTGCCTGCCGCGACCGTATTTCGACCAGTCGGTGTCCTCTAGGAGCTCCTTATACGTTCGCGCGTAGCCCTCTTTGCTCATCAGATAGCAGGGGCGCTGCCAGCCGAAGACCGTGTAGCAGGGAATGCCCCAAGGCGTACACTCGAAGTCCACCTTCCCCTCGAGAAAGTCGAGGTACAGCGGGCTATGGTTGAGCCGCCACTTCTTGCGCTTGCCGCCCGCGAACGCGGTTTGGAAGATCTCGCGCGTGCGCTTGACGCCGAGGAAGTGCTCTTGGTCGGGCGCCTTCTCGTACGCGTAGGCGGGCGAGATCTGCATCATGTCCACCTTGAGATCGTCGTTGAGATAGTCGAGCACTTCACGGATCGACTCGGGGCCGTCTTGCGTGAAGAACGTCGTGTTGGTGAAGACGCGGAAGCCCCGTGCCTTGGCCTCCTTGATTGCATCGATAGCTTTGTCGAAGACGCCTTGGCGGCAGACCGACTGATCGTGGCGCTCGCGCATGCCGTCGAGGTGGATCATCCAGACGAAATACACCGACGGCTTGAAGAGATGGATCTTCTTCTTTAGCAGCAGCGCGTTGGTGCAGAGAAACACGAACTTCTTGCGCTTGACGAGCTCTTCCACGATTTGGGGCATCTGCTCGTGCACCAGCGGCTCGCCCCCGGCGATCGACACCATCGGCGCACCGCACTCTTCCACCGCCGCGATGCACTGCTCCACGCTCAGACGTTGGCGCAAGATGTCGTCGGGATGCTGGATCTTGCCACAGCCGGCACACGCCAAGTTGCATTGAAGCAATGGCTCGAGCTCGAGGACGAGCGGATACTTCGTCTCGCCTTTGAGTTTCTTTCCGGCGACGTATTTTGCGACGGCGATCTTCTGCTGCAGGGGCATGCTCATGGGATGGGGGCTTCCTTTAGAGTTTCCGCACCGTCATCCTCCGGCAAGGTCGACGCGGCCCCTGAAGAGCGCTCGCCCATCGCGAGGGCCATGGTCGGGAACAGATGGCGGTACAAATGGTAGTTGATATAAAAGTCGCCCGGGAAGCCCGTGCCCGTACATTCCGGCTCGTCCCACGTCCCGTCGGGCCGCTGCTGGTCGCATAGAAAGTTGAGTCCACGCTGCGCGGACGGGTGATGCTCCCGGCCGGCGAGTTGCAATGTCAGCACGGCCCACGCAGTCTGCGACGGCGTGCTCGCCCCGATGCCTGCGAACGACTCGTCAACGTAGGAATGGCAACTCTCGCCCCATCCTCCGTCGCGATTCTGCTTCTCGATCACCCAATCCGCGGCTCGCTGCACCATGTCGTCATCTTCCCCAAGCGCGTTGAGCGCCGAAACGACGCACCAGGTTCCGTAGATGTGATTCACGCCCCAGCGGCCGTACCACGAGCCCCACGGCTTCTGCGTCTCTCGAAGGTACTCGAGCCCTCGGGCAACGTAGTGATCGCTCCGATCGTAGCCGAGCGCCGCGAGCATTTCGAGCACGTGCGCCGTGACGTCTTCGGTCGGCGGATCGATCATTGCGCCGAAATCGGAAAACGGCATCCGATAGAGCAGTTCGCGCGTGTTATCGCGGTCGAAGGCGCCCCACGCGCCGTTCCGAGAGTCCATCGCGAGCGTCCAGCGTCGCGCTCGCTCGACGGAATCCGCAACCGCGTGGCGATGGCCACCCTCGAGCAGCGCTAGAACGACGATCGTAGTATCGTCAATGTCCGGATATGCGTCGTTGTCGAATTCGAAGGCCCAGCCGTTGCCGTTCTTTTCACCGCACTTCATCCGCCAGTCGCCGGGCGCGTCATCTGGAATCTGCTCGCGCAACAACCATGTGACCGCGCGCTCCATTGCGGGATGCGCGCGATCGAAGCCGGCGAGCGCCAGCGCACGAAGCGCCCATGCCGTGTCCCAGACCGGCGACATGCAGGCTTGGAAACGCCAGCCATGCGCGTCGTTGATGACGAAGCGGCGCATGCCCTCGATACCCTTGCGCATCACGGGGTGATCCAACGAATAACCCATCAGGTTCAGGGCGATCAACGAGTACACCCAGGGCGGTTGAATTCCGCCCCAACTGCCGTCCGCTTCTTGGCGCTCCACGATCCATCGCGCGATGCGCTCTTGCGCCTCCTTACGCTTTGGTTGCTTCGGCAAACGCTCGTACAGTTTTTGCAGACGTTCCACGAGTAGCAGCCAGTGCCGGCGCCCGCGTACGCGCCGGCACTCGTCTTCGGTGCCGGGAGCGACGATCTCGCCGACGTCGACGCCTAGGTTCCGGCGCACCGGCCGCTGCGCAAGAACGATGGTGAGCGGCGCGACCGTTCCCCGCGCCCAGCACGCGAAGTCGTATAGATTGAACGGCATCCATAGCGGAAAGTACGCGATTTCCGGCGGCAACGACGGCACGCCGCTCCATGGGAAGGCTCCGAAGAGCGCGAGCCAGATCTTCGTGAACACGCGACTATTGGCGACGCCGCCCTGCGCGTGAATGACCGCTAGCGCTTTGCGCATCTCGTCGCGCTGCGGATCGACGCCGAGCACCTTCAGCGCGACGTAGGCTTCGACCGTCGTGCTCAAGTCGGCCGGTCCATCGTAGTAGAGCGCCCAGGAACCGTCCTCGCGTTGATGGTGGAAGATATGCGCGACGGCGCCGTGGCGAAACTGGTCTACCGGTATGCCGAGGAAGCGGCAGAGCAGCACGTGCTCGGCCGTCATCGTGACGTTGGTCTCGAGCTCTCCCGACCACCAGCCTTCGGTATTTTGTTCTTGAAGCAGCCACTCCACCGCGCGCCGAAGGGGTTGCCGGATTCGGGGCTGCGCCACCGTTTCGAAGACGGCGCCGTTGCCTGCAGATCTGCGCTCGAGCAGGATTTGGGCCGCGCGTTTGCCGCTGCGGACGGCGGATTCCATGGTGTCAGGCCAACCCGTGTCCGTCCACGAACCGGCGATCGCGATTCGCGGATCGTTCGTGCGTTGTCTCGTGCGCGATGCACCGGGGGGCGCCAGCCACGTGGCCTCAGGATTCCGCGTAACCGCGCTGCGCGTCAGGTGCGCATCTCGCAGTGCGGGGAGAAATACTCGTGCTTCATTCCAGGCGAAGGCCTCGAGCTCGGCGGTCGGAAGAAGCAGATATTGCGCTGCCGCGCTGAAACTGCAACAGAGATAGCCCGAGGCCTTTTCAAAGATCCATTGGAGCGGCGAATCGAGTGCCGCGGCAAAATCAAAGCCCAGCTCACCGCCGTCGTGCCACAGGTGGACATCAATAATCGGATACGGCTGATACGCGTCGAGGCCGTCAACGCCGTAGCGCTCCGAATCGCCGAGGATTCGAGCGGCTTGGCGCGGCGGTACGGCGAGCACGACGGCGTCGAAATTCAAGGTTTGCTCCGAGTGACAACCGATTGAAACGCCGCCGCCGTCGTTCGGCACGATGGCCGTTACCGGCGTAGAAAGGTGCGTAGCATCGAGCCTTGCAGCCGCCGCCTGCGCGAGATGCGCGAGCGGCACGGCAGAAAAGCCGAAGCGCGCCGCGCTCCGATCGCGCAGAAACGCCGTACGCAGGACGAACAGCGCATCCTGTGCGCTCACCCGGTCGAACGGCGCGTTCAAAGCGGGAATGAAGAACGGGTTCCAAAAGGCGCGCCGCTCTCCCGACCCTTGGTGGTTGTTCCGAAGCCATTGTTCGAAAGTTTCGACTCCGTCGATGCGCTCCGCTCGCCCAG
>Ga0213874_10000120_pt1 | contig 13013 bp, 13 predicted proteins | sample BarmaccomBMRX_R7_FD_160098 | JGI IMG/M metagenome (GOLD analysis project Ga0213874, IMG submission 160098) | Root-associated microbial communities from Barbacenia macrantha in rupestrian grasslands, the National Park of Serra do Cipo, Brazil - RX_R7 | ecosystem: Host-associated > Plants > Roots...
GTCACCACTGCTACAGCTTATTTGAGCGACGTTGATCCGGTTATGCGAGCGACCATTGAGCAAGTTGGTCCATGTACGCTACAACCTGATCCAGACATCTTCAATGCCTTGGTTGATGCCATCATCTCACAACAAATTTCCGTCAAGGCCGCTGATGCCATCATGGCCCGTGTACGTGCCGCCCTGCCAGAGGGAAAAGTGACGCCAGAAACCCTTCTGCCTTTTGACTGTGAGCGTCTACGGGCATTGGGTCTTTCGAGAGCCAAGGCTCGCTACATCTGCAATCTTGTCGAGCATATCCATTCAGAGCAGTTACAACTAGAGCTCTTACAGGAACTAGAGGATGAAGAGATTATCACTCAGTTGACCGCCGTCAAGGGCATAGGTCTGTGGACTGCTCAAATGTGCCTCATCTTTACTTTTGGGCGAGCCGATGTGCTGCCCGTTGACGACTTGGGCTTTCTGGACGGTATACGTGTGGCTTATCAGTTACCGACACGTCCCTCAAAGCAGGAAGTTCGTAAGAGAGGTGAGCTATGGCGTCCCTATCGTACCTTTGCAACGTGGTATATGTGGGCGTTGCGTCGCGAAGGCAAAACCACACGCATCGTTTCTTTGTGAAGTCGGGTGCTCACTTTTACTGAGCAGAATGACAAGCGGTATGAAATCGTTGATGGAGAATGGTACGTGTCAAGACAACTCCTGCCTGAATTCAGTTGTAGAGTGAGTGCGATTTTTAGCGATACCTTCAGACCAGCTTCTTGATTTCTTTGAGCAAACGATAAAAATGCTGTGAAAGTGTGTACACACTTTCACAGCATTCGCTATGACCACTTGCCATAAGACGCTTGCACGCTCTTCTTGAGGCACTCAAAAAACTGAGTAGTTTGTTTCTCTACTATCCCACGCAGCATTTGAACACCGACGCCAGCAAGGGCACCACTCACCTCAACAGAGGCCCGCCAGTCCATGCGTGTCGAATCTGAAGTGAGGGTAGTGAGCCTCATCTCTCCGGACACCTCTACGGTGGTCCCCGGGGCATTGGCACGTCCTTTCACCACCATACGCTCCGGCTCTTGCATCTCAGTGCGTGTCAAATCAATGGTAAACTTGGCCTTCATTGGCCCCGCTGCTGCACTGACGACCGCCTGCCAACGCTCATGTGCTACCTCTTGCAGACTTTGAAAACCAGGAGCGCAAGCGGCGACTTTGTTCACATTGAGGAGATAGGCCCAGGCTTTCTCAATAGGGACGGATATCGTTTGCGTCCCAGAAAATTCCAGACTCATGCGAAAAACCCCCTTCGATGTTCCCTACTGCTTCGTTGTATCGACAAGGCGCTAGCCGGCTCTCACGCCTGAGACAACTCGGTCTAGCATGTTTCCCAGGTTATTGAAGGTGCTTCCTTCCTCCGTCATCTTGTTGAGAGCCAGCTCTGCCAGGGATCTCAAAGTGCTGCCGTTCTCCTCTATCAGGCGGGTGATGGAGAACTGTGTCAGGTCACCTAAACTAGTGCTGGTCTGTGAAAAACCGCTAAAAATCTGCTGTGTATACTGACCAACTAGCTCATTGCCTGCCAAGTTCTTCAAAATACGGCGCGCCTCTTCGCCGGACATAGGAGCGAACAGAAAACCAATAGCGATGCCAAGAAGTAGACCTGGAACAAACCCCTTCATGCTTTAACATCCTTTCTTCACGCTTCTCTGATCACAAGTGAGAGGTGTGACACTTTTGAGAAGCCTGAGTACCAAAAACAAAAAGCCCTATAGATATATACGTCTCTTTAACTGAAGTAGATCAATGCACATGTATCTACGTTTCTTGCTTATCGGGCAACTGTATGCTATACTTGCCACCTAGCGGGAAACTGCTCCCGTAGCACGTGATGTAGGACATTACTCTATACAATTACACACGCTCTCTCATCGGCGCAAGCCCTGAGGTCGGTCGATCATTTGGCACTCTTTATAAGTAAGAAGGATGCCTGTCGCTGGTTGAAAGGAGAGCGGAGGATTCAAGGGAGGACTCGTTTTTGGCAAATATTATCTCAATGAAGCAACTCTTGGAAGCTGGTGTTCACTTTGGACACCAGACGCGACGTTGGAATCCGAAGATGAAGCCTTTCATCTTCATGGACCGCAATGGTATTCATATTATCGATCTGCAGCAGACGGTGACACGGCTGAATGAAGCGTATAAGTTTGTGGAGCAGACCGTGGCAAGTGGTGGTACCATTCTCTTCGTTGGTACCAAAAAACAGGCACAGGAGGCTATCGCTGAAGAGGCTGTGCGTTGTGGCATGTATTATGTAAATCAGCGCTGGCTTGGCGGGATGCTTACCAATTTCCAGACCATTCAGTTGCGTATCCGCTATCTACGTAGCCTGGAGGAACGGCGCGACCGTGGTGACTTTGAGCGCTTGCCCAAAAAAGAAGTACAGAGCTTGCAAGATGATATGACCAGACTTGAGCGCACTTTGGGTGGCATCAAAGACATGCGCCGTTTGCCAAACGCTATCTTCATTGTTGACACGCGTAAAGAGCGCACTGCGGTGCTAGAGGCACGGCGTCTGGAAATTCCTATTATTGCTCTTGCCGACACGAACTGCGATCCTGACGAGATGGACTATCCTATTCCCGCCAACGATGATGCTATTCGTGCAGTTCGTCTTCTTTGTGCTAAGATTGCCGATGCTGTTATCGAGGGGCGCAGAGAGCTAGAGGCTCAGCAAAAAGATGTTGAGCCGCAGCATGCCGACGAGCCTATTGCTACAGAGCTTGTAACGGCGTTCGCTGAGCCTGAGAGAGAAAGTGTTGTGCCCCCTGCTATTCCTCACGAGGCTGTAGCTACCGCTTCTGAGCCAGAGCTGGTTGCAAAAGAGACCCTTTAAAATAGAGTAGAGATCGACATGCCTAGTGGGAGGCAAGGGGACAGGGTGGCCTTTGCGGTCGCCCTACAGCCACATGATGTATTAGGAGGGGCGACTCTTGCGGTCGCCCTGTTTGTTTGGTCACGACCTGTTTGCTTCCTGCCAGAACGGATCTGTAGGGATCGAGCATACGTGTCAAGTACTCAGAACCAAAAAAGATGGACAGGGGTCATTGTACCGTTGACATCAACTGAGTATGATACAACAATAGATTGAGGAGAAACATAATCATGGAGTACGCTGCTACGGATGTGAAGAGGTTGCGTGAGGAGACCGGTGCAACATTTGCCGATTGTAAGAATGCGTTGACGGAATCCAAAACGTGGGAAGAAGCCGTTAAACATCTTGAGGCAAGAAGTGGTAAGAAGGCAGAGAAGATGATGGCGTCAGGGCGCGAGACCAAAGAGGGTGGCATCTTCACCTATGTTCACCATAATCATAGGGTAGGTGTGTTGCTCGATCTGAATTGTAGTACCGACTTTGTGGCCCGTAGCGAAACTTTCCGGCATCTTGCCAGTGAATTAGCCTTACAGATCGCCGGTGTTGCACCTAAGTATGTCGACTACGAGGATATCCCTGCCAGTGTAGTAGAAGAGACTCGCAACAAGGAGTTAGAAGATGCTTCGATGGCTCGTGTGCCAGCCGAGAAGCGTGAAGAGATATTGAGCAACAAACTCAAGAAAAAGCTGGGTGGGCAAGTGCTGATGATGCAACCCTGGGTGAAAGATGAGTCAGTAATAGTAGGCGATCTGGTGCGCAAGGCCATCGCTGAGACGGGTGAAAATATCGTCGTACGTCGTTTCTGCCGCTTTGAGTTGGGTGAGTAGCGCAAGGTGAACGGTGTTGTATGAGGGTTGCATTGCAGTATCAGCGTATCTTGCTCAAGTTGAGTGGAGAAGCACTTGGTCCTCAAGGGTATGGTATTGATGCTCAAACCGTACAGCGTATAGCGAGAGAGGTCAAGCGGGTGTACGATCTCGGTGTGCAGATTGCTATGGTCATTGGCGGCGGAAATATGTGGCGTGGAGCCGACGCCGCCACTACTGGCATAGACCGTGCCACTGCTGACTACGTAGGTATGCTGGCGACCGTGATGAATTCATTGGTCATGCAGGACGCGATGGAAAAGCTTGGCATAGTTACGCGAGTACAGACTGCCATCGAGATGCGTCCTGTTGCTGAACCATTCATTCGTCGCCGTGCTGTGCGTCACTTAGAGAAGGGGCGCGTTGTCATCCTAGCAGCAGGTACTGGTAATCCCTTTTTTACCACCGACACGGCTGCAGCTCTCAGGGCCATAGAACTCAATGTCCAAGTACTACTCAAGGCGACCAAAGTAGACGGCATCTACGATGATGACCCTATGTGCAATCCGTATGCTCAAAGGTTTGAGCAATTGAGTTATATGCAGGCTCTGAACATGGAGTTACGCGTTATGGATAGTACTGCCCTTTCACTGTGTAAGGATAACCGTTTGCCGATAATTGTGTTCAATCTGCATCAGCAAGGAGCGTTAGAGGCCATCTTGTATGGTGAAAAGTGTGGTACACTCGTTGCAGACGTGAAAGCATCCTAAGTATTGTGTACGGGTTATTGTCACGTCCCAGTTTTGAGGCACTCTGCCGCGTCTAGAGAAAAAAGGGGATACTAGCATGGTTGCAGATTTAGCAGATTTATTTGAAGATGCCCAACGACGTATGCAAAAAGCTGTTGAGGCGCTGAAACAAGATTTGGCCGCAATTCGCACTGGGCGTGCGAGCGCGGCTCTCGTTGAGCGTATCACTGTCGATTACTACGGAGCGCCGACTCCTCTCAATCAGGTCGCCTCTATCAGTGTTCCAGAGCCGCGTCTTCTTGTAATACAGCCTTGGGATAAGAAGATGTTGACCGGTATTGAGAAGGCGATTCAGAAGTCTGACTTGGGTATCAATCCTAGTAATGATGGAACTGTTATTCGCCTGAGCATCCCTCCGATGACTCAGGAACGTCGTCGTGATCTTGTGAAGGCTCTGCATAAGAAGTTGGATGAGCACAAAGTTGCTCTCCGTAACATCCGTCGTGACGTTCAAGATAAGCTACGCGACCGTGAGAAGAAAAAAGAAGTTTCCGAAGACGAGCTGAAACGCAGTACTGAGCGGTTACAGAAGCTCACCGATCGCTACGTTGATGAGATGGATAAAATCGGTAAAACAAAGGAAACGGAGATTTTGGAGGTCTAACGTTGGCCAAGCCACAAGATCTCTTCTCTCTATCTCGGGAGAAAGAGAACGATTCGTCGCAGTTACAGTCTGTTGCGACTGAGCAATCTGTACGTCCTGTGCGCCATATTGCCATCATTATGGATGGCAATGGGCGCTGGGCAACTCAGCGTCGTCTTCCCCGGCTGGCGGGACACAAGGCTGGTGTGACTGCGTTACGCCGCGTCGTCGAGTGTGCCACCGACTTGGATATTGAGATGCTCAGTGTGTACGCGTTTTCAACCGAGAATTGGGGGCGACCACGTGCGGAAGTAGATGGCCTCATGCGTCTCTTCTGGGAAACGATCCGCTCGGACTTGGAGAAGTTACATCGCGATGGAGTGCGCCTGCGCCATCTTGGTCGTCTCAATGACCTCTCTGCTGATATTCAACAGGCTGTACGAGACTCAATGGAACTGACCCGTAACAACTCGCGCATTGCCCTCAATATATGCTTTAATTATGGTGGACGTGCCGAACTGGTCGATGCCGTTCGACAGATTATTGCTGATGGGCGTCATTCCGAGGCTATCACTGAAGAATTGATTGCCTCCTATCTCTACACGCGTGATTTACCTGATCCTGATTTAGTAATCCGTACGGCTGGGGAGATGCGCGTCAGCAACTTTCTGTTATGGCAGTCGGCCTATAGCGAATACTATGCGACGCTTACGCTGTGGCCTGACTTTGGACGAGAAGATTTGCTTGCTGCTCTACATAGTTACTATCAACGGCAGCGCCGCTTCGGTCGCCTCAGCGCCTCCTCAACAAGCACCAATGGGTGTTGAAACTGTGGGGAGGCCCATCTCGTTTTATAGGTGGGTAGAGTGGGTGTCGACATTGTCCGCATAGGGGGAGTAATTTGCATGTGGCACACAAGTCAACGAGAGGCCCCCCTGGGTGTTCCTGAGTCTCGAGAGACAACTAAAGCAAAGCTATCCATTGGTCCACGAGTGCTCACTGCTCTGATTGGTGGACCTATCACCCTTGCCTGCTGTGTGTGGTTCGGCGGCTGGTGGGCTTTTGCTGTTGTAGCGTTTTTTGTCGTATCGGGGGTTCTTGAACTGCACAATATGTTGCTTCATGCAGGATATCGTCCACTGATAGTCATCAGTTATGGATTAAGTATACTATTTCTTATAGCTGCGATGTTTCCCGTGCAGCGGCTGTTGCTCCTCGAAGTTGGTTTGGGAACTGCATTGCTTGTTTCGTTCTCCTGGCTCTTCTTGCGCAAAAAGCTTGATGGTGCTATGACTGACTGGGCGCTTACGCTGGCAAGTTCTATTTACGTGGGCTGGCCAATGAGCTTTTTTTTGCTCTTGCGCGGCTACGATTCGGGAATGGTGCATATAACCAACACAGCCTGGTTCGTTTTGCCACGCGGCGCATGGTGGCTTCTCATAGTGCTGCTAGGCGTTTGGGGCTTTGACAGTGCTGCATTTTTTAGTGGTCGTTACTTTGGTCGGCACAAGCTCGCGCCAGCCATTAGCCCGGGGAAAACGTGGGAAGGTGTGGCGGGGGGTCTTGTGCTTTCTCTAGCTATCACTCTGATCCTCGCTGTTGTACCGCTGGGGCTGCCCTGGTATCTTGCTATTGTGCTCGCTTTATTGCTTGCTGTCGCTGCTGTCTTAGGTGATCTGGCTGAGTCGCTCCTCAAGCGTCAGACCCATGTCAAAGATAGTGGGCAGATCTTGCCCGGTCATGGTGGCATGCTTGATCGTATAGATAGTCTCCTCTTTGCGGTGATTGTCGTCTTTGTGTTTGCGCAACTTGTTGGGAGCTAATGGCATTTGCACTGTTTATACTGGATAACTGCTAGGTGTATGCGTTCTGATGATGCCCGATGCTCTCTGCAATTGCTCCTTGTCCCAACTTACGAGAGGAATATTCAACTGGTGCGCCACCGCTACATATATTGCATCACCGGCTCGCAGCCGCAAGGATGTGGTTACATCCACCGCAGCTTGTATCAGGTGTGCATTATTTGAACAAGGCGTAAGAGACCACTAACCCAACGAAGGACATACCTAACGTAACCAATGTTATCCACCAATTCTCATAGAAATAGCGTAACCAGGAGATACGAATGCCATTGCGGCGCAGAATATCCAGCCAGAGCAGTGTTGCCAGTGAACCAAACGGAGTGAATTTGGGACCGACGTCTACCCCGAGAATCATTGCGTAGATGGCAAGTAAATTGGGATGAGGTACCATATGTAATACAAGCACCCCTATCAGTGTCGCTGGTAGGTTATTGGCGGCCGCCGAAAGAAGAGCCAGTATACTGCCGGATAGGATAGCACCCGCTACATCTGCCGAGGGCGCAACAAATGCACGCAGCGGAACTGTCAAAAACGACAGCACGTGCGCATAATAGGCGGCAGTAATAACGACAAACATAGCTAGTGCATAAAAGAGGATGCTCCAGGGGGCAGCTAGCAAGAGTGATCGTACTGAACGTATCTGTCGCACTTGTACCAACAGCACCATGCTCAGCGCTATGGGACCAGCGATATAGGAGATAGGTAAGTGAAATTGACTGCCAATGATATAGCCGATTACCAGTAGCAGTAATGCTCCCCAACTGACCCAGAAAAGCAGGCGGTCCTGCAGGGCCGCATGGGGTTGCTCTAAAACTTGCGTGTCATACTTCTTTCCAAGCAGCCTATGAAAGCGCACACCGAAACAGCAACTAGCAGTTGCCGCAGCAAAGAGCGTGGGCAGAGCCATCCATTGGGCAAAGGCCGTAAAGTTTAGTCGGTTGGCATCAGCAATAATAATGTTGGTTAGATTGCTGGGGACAAACAGAGTGCTGGCGGCATCAGCCAGAAAGCCAGCGGCAAAGAGAAAGGGAAGTCTGAAAGCCTCAGCTTTATAGATTTTCACCAACAGCGTGGCAAAGATTGGTATAAGGATCAAGACTGCCCCATCATTGGCTAGCAGTCCTGTTGTAGCTAGAGTAAGCACGAGAATGAGGATATAGAGCAGCCAGCCAGAGCCACGAGCACTACGCGCCAGATAAAGCGCGGCCCAAGTAAAGAAGCCATGAGCATCTAGCGCCTCGGAGAGGAGAAAGAGAGCAATCAAGGTCGCGGATGCATCCCAGGTATCGTTGAGGATTGTGCGCAATGTCGTGAGTGGCAACAGCCCCAACGCAATAGCAATGAGTGCAGCAACACTTGCAGGCCACGCGACGTTCAAGCCACGTGGGCGCAGCACAATACAGGCCAGTACTGCTACCAGCAAACTACTGGCAATTCCCATATGCACTGTTTGTAATCCCACAAAAATGTTCCTCCTATCGTGTCGACTCAAAGTAGCGGTATAGAACGTGTTATAATGTGTCATGGCAAGGGACCGCAACAGGGAGCCGAGCCAAACAGCACAGATTTTTAGTCAACATCTATTTATTATCTTGAGGGAGCAGCATATGAGTACTATGACAGCAAGCCAGCGTGTTCATGCAGCACTGAAGAGTGAGCCAGTAGATCGCGTCCCGTTCTGCTTTTGGCATCATTTTAAGCCAGAAGGTTCAGGTATACGCATGGCTGAATTGACATATGAGTTCTTTATTGAAAAGTTTCACTTAGATATTGTGAAGATAATGCCTGATTTGCCCTATCCACCACCAGAAGATGCCCTTGTGGAGGCGGTGCAGTTGCGTTTTCTGCCACGCCTCGACCTGGATACGCCTATGTTTCAGGAGCAGATCAGATGTATTCGCACATTGCGTGGACGCTTAGGCAATGACTATCCTCTCATCCTTACCCTCTTTAGCCCATTGACATATGCACTGCGCTTCATGGGGAAGAAAAAAGCTATTGAAGAAGCCCGCAAACACCCCGACCCGTTTGAAGAAGGATTGGGTACTATCGCAGCCAATCTGCGTAAGCTGATGGAGGCGGCAATTGAGGCGGGAGCAAGTGGCGTCTTTTTCTCTTGTATGGGTGCAACCAATGCCGATTTTACTCCTGAGGAATATCTACGCTTCGGTCATATCTACGACATGGATGCACTAAGAGGGGCAGAGGAAGGATGGCTCAACATTGTGCATATCCACGCCGACCCCAGCCAATCGGGAGATCAAATCTACTTTGACTTCTTCACCACCTATCCCGTTTCAGTCATCAGTTGGAGTGATCGACTGACAGGGCCAAGCCTGAGTGAAGCTATGACCATGACCGACAAGTGCCTCATGGCGGGCCTGTGGGAGCGTGGCCCGCTTACCCACGGGGGCGAGACAGAGCTGGAGAATGAGATTCTCTCGGCTGTCAGTCAGACCAAGGGACGACGGCTCATTCTGGCAAATGGCTGTTCCGTTCCTGATGATACTGCTGAAGAGTGGCTGCACACTGCTCGTCGCTTGGTGGAGAATCTGCCTTAGACGCGGCAGGCACACTTCTTGTGGTACCTCTAGTGTTGTGGTCCTGCTGCTGTATGTGGCTATCGCTCAAGAGGGGCAAGTCCCTGGGCATAGCGCGTTTTATCGTCAGCGAATCGTTGTACCGTGCGTGCTGTCAGGCGTTCGTCCAACCAGCGGGTGAGCAAAGCGCCCACCAAGGCACCGCCTGCCAGCGCAGCAACCTTTGCCACTACTGTTGCCAAGTTACGCATGTTCCTGCTCTCTTTCCTAGTAGCTAAACAGGGATATTGCACATCTGCATAAGACCATTATACGCTATAGTCAAAGCGCCCGCTACAGTGAAGTCGTGAGAGGCAATTGGTCCCTACCCATAATGGTTACCCGGTCCAGCAAATTGCAGTCTTCTCATCCTCATGTGTTAGAATCTGTTACAAGTTGGAGAAATTGTTGCTACGCAACGGTGGATACTAACGGCGCTACCACTACGACGAAGGTAAAAAACGCATGTTACTGAACCTTGCTGAATACCATTGGGTAGAGCACATCGATGATGCACTGCTTCTCTTAGCGCGTCACGATACAAAGACTGTACCCTTAGCTGGTGGAACGTATCTGCTTGGTCTAGAGGATGACAGTATTCAGGCTGTCGTTGATCTACGTGAGCTTGGACTCGCCTACATTACCGAAAATGTACAAGGCATTCATATCGGCGCAATGACGACGCTGCAAAGTATGGCTGAGCATCCTCTGTTGAGAGAACTAGCGATGGGGCTGCTTGCACGAGCCGCACTGGCCTCTTCGCCCTCACGACTGATTCGCGCTAGTGCTACTATCGGTGGAACGTTAGGGGCTGGTGTCGCTTCGCAGGCAGATGTGTTTATGGCACTGGTGGCGATGGATGCGTATGCAGTAGTGCGTTCTGGCTCGAAAACACAGGTGAACCTGAGTGGAGGCACGGCTGAACGGCCCGGGCTTGCGTTAGCGGGAGTAACTTATACAGGCAAGCAAGAACGCTATGTCTCCTGCAGCTCATTGACGCAGGACAGACGATCAAACGAGCTGATCGTAGAGGTAATTGTGCCACGTCCCGCCGCTGGCTGTGGTGCCTCTTTCATACGCATTGGGCGCACTACTACGGATGTAGCATTGCTCAATGCAGCAGCGCTTGTGGAGGTCGAGGAGGGTGTGTACCAGCGTGTGCGTGTGGCGCTGGGTGGTGTCAATATGCAGCCTGTACGCCTGCGTGTGGTTGAGAAGCATCTTGCAGGCCAACCAGTGCTGTATCTTGCGGAGAGCCAGCGTGTCCAGGCGCTACTACAAGCAGCAATGACAGAGTTTCGTCCACCTACGGATCGTCTGGTGAGCAGTGGCTATCGGCGTGCTAGCGGTGTAAACCTGATTTACCGAGTGCTTGAGGAAGCGACGAACACGGCATACTGGCGCAATACAGACTCCGGGGAGCCAACAACTGAGCATTCCTCTGTTGAGGTAGAGATAAGTAGCCAGAATGAGGGTAGGAGATAGCGATGGAGTTGGAACTATGCATCAACGGTACTATTGAGAGTGTGCAGGTACCGGTGAACGAGTCGTTGCTAACGATGCTACGTCGTCAGGGTTACTACAGCGTGAAACAGGGCTGTGAGACAGGCGAATGCGGCGCTTGTACAGTGCTAGTGGATGGTGTGCCACGCCCAAGCTGCGTTATGCTGGCTGGGCAGGCAGCGGGATGTACGCTCACCACCGCAGAGGGGTTGGGGTCGTCACAAACATTGCATCCCTTACAGGAGGCGTTTATAGAGGTCGGGGCGGTTCAGTGCGGCTTCTGTACTCCTGGCATGCTGCTCTCTGCTTATGCACTGCTTCTACGCAATGCTCACCCCACAGAGAACGAGGTGCGTGATGTTCTCTCCGGCCATCTCTGTTGCTGTACTGGCTATGCCAAACCGGTACAGGCTATCATGCGCGCTGCTGCAAGAATGCGTGGAGTGCATCTGCCTACTCTAGAATATCATGGTAACGCGAGAAAAACTGCTAAGGCCACTGAAAAACTGCGTGCGGTGTTGCCTAACGCTGTATCGAAGGAGACAATTAGACTGCGTGCTATGGCTGCAAGTGCTGCCACGGCGATTTTGACAGAGCCGGAGATACCCTATCGGGTCATAGGCAAGGCGGTACAAGCAAGAGATGCGTTGAAATTTGTTACTGGTAGACCCGCTTTCGCTGGGGATGTTACGCCTCAAGGCATGTTGTACGGTTGCGTTCTCACCAGCCCGCACGCTCACGCAGTCATTCGCGCTATTGATGTCTCACAAGCAAAAGCGCTGCCCGGTGTGCATGCTGTATTGACGTATAAGGACGTGCCGCATGTTGCCTATTGCCCTGTAGAGCGCTTTCCACCTGATAGTGGTCCTGCTGATTACTATTGCCTGGATTCTATTATGCGCTACGTCGGTGACCGTGTTGCCGCTGTAGCCGCCGAGACACCAGAAGTTGCAGAGCAAGCGCTCCGTCTCATCCAGGTGGAGTATGACGTGCTTCCTGCCATTCTTGATCCACGCCGAGCCTTGGAGCCTGGTAGACCTCCGTTGCATCCTGAACGTGAGTCGCGTGGTATTGTTGATGCTGCCCATAACGTTGCTGCTCGTGTGCGCATAGAGATCGGTGATGTAGAACGTAGCTTTGCGCGGGCTGATCTCGTGATCGATGGCCAATACATCGTGCCACAAGTGCAACAGACAGCACTTGAAAAGCATACGGTCATCACCTATTTCGATGAGGATGACTACCTTGTCGTGCGCACTGCTGCCCAGTCCCTCCAGCATATCCGTCGTACCGTCAGTTCAATACTAGCTCTACCCGCACGCCGCATTCGTGTAGTCAGAGCCGATGGTAGTGCCAATGCCAACAGCAAACAGCAGATTATGTTGGAGGATCTCTGTGCTCTACTCACACAAGCCACACATAGACCTGTAAAGTTGACCTACTCTCACGCCGATGACTTTGGCAACGGTCGTCTCCGTCATACACATATTTTGCACCTAAAAACAGGCGTCAGACGGGACGGAACGATTATTGCCAATCAAATGGCGTTGATTGCCAGCACAGGTGCGTATGCTACTCATCCCTTGACCTCTCCGTGTAGTAGCTATTTCCCTGCGCTCTCGCTCTACCCTTGCCCAAACATGCGCTATATTGCTGAAGTCCTCTATACAAATCTCCCACCTTCAGGAGCTACTCATAGTTATAGTATGCCGCAAGAGTTTTTTGCACTTGAATGTCATATGGACGAGATCGCCAAACAACTAGGCATGGATGCACTGGAAATACGACGTAGGAATTGGTTTCAAGCAGGTGGCACGCACCTACTAGTGCGTGAGCCTCGTGGTGAGCAACTCGCTGTCGAGAGCTGCGGACTGGCAGAGTGTTTGCGAGCTGTAGCAGAGAAGCTAAACTGGAGAGAGAAGCGCAGGAGCACTCAACGCTC
>Ga0213874_10000122_pt1 | contig 12962 bp, 16 predicted proteins | sample BarmaccomBMRX_R7_FD_160098 | JGI IMG/M metagenome (GOLD analysis project Ga0213874, IMG submission 160098) | Root-associated microbial communities from Barbacenia macrantha in rupestrian grasslands, the National Park of Serra do Cipo, Brazil - RX_R7 | ecosystem: Host-associated > Plants > Roots...
GCGCGTTCGACGCCCTGCGGCTGGCTCTGGAGCCGCACCGGCGGCCGCCGGTCGGGGGTCGCCGCCGGCAGGGGCGCGCGGCCGCGCCCGTCCGCGTCCTCGGCTGATCCACGCTCCGAGTGCGGCAATCGTCTAGCGTCCGGCGCCATGCCGGCGCGGGCAGGCCATCTCCGCGGCGAGATCGTGAGCGCGATCAGCGCCCTGCTGCTGGCGGTGACGATGTTCGCGCTCGCGTGGTACGGGGTCGACGGCGTCCCCGGCCGGACCGCGCGGCTGGTCGGCACCGAGAACGCGTGGCAGGGCCTGAGCGTCCTGCGGTGGCTGATGCTGGCGACGATCGTCGCGGCCCTCGCGGCGGCGCCGCTTCGCCTCGGCGGGCGCTCGAACGGCGCCCGCCCCAATACCGGCGCGCTGGTGATGCTGCTCGGGACCGCGACCTCGGCCGTGCTGATCTACCGCGTCCTGATCGCGCTCCCGTCGCCCGACGAGGTCGTCGATCAGAAGCTTGGGGCGTTCCTGGCCGTCGTATGGGCGCTCGGGATCGCCTACGGCGGACTCGAGTCGCTGCGCGACGAGCGGGCCGCGGCCGCGGCCACGCAAGCGCGAATGCGCAGCGCGTAGGCTTGCCCCGCGTGGGACTTCAGCTTTCGAGGCTGCGTGGTGGAGAGCTGCTCGCCGGCGCCGGTGCGGTGGCGCTCCTCGTGCTGCTGTTCGCGGCGCCCTGGTACGGCGCCCGGACCGGGTGGCAGGCCCTCACCGGAGTGCGGTGGATGGCGCTGCTGGCCGTCCTGGCCGCGTTCGCGCTGGCGTACCTGCAGGCCTCGCGGCGAGCGCCGGCGCTGCCGGCGACGATGAGCGTGATCGCCACCGTGCTCGCATTGCTCAACGCCGTGTGGCTCGCGGTCGACGTGGCGGTCAGCCATCCGCCGCAGCAGAGTGTCTGGGCGCCGATTGGATTGGCCGCCGCGTGCGGGCTGCTCGCCGGGGCGTTTCTGTCGCTGCGCCAGGAGGGAGTCGGTGCGCGCGACGAGCGCACCGACATCCCCACCGTCGCCGCGAGCGGTGGGGTGCGTTCCTAGAATGGTGCTCAATGCTCGATCGTGCCCAAGTGCTCCATGTCGCCCGGCTCGCCCGGCTCGAGTTGACCGAGGTGGAGCTCGAGCGGATGGCCGCGGAGCTGTCCCACGTGCTCGAGCACATCGAGAAGATCCGCGAGCTCGACCTCGACGACGTACCACCCACCTCCCACGTGGTCGACGTGGTCAACGTCCTGCGCCACGACGATCCAGAGCCGTCGCTGCGCCGTGAGACGGCTCTGCGCCCGGCGCCCGAGCCCGTCGACGCCGGCGGCTTCGGCGTCCCGAGCCCGGCGGCGGCGTGAACGAGCTGATCGAGCTGACGGCCGCGGCCGCGGCCCAGCGCGTCCGCGCCCGGGAGATCGACCCGGCCGAGCTGTTCGAGGCCTACCGGGCGCGCGCGGCAGCCGACGACCTGAACGCGTTCACGTGGGTGGCGCCCAGGGCGCCGGCAGGCGAGTACCCCGGCGATGCGCCATTGGCCGGCGTCCCGCTCGCCGTCAAGGACCTGTTCTGCACGGAGGGAGTGCCGAGCCAGGCCGGGTCGCGGATCCTCGAAGGCTACCGGCCGCCCTACACCGCGACCGTGGTGGCCAATCTCCAGCGCGCCGGAGCGCCCCTGCTCGGCAAGACCAACCAGGACGAGTTCGCGATGGGCTCCTCCAACGAGAACTCCGCCTACGGCCCGGTGCTGAATCCGTGGGACCGTGCCCGGGTTCCCGGCGGATCCCCGGGCGGCAGCGCGGCCGCCGTCGCCGCGGGCCTCGCCCCGTGGGCGATCGGCACCGACACCGGCGGCTCGATCCGCCAGCCTGCGGCGCTGTGCGGGATCGTCGGGCTGAAGCCGACCTACGGTGCGTGCTCGCGCTTCGGGATGATCGCCTTTGCCTCCTCGCTGGACCAGGCCGGCCCGCTAACTCGCGATGTCACCGACGCGGCGCTGCTGCTGGCGCACATGGTCGGCCGCGACCGGCGCGATTCGACCTCGCTCGAGTTTCCCGAGGCGATCCGGGTGCCGCGCGCGGAGGACCTGAGCGGCATCCGGCTCGGGGTACCGGAGGAGCTGACCGGCGCCGGCGGCGGCGTCGAGCCGGGGGTGCGGGAAAGCTTCGAGGCGACGCTCGCCCGGGCCGAGGGCCTCGGCGCCTCGGTCGAGCCGTGCCGGCTGCCGCACGCGCCGCACGCCCTGTCGGCGTATTACCTGATCGCCCCGGCCGAGGCGTCGGCGAACCTCGCCCGCTTCGACGGAGTGCGCTACGGGCTGCGTGAGGATGGCGAGGCCGGCCTCGTCTCGATGTACAGCCAGACCCGTTCGCACGGCTTCGGGGCCGAGGTCAAGCGGCGGATCATGCTCGGCACCTACGCCCTCTCGAGCGGCTACTACGACGCCTACTACGGCACCGCCCAGAAAGTCCGGACGAAGATCGCCGAGGACTTCCGCACCGCCTTCGAGCGCTTCGACTTCATCGTGACGCCGACGAGCCCGTGGACGGCGTTCGCGCTCGGGGCGAAGACCGACGACCCCCTGGCCATGTACCTGAACGACTTCTGCACCGTGCCGATGCCGCTCGCCGGCATCCCGGCCATCTCGATCCCGTCCGGGCTCAGCGACGGCCTGCCGGTCGGCTTCCAGCTGGCGGGGCCGGCGTTCAGCGAGAACCGCCTGCTCGACGCGGCCCACGCGCTCGAGCGAGCGATCGGGTTCGACGGCAGCCCGGCGCGCCGGAGCGGGGAAAGCGCGGCCCGCGGATGACCGAGTACGAGCCCGTAATCGGCCTCGAGATCCACGTCCAGCTGAAGACCCGGACGAAGATGTTCTGCGGCTGCGAGCTGTCGTTCGGCGATTCGCCGAACATCCACACCTGTCCGGTCTGCCTGGGCCTGCCCGGGGCGCTCCCCGTGGTCAACGAGCGCGCGATCCGCTTTGGGATGATGATCGGCCTCGCGCTCGGGTGCGAGATCGCCGAGCGCTCGCTGTTTCACCGCAAGAACTACTTCTATCCCGACCTCCCCAAGGGCTATCAGATCTCTCAGTACGACGTGCCGCTGTGCCGGGGCGGCCGTCTCGGAGACGTCCGCATCCATCGCGTGCACCTCGAGGAGGACGCGGCCAAGCTGAACCACCTCGGGGCCAGCGGCCGCATCCACGGCTCGGACCGCAGCTGGGTCGACTTTAACCGCGGCGGCACGCCGCTGGTCGAGATCGTGACCGAGCCGGACATTCATTCCCCCGAGCAAGCCCGGGAGTGGCTGAGCCTGCTCCGCACCACGCTCAAGCAGATCGGAGTCTCCGACGTCAACATGGAGGAGGGCTCGCTGCGGTGCGATGCCAACGTCTCCGTCCGGCCGGCCGGGTCGGCCGTGCTCGGGACGAAGACCGAGCTCAAGAACATGAACTCGTTCCGCTTCCTCGAGCGCGGCGTGCGAGCCGAGATCCAGCGGCAAATTGGGCTAATCGAGGCCGGCGAGGCAGTCGTCCAAGAGACTCTGCACTACGACCCGGTGTCGGGCGGCATAACGCCGCTGCGCTCCAAGGAGGAGGCGCACGACTACCGCTACTTCCCCGAGCCGGACCTCGTCCCGCTGGTCGCCACCGACGCGATGCTCGCCGCCGCGCGCGAGGCCCTCCCGGCCGAGCTCCCGGCCGAGCGGGCCGCCCGGTTCGAACGCGAACTCGGCTTGAGCGCCGGCCGCGCCCGTGACCTCGCCTTCCGCGCCGACCTGGCTGACTACTTCGAGCGCGCGCTCGCCGCTGGGGCCGCCGACGGCGGCGTAGACCCGGTCGAGCTGTCCAACTGGATCCCCCAGCTGGTCGAGCGGATCGGCTCTGACCGCGACCCCGCCGAGAGCAACGTGGCGCCGGAGAGCCTCGCTGCGCTGGCGACGATGGTCAAGGCCCGGGAGGTCAGCCGTGACGCCGCCCGCGAGGTCCTGAGCCGACTGGTGGCCGACGGGGGGGACCCGCGGGCGATCGTCGCGCGGGAGGGCCTCGGCGCGCTGAGCGCCGAGGACGACGGCCTCGGCGAGCTCGTCGATCGCGCGATCGCCTCCGATCCCGCCGCCGCCGAGCAGGTTCGCGCCGGCAATCTCAAGGCGATCGGACCTCTGGTCGGGTACGTGATGCGGGAGACCAAGGGGCGAGCCGACGGCGCCACGATCACCCGGCTGATCCGCGAGCGCGTCCGGCAGGCGGGCTGAGGCCTCCGGGGCGCGCGGTTCCCGGGGGATGGTCGACATCGGTCGATGACCGTTCGCATCGGAATCGACCTGGTCTGTCCCGACGAGGTGCGGGAGTCGCTCTCAATCCACGGCGAGCGGTATCTCGAGCGTATCTACACCCGGGAGGAGCGCGTCGACGCCGCCGGCGATCCGGCGCGGCTGGCGGCCGTGTTTGCCGCCAAGGAAGCTACGATGAAGGCGCTGCTCGCGGGAGAGCAGCCGGTCGACTGGCGGTCGATCTCGGTACGCCGTGATCCGGCGGGCCGGGCGTCGGTACGCTTGACCGGTACTGCGCACGCGCTGGCACGAAGCGCGGGCGTGGAAGCGCTGTCGGTCACGCTCAGTCACAACCGACACCTCGCCGCCGCGGTGGTGGTGGCGACGAAGGCAGACGGAGACGACGAAGGCAGAGGGACACGCTGATGAATGACAGGCTCGCATCCGAGGTTCGGCGGGTGCTGCGCGAACACGCGCGGTTGGCGGTCGACGTCGATACGCTCGACGACCACGCCGATCTCTTCAGGGCCGGCATGAGCTCGCACGCGAGTGTCAACGTGATGCTGGCGCTAGAGGACACGTTCGACATCGAGTTCCCGGACAGCATGCTCAAGCGAAGCATGTTCGAGACCGTCGCAGGGATCGCCGCCGCGGTCGGGCAGCTCGACGCTCAGGCGGCGTGAGCGTCGCCGTCGACCGCGATCAGCAGTTTGTCGCGGAGCTACGGAGGATCGCCGACGACGTAGCCGGCCGCCACGCCGAGCAGGTCGATCGCGACGCCCGGTTCCCGTTCGAGGCGGTCGACGCCCTGCGCGAGGCCGGCGCCCTCTCCGCGCTCGTGCCCGCCGAGCTCGGCGGCGGCGAGATCTCGCTTGCCGGCGTGGCCCGAGGCTGCCTCGAGCTGGGCCGGCGCTGCGCCGCCGCGGCGATGGTGTTCGCGATGCACCAGATCCAGGTCGCCACCCTCGCACGCCACCTCGAGGCGGGGTCGTGGTTCGAGTCCTACCTCGGCGAGGTGGCCGGCGATCAGCGCCTGATCGCTTCGGTCACCTCGGAGATCGGCACCGGCGGGGACTTGGGCCGTTCGATCGCGGCGGTGACGCCCGGAGAGCCGGGACGGCTGCGCTTCGAGAAGCAAGCGCCGACGGTCAGCTACGGCGCTCACTGCGACGACCTGCTCACCACCGTACGGCGCTCCGAGGATGCGCAGCCCGGAGACCAGGTGATGGTCCTCAGCCGTGGCTCGGAGACCGAGCTCGAGCCGGCCGGCACGTGGGACACGATCGGCATGCGGGGGACCTGTTCGCCCGGCTTCGTGGTTCGGGCCCAATTCGCGCCTCAGCAGGTGCTTGGATTCCCGTTCGCGACGGTGCTGAGCGAGTCGCTGGTGCCGCTGTCTCACGTCCTGTGGTCGTTCGTATGGCTCGGCATCGCCACCGATGCGTTCGAGCGCGGGCGGTCCTTCGTGCGCGAGAGCGCCCGCCGGCGGCCCGGCGAGCCGGTGCCGGCGGGCACCCGCCTCTCCCGTGTGATGAGCGAGCTCACGATGTTCGGCGCCGAGGCCGAGTCCGCGCTGCGGGACTTCCTGCTGTGGAGCGAGGAGCCGGGGCGCGAACGCCTGCAGACGATGAGCTCGGTGCTGCGCTTCAACAACCTCAAGCTGGCCGCCTCCGAGCAGGCGCCGCGGATCTGTGCCGAGGTGCTCGAGGTGATCGGCATCGCGGGGTACAAGAACGACTCGCCGTTCGGCGTCGGGCGCCACCTGCGCGACGCGCTCTCGGCGCGGCTGATGGTCGCCAACGAGCGCATCCACTCGACCGATGCCGGCCTGCTGATGATCGCGGCCAAGGAGCGCTGACGGTGCCTGAGGTGCGTGAGGCCTCCGCGGAGCAGGCTCGCTTCCTGGCCGAGCTGATCGACCACGGGTTGATCCTCCCGTCGGGGGTGCCCGGTGTCTATGGCCACAGTGCCGAGTTCGAGGACGTCCGGCTGCGGCTCGAGGCGCTGCTGACCCGCGCCGCGGTGGAGAATGGCGCCGAGCGCCTGCGCTTCCCCCCGCTGTTACCGCGCCGGCACTTCGAGCAGAGCGGGTACCTGAGCTCGTTTCCGCATCTGGCCGGCACGGTGTACGCGTTCGAGGGCGGCGAGCACGACGCCGAGGCGCAGGCCGAGCGCGCGAGCCGGCGCGAGGACTGGGACGAGTTCCAGCAGATGACCGACCTCACGCTGTTGCCGGCCGCGTGCTACCCGGTATACCCGGCGATCGCCGCCCGCGGAGCGCTCCCCGCCGGCGGCGTGTTCGTCGAGGCCGGGGGCTCGTGGGTGTTCCGCCACGAGCCTTCCCACGACCCGGCGCGGCGGCAGATGTTCCGCCAGCACGAGCTGGTCCGGATCGGCGATCCGGAAGTCGTCGCGGGGTGGCACGACGAATGGGCGCAGCGCGGCCTCGAGCTGCTGCGCCGGCTCGGCCTCGAGGCCGAGCTGGACAACGCCAGCGACCCGTTCTTCGGCCGCCGCGGGCGCATGCTCGCCACCAGTCAGCGCGATCAGGCGCTGAAGCTCGAGATCCTCGCGCCGATCGCCGGGTCGGAGCCGACCGCGCTGGCGTCGTTCAACCAGCACCGCGATCACTTCACCGCCGCCTACGGGATCGCGCTCGCCGGTGGCGGCGTCGCACACAGCGCCTGTGTCGGGTTCGGCCACGAGCGGATCGTGCTCGCGCTGCTGGGTGCCCATGGCCTCGATCCGAGCCGCTGGCCGGCTTTGGCCCGGGAGGCGCTGTGGCGGTCCTGAGCGCCACGGGGGACCGGCGCCTGCGCAGCCTGTCGGGGCAAGACCCCGCGGCCTATCGCCCGCATCCGCTGCACGGCGACGGCCGCACGTATCCGGAGACCAACTGCTACGCGGACATCGTGATCGAGCTGCTGCACGCGTGCGGCTACGAGCCGCTGGCGGCCTTCGGTCATCTCGTCCGGACCGACTTCGAGGGCGACCAGTGGACGTTCTTCAAGCCGCCGCCCGACGATCTGGAGCGGCTGTTCGGGATCGACATCCACGAGATGCAGGCCTACCGCCCGCTGCCGGCGCAGATCGCCGAACAGCTCGAGCGGGGCCGTACGATGATCGTCGAGCTCGACTCGTGGCATCTCCCGGACACCGCGGCGACCAGCTACCGCCGCGAGCACGTGAAGACCGCGGTCGCCGCCGACGCGATCGACATTCCGGGTGAGCGCCTGCGCTACTTCCACGGGGGCGGACTGCACGAGCTCCAGGGCGAGGACTACCGGGGCGCCTTCCGCCTCGACGGTCCGTCCTCCGGCGACGTGCTGCCCCCGTACACAGAGCTCGTGCGCTTCGACGGCGGGCCGGCCTTGCGCGGTGATGCGCTGCGGGAGGCCGCCCGCGAGCTCCTGGCCCGGCATCTGGCCCGGCGCCCGGGCGGGAACCCGTTCGAGCGCTTCGGCACCCAGCTGGACCGGGAGTTGCCGGCGCTCCTGACGGGCAGCCTCGAGGAGTACCACGCCTACGCGTTCGCGACCGTGCGGATGGCCGGCTCGGCGTTCGAGATCGCCGGCTCGCACGTCGAATGGCTGCTCGGGGCCGAGGCGGCGCCCGCCACCGGGCCCCTGCGCGAGATCGTCGGCGGTTGCAAGGCGCTGTCGTTCCGCCTCGCCCGCCGCCGCCGCTTCGATGCCGGGCCGCTCGTGCGGGCGCTGGCGGACGCGTGGAGCAACGCGATCAGCGCGCTGGACGGGGCCGTGCGGTGACCCTCTGGGCGGGGTGGGAGCTCGCGTCGGCTCCCCCCGGGCGCTACACCGACCCGACGCAGCTCGACGGCCTCGCCTGGCTGCCGGCGCAGGTGCCGGGCACCGCGGCCGCCGCGCTACGCGCCGCCGGGCTCTGGCACGCGGACGAGGAGCGTGACTTCGACCGTGAGGACTGGTGGTTCCGCGTGCAGTTCGAGACCGAGCCGCCCGCGGAGGACGAGGCACTGTGGCTGGTGCTGGAGGGCATCGCCACCGTGGCCGAGGTGTTCGTCAACGGGCGGTTGGTGCTCGAGAGCGACTCGATGTTCGCCGCCCACGCGCTCGAGGTCACCGACCGGCTTGCCCGGGTCAATGAACTCGCGATCCGCTGCCTGGCGCTGAGCCCGCTGCTCGCCGGCAGCCGCCGGCCGCGTGCGCGCTGGCGCACGCAGATCGTGGTCGAGCGCAACCTCCGCTTCTTCCGGACCATGCTGCTGGGCCGGGCGCCGGGGTTCGCTTCGGGCCCGGCGGCGGTCGGACCGTGGAAGCCGGTCCGCCTCGAGCGTCGCCGGGGCATCCGGGTCGAGGACTTGCGGCTGCGCAGCCGGCTCGAGCGGGGGGAGGGCAGGCTCGCGGTGTCCGCCCGGCTGCGCCGGCCGGCCGGTGCGCCCGCGCTCCGCGGGGCGGCGGTCGCGCTGAACGGGCCGAGCGGGCGCCACGAGGCGGCGCTCGCGCTCGAGGAGCGCGGCGAGAGGGTGCTCCTCGCCGGCGCGCTGACCGTGCCCGAGGTGTCGGCCTGGTGGCCCCACACCCACGGCTCACCGGGGCTCTACGAGGCCGAGCTGGTGCTCGCCACCGACGGTGGCGAGCAGCGCCACCGCGGCGGACGGGTCGGCTTCCGCTCGTTGCAGTGGCCTTCGGCGCTCGAGCGCGACGGGCTTCAGCTGTCGGTCAACGGGACGCCGGTGTTTGCCCGCGGCGCCGTGTGGACACCGCCCGACGTGGCGCTCCCGTGCTCTTCGCCTGAGCGGCTGCGGCCGGTGCTCGCGGCGGTGCTCCGCGGCGGGATGAACATGCTGCGCGTGCCCGGGATCGGCTGCTACGAGGGCGAGGCCTTCCACGATCTGTGCGACGAGCTCGGCATCCTGGTCTGGCAGGACTTCATGTTCGCCAACTTCGACTATCCGGCCGCCGATCCCGGGTTCCGAGCGGCGGTCGAGCGCGAGGCGCGCCAGCTCCTCGGCGCGATCGGGGGCCGACCCAGCCTGGCGATGCTGTGCGGCGGCAGCGAGGTCGCCCAGCAGGCGGCGATGATGGGGATCGATCCGACGAGCGCGATGGCCCCCCTCTACGAGCAGCTGCTGCCGGGGGTGATCGCCGAGGCGGAGGTGGAGGCGCCGTACGTGCCCTCGACGCCATGGGGCGGCGACCTTCCGTTCCGGCCGGGCGCCGGGATCGCGAACTACTACGGCGTCGGGGCCTACCGGCGGCCGCTCGAGGACGCCCGCCGCTGCGGCGTCCGCTTCGCCGCCGAGTGCCTGGCCTTCGCCAACGTGCCCGACGACGATGCGCTGGTGGAGATCTCCGCACTCGAAGGGCCGGCCATGAACGATCCGCGCTGGAAGCTCGGCGTCCCGCGTGACCCCGGGGCCGGCTGGGACTTCGAGGACGTCCGCGACCACTACCTGCGGGAATTCTTCGGGGCCGACACCGTGACGCTGCGCAGCGTCGACCCGGAGCGCTACCTGGCCCTCTCGCGGCAGGTCTCGGGCGAGGTGATGAGCGAGGTGCTCGGGGAGTGGCGGCGGGGCGCCTCGGCGTGCGGCGGCGCGCTAGTCCTGTGGCTGAAGGACCTCCGGCCCGGGGCCGGCTGGGGGCTGCTCGATCACCGCGGCGCGCCGAAGGTCGCCTACCACCACGTTCGCCGTGCCTGCGCCCCCGTGGCGGTGTGGAGCACCGACGAGGGGCTGGACGGCGTCGCCGTCCACCTCGCCAACGACGGGCCGAGGCCGCAGGCGGCGACGCTCCGCGTGGCCATGTACCGCGACCTCGAGGTGCGCGTCGAGGAGATCGAGCGCGACGAGGTCCTCGCGCCGCACAGCGGGCGTAGCGAGAACGTCGAGGCGCTGCTCGGCCGGTTCGTGGACGCCTCGTGGGCATATCGCTTCGGTCCGCCGGCTCAGGACCTGATCGTGGTCAGTCTCGAGCAGCGCGGCGCCGAGACGACCCGTCTGCTCTCGCAGTGCTTCCGCCTGCCCGCCGGGCGGCCGCCGGCCCGCGAGACGCCCGAGCAGCTGGGGCTGAGCGTCGCGCTGTCGGCGCTCGAGGACCGCGGCGCCCGGCTCACCGTCTCGGCACGCCGGTTCCTCTACGGCGTCCGGCCGCTGGTTCCGGGCTACGCGCCCGACGACGACGCGTTCTCCGTCGAGCCGGGCCGGGCGCGGGAGGTGTGGTTGCGCCGAATCGAGTCGGCGGCGGCGCCCGGGCCGCCGCCGCCGCCGGCCGGCTGCGTGAGCGCGCTGAACCTGAGCGGGACCCTCGCCGTCACCGCGGCGACGGCGTAGGATGCGCGGGGGTAACCCGCGTCAGGAGGCTCGGAGGATGTCGCGACTCATCAGGATGGACCACACCGGCCACACGACGCTGGCGGAGTGGACGGCCGAGGACCCCGCGAGCGTCGAGGCGGCGGTGGCCGCCTTCCACGCCGAGCTCGAGCAGGGCTACTTCGCGGTCGTCTCGGAGGGCGAGGGCCACGCCGAGCAGGTGCGGGAGCTGCCCCTCGAGGCGCCCGTGGTCATCCTCCGCCGGCCGATCGCCGGAGGCTAGAGACGGCTACCGGGGGCTCGGCGCCGGCGACGGCCGGCCAGGCGCTTCCCGAGCTGGCGCGGGTCCATTGGCGCCCGCGCGCAGACGAACGCGCGCTGCGCCGCGCCGGCCGGCTGTGGACGCTCTCGACGGTCGCACACACGCTGCCGTTCCTCGCCGCGGCGGTGGTGCTGGGCGCGGCCGGGCCGATCACGCTGCCGTTCGCGCTGCTCTGCCTCGCCCACGCCTGGGCGATCCCCGAGCTCTACGCGGCTCGCGGAGCTCGCGTGCTCAAGCCGCAGCGGCCGGCGGGCGCGCCGGGCTCCGAGCAAGTCGCCCTCGGCTTGCTCGCCGATCTCGTCGGCCACGCCGCGCGGGAGCTGCACGGGCGGAGCGGGCTCGTGCTCGAGCGCGGCCGCCTGGGGGTGTGGCTGGTCGGCGAAGCCGGGGCGCTGCTGGTGCGGCCGGGCGGACGGCGGGTGCACTGCTACTGCGTGCGGGCGACCGATCGCCAGCTCCCGGCGTCGGATCGGATCGCGCACCTGCTGCTCGCCCTGCGGGCCGATGAGATCGGGTTCGTCACCCTGGCCAACCTCGCGTTCTCCGGGGCCCGCCGGCGGGTGCGCCGGCGACTCGACGGGCGCGCCCGCGCGGCGCTCGACGCCGCCACCCGTGCCGTGCCCGCGCCTCAGCCGGCGGCGGCGCGCAGCTGACTGGTACCGATCGCCGCATCCGGCCGAGCCGGGCCGCGCGGAGGGCCGGATCGAAGCAAGTTTGTACCGAGGGCCAATGCCGGGTCCCGAGGCGCGGGCGATGATGCTCCCCATGACCGCACCCATCCGCTCCTCCAGACTGCTGCTGGTGGCCGACCGGCGCACCGACGGGCCCGCCGCCGCCGTGCGGCGCTACCGGCTGGCCAGGCTCCGCCTCGAGGGCCGCCAAGCGGCCCCGCAGGCCCGTTTCGAGCACCTCAAGCGCGTATACGACTGACCCGCTCCGGGCCCGCGATCGGGGGTGGCCCGGAGCGCTACGCTTTGTTGTATGCAAACGCAACTCGAGCCTAGTCCGTCGCGTCCGCCGGTGGTTCGCCGGGCGGCCGCGGGCGTGGTCTTGCTCCTCGCTGGAGCACTGGCGGTGAAGCTCGTCATCGGCTTCGTGATGGCGATCTTCTGGACCGTGGTCGCGGTGGCCGTGGTCGTCGCGGTCCTCTGGGCGCTCAAGACGCTGGTTTGGTGAGGGCGGGCCCATGGCTGACATGGGCCTGCTCGTCATCATGTTCTTCTTCGGCCTGGCCGGAGGGATCGTCGGGCGGATGAAGGGAAGCTCGTTCTTCCTCTGGTTCCTCGTCTCCGGCCTGATCCCGTTCTTTGGCCTGCTCGCGGCGGTCTGCTACCGCTGGGAGGACCGCGAGCTTCGCCGCCAGTGCCCGGGCTGTGGCCGCGTGGTCAAGCTGCACGACGCGCTGTGCATCAGCTGCGGAACCGAGCTCGAGTACCCCGACGTGGCGATCGCCTCGGAAGCGAGCATGCGCGAGCGGGCGGCCTGAGCGCGAGGCCGGCAAAACGCGACCGCCGGCCGGTGTGCCCCCGGTCCGGAGCGATCAAAACGTTCCTCGCGCCGCGCTGGGAGGGCCGCGGACGCGATCTCTGGCGATCAGCGACCACTAGCGCGGCCGCGGCCCGGGTCTCGAGGCTGGGAGGTACGAAATGTGCGGTCAGGCGGCCACCGCGCAGACCCGGACGCCCGGCGGCAGCGCCCGGGGCCGCCGGCCACAAGTCGTCAACACCGTTCACGGCCGATACCGCGCGATTCGATGGTGCTCCGGCCGGTGGCGCTGGGCGGCAGCCGGCGGCGGCGGCCGAGCCGGGCGTCCGGATGACCGGCCCCAGGGAGGCTGCGCGCAGCGCAGCCCGAGACCGGCGAAACGAAAACCCGCTGGTACACTCGGCCTTCCGGCCGCGTGCGGCCCGTCCGCGCGCGCTTCAGACCCCTCATCGCTGGAAGGAGGCGAGCGCCATGCGTGCAGTCGACGCCCTGATGGAATGCCTGAAGGCAGAAGGTGTCGACATCGTATTCGGCCTGCCCGGCGGCGCGAACCTCCCCACCTACGACGCCTTCT
>Ga0213874_10000123_pt1 | contig 12931 bp, 9 predicted proteins | sample BarmaccomBMRX_R7_FD_160098 | JGI IMG/M metagenome (GOLD analysis project Ga0213874, IMG submission 160098) | Root-associated microbial communities from Barbacenia macrantha in rupestrian grasslands, the National Park of Serra do Cipo, Brazil - RX_R7 | ecosystem: Host-associated > Plants > Roots...
GCCAGCAGGTTCATCGAGCGACCAAACTTCGCGGGCAGAATCGATCGTCCACGCCGGCGCCGACCGCTACGCCCTGAACGAGCCCTCCGTCGCCAACGCCATGGAGAGCTCGGCGACGGCGTCGTGGGGAAGCGCTCGTCGGGACTGCCGGACGCCCGCTGTCACGCTTAGCGATCGCGACGGGCGACTAGGCGCCGGGTGCCTGCTGCCTATGCAAATGATCCGGGTCGCGAGGTTCCGTGAGAGTGCCGGATATGCGTGAACGGAGCAGTCAGGCTGGACGCATGAGGGCCGCCGCCTTGGGGATGTTGCTTGCTGGACGGCTGCAAACGCGTGCGGCACCGGAGCCCCTCCTATCCGCGGGAGGCAGGGGGCGTTCGAGACCGGGCGCAGATACTCGACGCCGAGTGAAAGCGGGACTTGAACCGCTGCTGGATCCGGTCCCGAGTGACAGTCTTCGGGGGACGAAACCGACCGCCGAGGCTGCGCCATTTGCGTAGCAGCATTAGTGGGCGATGGCGTGAATGCCTGGGTGGTGTTGTATTGCTCAGAGCTCCTGGCGGTCGCTGATGCCTAGTTTCTGCATTGCGCGGTAGAGGTGTGATTCGACGGTGCGGATGGAGAGCACCAGCCGGTCGGCGATCTGGGCGTTGGAGAGCCCCCGAGAAGCCAGGTCGACGAGTTGCTGCTCGCGTTTGGTCAGCGAGATCCGGGTGTGGTCCATTCCTTCGATGCGCGGCGGGATGCCGCCTTGGCCGCGCGCGTGGAGGTCGTGGCTGCGGGTGGCGGCGCGCCGGGCGGAGTCCCGTCGCCCGGCTGCGGCGAAGGCGCTTGCGGCGTGCGCGGCTGCCTCGGTGGCGTAGCGCAGCGCGCCGATCGATTCCATCTCGTCCGTGGTCTCGAGCAGCTTTTGGCCATTGCTGGCGGCGAGGGCAGCGGCGTGGGCGGCGTAGGCGGCTAGGAGTGGGGCGTCGCAGCGCTCGGTGAGCTCTGCGAGCATCGGCGTGAGCCGGCGAGCTGAGGCTCCGGCCCTTAGCGCTTCGTAGGTGAGGCGGCCGGCGTAGATCGGCAGGTCAGCGAGCTGTCGCGCGGTGTCGAGGAGGAGCTGCTGGGCGCGCGGCGGGTCGCCCTCGGCATGAGCCGCCCAGGCCTCGGCTCGCATAAGGTAGGGCAGCTGGTTGGGGAGCGGGTCTTTGTCGGCGAGGGCGGCCCGGCAGCGTTCCAGGGCGGGCGTGACCTCCGGCAGGTTGCCGGTGAAGCAGGCGATTCCGACTTGCATCGATTTGGTGATCAGGAGCAGACCGCCGGCGTCGTGGCGCTCGAGCTGGAGCTCAGCCTCGGCTAGCCATCGCTGGGAGTCGTTGAAGCGTCCTTGCGAGAAGCGCAGTCCGCCGAGGGCTAGCGCGCCGCGGCCGGCGGCGGCGCTGTCTCCGAGACGCACGCCGTCCGCGAGCGCGTTGGTAGCCCAGCTGTCGAGCTCTTTCCAGCCTTGACCGGTCTCGATGGCGATGACGCTCCAGAGCATGAACGCGAGCTGATCGGTGAGGTCGCGCAGTGGCACGCTGGGGCGGATTTGGCGCGCCAGCGTGTACGCCTCTCGGGTTTGCCCGCTGTAGAACAGGCTGGCGGCGCGCAGGGGCGCGAGTTGGCGCTGCGCCTCAGAATCTCCGTCGGCGTCGGCGAGGCTCGCGGCGGTGGCCGAGAGGGGGGCGGCGGGACTCTGGTGCGCTGCGGCCCGGAGGCGCAGGGGGGTAAGGCGCCGTTGCCATTGCGGAGTCGTCCACCACGACTCCGCGCGAGCCATCAGAGCTGCCAGTTCATCGGGCTGGTTTAACCCCCAGTAGAGGACTTCGGACTGCTGCTCGAGGTAGTCAAGCGCGACGTCCTGATCATCCAGTGTCGGCTCGACGTCGGCGAGAATCTGCCGGGCTTGGCCGTACTGGTTTTGCAGGCTGTGGGCGCGAGCGAGTACGAGCGCCGCCGGTACTCCGGCGCCAGCGTTGACGGCTTGCTGGGCGAGTTGCCCGGCCAGCGAGGGCTCTCCGGCGAGGTTGGCGGCCTGCGCCGCCTCGAGCAGCAAGCCGGTATCGATCTCTTCGCCGGCGTCAAGCAGCCATCGCACGACCCGCAGCTGATCTAGGGTCCCGGGCTGCTCACGTTGACGCACGACGGCGGCGAGCTTGAGTCGGCCTTGGCGCGCCCTGAAGGTGGGGAGGTTGGTTCGGATGGTCTCGCCGTAGAGCGGATGCGCGAGCGTGACGGCCGGAGAGGAAGACTCGCTGACCTGGATGAGTCCGCGATCTTCCAATTGCATAAGCGTCTCGGTGGCGGCCATCGTGATCATCTCTGAGAGGAGAAGCGGTTCGCCGAGGGCCAGCAGCTCTAGCGCGTCGCGCTCGAGCTGGCTCAAGCCCGTCATGCGTACGGCGATGAGTTCGGTGAGCGATGCGCTGACAGGCGGGCGCACCGGCAGTCTCCACAGTCCGCTGATCTGATCCAGCGCGCCGCTGGCGAGCGCCCCGAGCATCAGTTCGCGAACGTATAAGGCGTTGCCGAGACTGGTGTCATAGATCCAGCCCTGGGCGGCCTGCTCGATCGGACCGCCGACGATCGCCTCCGCCAGAACGGCGGTTTCGGTTACGTCCAGAGCGTCGAGTTCCAGGCGGTCAGCGTCGGCGTCCTTCCATAGCGACGTAATCGCATCCGGACAGGGCTCGCCAGCGCGGACCGTGGCCAGCACGAAAGCCCCGCCGTGCATCGCCAGCTCCAACAGCACCGCGGCGGAACTGGGATCGAGCGACTGCGCATCGTCAACGACGAGCAGTGGTGGCTTGCGCCCCGCCAGCTCTGCAATCGCACGCGTGATGCTTCTTATCAACTCGCGCGGTTGGTTCGCGGGCGCTGAGCTGGCAATCAGGCTGCTAAGAGCCGCCAAGGGCACACTGGCCGCGCTCACCGTCGCTTGCACCCATTTCGTCGCGACGCCCTGCTGGTCGGCCTCCTGCAGCGCCTCGCGGGCCAAGCGCGACTTGCCGACACCGGCACCGCCGATCACCACCACCCCACTCGCACCCGCTGACCGCGCGCGTGCGATGAGCTCCAGCTCGCTGCTGCGGCCGACCAGCGGCCACCTGCGCTGCGACCGTGAAGACGGCACCGAGCCTCACTCTAACCGCCCGAATTGCAGTAGTCGACTACTGCAGACAGTCGGGACCGGGCACGGCAAGCTCCTCGCCATATCGAGCTACGAGGCGAGCTTCCCGCGCCTCGCCGCCCTTACACAGATCGACCGGAGGAACTATGCCCTCAACCACCATCTCTGACTCCACCGCCGCCGACGCTCGCGACCACGGTAGGCCGGGTCTGGGCATCTACGTGGCCTTCGTGCCATGGGTGCTGTTCACGCTCGTGGCCCAGCATTCGACACTGAAGTGGGCCGCCATCGCCGCGCTGGTCGTCTCCACCGCGATCGCCGTGCCCTCGCTGCTCAAAGGCCGCCCCAAGCTGCTGGAAGTCGGAGCCGTCCTGACGTTCGCCGGCTTCACGGTGGTGGCGCTCAACGACCCCGGCGCCAGCGAGTGGGTGACCCGCTATGCGCGGGCGATCGCTGCGGCCATGCTGGCAGTGATTGCGTTCGGGTCGCTGCTGATCGTTCCCTTCACCGAGCAGTACGCCCGCGAGTCGGTCCCGCGGCAGTTCTGGTCCTCACCGCGGTTTAAGGAGACCAACCGCCGGCTGACGGCGATGTGGGCGCTGGTGTTCGCCGTGATGGTGCCGGCGCACGTGATCGCCGGCGCGACCAACACCCATCGCGCCAACCTGGTTTTTAACTGGGCGATCCCGATCGTCTTGATCGTGTGGGCGGCCAAGCGCACCGCCAAGGTCAGCGACGCTGCCGACCGGGAGGCGTGATGACGAGCGTTCACTTCAAAGACGACGAGTTCCAGTACGGGCTGGAGGTGGCGCTCGGTTCGAGCTACCGCCAAGCCGCCGACGTGGGCGAGGTGCTGGCCACCGCGGGGCGGATCGAGGACGGCGACGCGGACTCGTGGGTGCAGGAGTGGACGGCGACTGCTGGCGCGGCGTGGTCTGCGGCGATCGAAGCCGAGCAGTGCCGGCGGCGGGTCAGCGCCCTGGCCCACTTCCGGCGAGCCGCGACCTACTACGCCACCGGCCTGTACCGGATCTCGCACTCCAGCGAGCCTGAGCGCGAGCTGGAGCTCTGGCGCCGCCAGCGCGAGTGCTGGGAGCACGCAGTCGACCTGTTCCCTGCCCCCGGCGAACGGGTGGCGATCCCCTATGAGCAGACCACCTTGCAGGCTTACTTCTTCCGCGCACCTGACTCCCGACCGGGGGAGTCCAGGCCGCTGGTGGTGGTCAACAACGGTAGCGACGGGGCCACCTCGCAGATGTGGGTGCACGGCGGCGCGGCGGCCAGCCACCGCGGCTATCACTGGATGACCTTCGACGGTCCCGGTCAGCAAGCGGCTCTGTTCGAGCAGGGTATCCCGTTCCGACCCGATTGGGAGGCCGTTCTCACGCCGGTGCTCGACGCCATGCTCGCGCGTCCCGACGTGGACCCCGACCGGATCGCGGTAATTGGGATCAGCCAGGCCGGCTACTGGGTGCCTCGGGCGCTGGCGTTTGAGCACCGGTTCGCCGCTGCGGTCGTTGATCCCGGCGTCGTCGACGTGTCCAGCTCGTGGCTTGACCCGCTGCCGGAAGCGATGCGCAACCAGCTCCGAAACGGCCAGCGGACCGCGTTTGACCGCGAGATGCATCTCGTGGGGCTGTTCTCACCCCAGACCGCCGCCACGCTGCGCTTTCGCGGCAAGCCCTACGGGGTCAACGGAGGCTCGGTGTTTGCGCTTTATGAGACCGTCGGCGCCTACCGGCTCGCAGAGGAGGAGATCGAGCACATCACCACTCCGATGCTGATCACGGATCCCGAGGGCGAGCAGTTCTGGCCTGGGCAATCCCAGCAGCTCTACGACCACCTCACCGGCCCCAAAGCGCTCGTCCGCTTTCGCGCCGGGGAGGGCGCTGGGCGCCATTGTGAGCCGCTCGCCTGCGCTCAGCGCGACACCCACCTTTTTGACTGGCTTGACCAGTACCTCGGCGACCATGACCCCGGCGTCGGGCTCCCCACCGCTTGCCACGCCCCACGCCGGACTGTGGCGACCATCCCATCGAAAACGACTCACGGCAGTGCGAGCTGATGTTCAAACGAACCCCGCATCTAACGCTATTGGCCACAGTCGCGATTTCGGCGGTGTGCGCGGTCCCGGCGCTGGCGGCACCGCCGCCGAAGCAGCTTTCCGTCGCACCGACCAACCCCTACTGGACGGTGCTCAACGCGCAAAGCCACAAGGCGCTGCGCTTCGGCGCGCGCGTGGGAACCTGTACCTTCATTCCGCGCGCCTCATGTGCGGCGCTGCAGCTTCCCGGCCAGAACCTCAGCGGAGCCTTCATACCCTTCGCCGCTCTGCAGGCGGCGAATTTCGCGGGCGGGTCGCTGGCCGCCTCCACCATCACGCACGTCAACCTCCGCGCCGCCAACCTCACGGGCGTCAGCTTCGTAGGCACCGCCCCCGTGGACGCCAACTTCGCCGGCGCGCAAATGCGGCACACGGCGCTGACCTTTGCCGGCTTCACCAACGCCGACATGCGCGGCGTCGACCTGCGCGGGGCGAATCTCAACTTCGGCGCGATCGTCGGCGCCGACCTGCGCGGCGCCGACCTGCGCGGGATGAACGTCTCAGACTCCGATGTCAACGGCACCGATCTGCGCGGCGTCGATCTCCGGGGCGCCAACCTGTCAAACGCCGATCTCTCAGGCGCCAAGTTGGCCGGCGCTCAGCTCAAAGGCGCGGTTTTCTGCAACACCCTGATGCCCGACGGCAGCATCCGCGCCCCACGCAAAGGCCTGTGCCCGGGACAGCACGGCACCCCGCCGCCGCCGAACGCCAAGCCGATCATCGTCCCCAACACGAGTCCGTTCTTTACCGCCATCTACGCGCTGCAGTTCGGACATCAAGTCGCGTCCGGAACCCGGGTCCGGGGCTGCGTTATCCGGGCGTTCACCCGCTGCCGCGGCGCGCACCTGCGCAGCGCCGACCTCCAAGGCGGATTTCTGGGCTACTCCGACCTGCGCGGCAGCGACCTGCGCGCGGCGAACCTCCAGCTCGGCGATATCGCCTACGCCGACGCCCGCGGGGCTCACCTAGACCAGATCAAGCTCGGCGCCACGTCGATCGTTTCCGCCGATCTGCGCGGCGCGTCGCTGACCGGCGCGTCGCTGAGCTTGGCCGTGGCGGCCGCCGCTGATCTGCGTGGCGCCAATCTGACGGGGGCCGACGCACGCAGCAGCGTGTTCGACAGCGCCGACCTGCGCGCGGCCAATCTCACCGGGGCGCGCTTCACGCAAGCCGATCTCAGCGCCGCTGACCTGCGCGACGCCAACCTCACCCGCACCAACCTCAGCCAAACCTCCCTCGTCGGGGCCAACCTCACTGGCGCCAACCTGACCGGGACCATCCTCTGCGACACAATCATGCCCAACGGCAGCATCGCCAACCCAACCCCCGGCGCCTGCCCCGGCACCTGAAGCGCGGACCGGCAGTGACGCGTATGTCGAGCACGACACAGCTCGCTTCGATGACCGATGGCCATGATCTCACGGAAGTAGTCTCGGCGCCTCGCTGGCGGCGCTTACGCGTGGCGGTGTCGGTTCCCCGCGAGCTGATCCGGATCGTCTACCGAGACCCCGAGCACGTCTGCGAACGGATGGTCCTGTTCGCCTCGCAACGGTTGGCGGGGCCGGCGCGCGAGTGGGTGCGGAGAACCCGAAAGGGTAACCCTCAGACCGACCTTGGGAAGATCGCGGACGGTCTCGGAGTCCAGTCGGCGCGGATCGCGCGGATCGAGGGTGCGGTCGCCGGAACCCCCTTCTACGTGGCGCTGATTCCCGGCTATATCAACTACCTCTGGCAGGAGCTCCGGATGACGCTGCGGCTCGCCGCGCTCTACGGCCGCGACCCCGCCGCGTCCGTCACCGCGGCGGAGATGCTCTGGCTGCGCGGGATCTATCCAAGCATCCAAGCCGCCGAAGCCGGGCTGTTGGCCGTGCAAGCCGCCCGCCTGCCCCCCAAGCCCGCAAAGCGACGCCCGCTCCGGGTGTGGATCACCAGCGCCCGGCGCCTGTTGGTGCTCGGAGGGTTCCTCTCGCCCCCAAGCGGCCGCCACCACCCGACACTCCTGTCCTGGTGGCGGGAAGCGCTGGGACTGACTGCCGGCGCGGTGGTGTTCGCGGTCACCTGGTTCTTCCCAGCCACCGGCATGATCGCGATGGCGTGGGGGTGTCACACCCACGCCCGACAGCTGTTCCGGGGCGCCGCCGACTATTACGCTGGCGAGACCACGCCGCCAAAAACCACGCGTCAGCGCGCGCTCAGGTGGCGCCATCTCAGCAAACGCGAGCTCGCCCACAACGCCGCCCTCAGCGTCTCCATCCTGACCCCGATCGGCTTTCTCGTCTACGCCACCCGAGTCCGAAGCCACGTCGCCTTCAACCCCATCAGCGGCCTAGGGCTCCTCGTCGCCGTCTCTCTCGTAGTCACGGCCAGCCTCTACGGGCGCCGGTAATCCGGACCAACGAAGCTCTTGAGCCCTAGCCCAGGGATCCACCGCCGCCTCCCGTTCGCGCGCAGCGGCTTGATCGGCTCGTCACACTGGATTCCATCCTCAGCACTCGAGCGCTCCCCGCTCGAAGTGCTCGTAACAGCGGAGCCTCGCACGCGCGAGACCGCCGGCGCGCCTCGCGGCTGCACATGAACGCCGGACGCGACTTGACTTCAGAGCAGATCTCGAGCGCTAGCCGCTTCCGGCCCCTCCCAGTCCGCAAAAATGCGCATCCGGTGCTCGCAGCCTTCCGGCAAATCCGGGTCTCGAAGCGGAAGTGAACGACGAGGTGGAAGTCGCTCCTCCCTTGTCGCCGCCGGGGAACCCAGCCGCTGGCTGCCGCTCCGCCTGGTCGGAAACCCAGAGCAGAACTCCGGCCCGGCCGGAACTGGCCCGGCCAGATGGCTCAGGCTGCGTGATTCCAGTAGCCAAGGGAGATCCGAGTGAACTGCTGCTTTGCTCAGCTTGCTTGCTGGAAGGCTGCAAACGGGTCAGTCACCGCAGACTCCGTATCCCCGCAAGGCAGGTGGGCAACCAGATCCGGTGGCCGATCCGTGCGGCGGGGAGAGCAGGTCTCACGGGCTGGACGCCGTGACGCGCGCGGTGATGCGAACAGCTTGGCGTTTCATGCGTAGCTGAACTGCTCGTACCAGTCCGGTCGCCCTTCGGGGGTGAGGTCGAAGAGGTTCCACAGGGGCTCGAGCGTGCCGACGTGCCGTGGGTCCTCCCCGTGGTCGCTCGGCGCGTAGAGCAGCTCCGAGCCCCAGAAGTGGCGGATCCCGTCTCGGTCGCGGTGGAACACGTTCAGCATCGGCCGCTGAATTCCGTCCGCCGTCTCGCCGTGATAGTCCCGGTTGTACGCGTTGTTGGCCGACGAGAGGACCCGCAGGTGCCGCCAGCCGCGCTCGTTCACGAAGGTGACGACGCGTGAAAGCGGGGCCTTGGCCACGACCGCGAGGTTGAGGTGCTGGCCTGCGTGCTCGGCCGCGCCGTCGAGCTGGTCGAGCAGCGCGGTGCACGATGGGCACGGGCCTTCCGCGAGCGGCAACAGAGCGGTCTGGCCGGACGTGGGGCCGGGCGAATCGTCGTCTGCGTCGCGCGGGAACATGAAGTTGTAGATCACGAGCGCGTCCTTGCCCGGAGCGAACAGCTCAGACAGCCGCACGTCAATCTGCGCTCCGTCAGCCCCAGCCCCCTGAAAGACGTAGTCGCGCGGCACCCGCCCGCCCGGCGGCAATTCCCGCCTCGCAGCCGCAACCGCCTCCATCTCGCGCCGCAAGTCCACCTCCTGCACGAGCAGGCGATCGCGCGCGGCCCGGTACTCCGATGACTCGCCTGGAAACCTGAGTTCCATAATCCTCCTCTCGCCCCGACACCCCTTCTTGTCGGCGGTCGGATCGACCCGCAGATAGACCGGTCGACGGCCCGGAATTCATCGATCGCACCCGTGTGATCCTCGCGAGCTCACACCGGTCGCCCCGGTACCGCGCGCATTCCGCGTCTTTGGTGAGGGCAGGCCCAAGTTTCGCCCCGGGCGGCAAAGCAGAGGTCTTACCTGCGCCAGCTGTACCCCGGGGGAAAGCAAGAACGCGCTGCATGGCCAATCGCAGCACCTGAGAGATCTGCTGGTTCGTGTTTGCAGAAGCGAGCGGCCGCGTCGTGATGCGCGGCGCGTGGGCCGAGCCGCCCCTCTGGCGCCCACCGGACTGTGAGCTTGCTCAGGCGTTCCCGTTGCTGTTTCTGGTACCGGCGATCCGAGTTGTCGACCGTCAGCGCCGTGTGCGTGCGCAGACGCAAAGCCGTAGCGCAGGAGCAGTTCAGCCCTTGACTTTGTGATGCAAACCGTAGTATGGTTTGCATCACAAAGGCTACGAAGGCGGTAAACATGAACGGGACATCCGATATAGGCGAGGCCGGGATGTACGGAGATGAGGGCGCACTGGACCCGCACCGCGCGGCCCAGTTGCTGGAGCGGACCCAACGGGAGGCCCAGCGCGAGTTGGACTACCGCTCGCCGTGGCTGTCGGTGATCGCGGCGGTGGTGGCGCTGGTCGGTTTTGGAGCCGTGTGGCTTACGGTCCGCGACCAGCATCCGTTCACGGGTCCGACCACGGCGGCACTGTGGGTCTTGTACCCGCTTATCGCGATTCGGATCGCCACCGTGCTTTACGCCCATCGCCGCGCCAGCGCCGGCGTCAGCGGACGCTCGGTCAAACTGCGACAGGCGGAGATAGCCGCCATCGCAGTGGCCCTGCTCGCCGTATACCTGCTGATGTTTGCGCTGGCGGACAACGGCGCGGGTCACGCCACCTTCTACTGGATGTATGGCCTCACGGCAACGCTGGTCGTCCTCGGCGGCTGCTGGGCAACCCGCTCCGCCGTACGGGAGGACTGGCAGGAATTCGGCGTCTGCATCGCGGTCGTACTCGTCGCCGCGTTTGGCGCGCTCGCGGGACCGCGCGCGATGTGGCTGGTCGACGGTGTGGGCCTCTGCGTCGTACTCCTTGTAGCCGCCGCCGCCGAGGCTTGGCTGCCGCGCACGGCTCGATCAGACATATGACCGCTGACGCCCTTGACCCGTTAATTCACGTCCCCGCGCGGCTGCAGATCATGGCCACGCTCGCCACGCTGCCTGGCGGTGACGCACTGTCATTCACCCGCCTGCAAGACATGATCGGCCTGACGCCCGGCAACCTGATCACCCACCTGCGCAAGCTCGAGGAGGCCGACTACCTCACGAGCGAAAAGACGGGCAGCGGGCCAGCGTCGCGAACCTCGGTAGCGCTCACCCACCGCGGACGCGCAGCCCTGGATCTCTACACACAAACGTTGCGCGGCCTGCTCAACGGGCTATAGACCCGTGGTCCGCCCGGAACCACCGTGCCGCCAACTGAGCGGTCGGCTCACCAACACTGGTGCCGAGTTCGCTTCTGCTCTCGTCGCGAGGCTGTTGAAATATGCGGAAATTGCGCAAACCGATGCCGGTGGCGCTGCTGTGTCAGCGGGTCGCCGCGCGGGTGGCGGTTCGCTCTCTCAGGCGGTGCTGGTGATCCAGTGGCTATGGAGCTTGAGCAGGTTGTGGGTGGCTGCCACCAACTTGAGCTCCAACTGGGCTGCTGCTCTGCCTCTTCGCATGAACTGGTTGATCCGACGGTTGTATTTGATCTGCCCGTAGATCGGTTCGATCGTGATCTTGCGCCGGCGGTAGAGCTCTTTGCCGCGCTCGGTTGAGAGTCGCTCGCGCATCTGTGCGTAGAGCCCGTTCTCCCAGCCGGGCCGGTTGCCTTCGCGCATCGTGCCGTCGGGTGGGATCAACACCTCGACCCCGCGGCCGGTGATGTTCTGCATTTGCGTGGTGTGCCAGTAGCCGGCATCAGCGACCACCGCCTCGGGCAGCTCCTCGACGCCGTGGCGCGCCAGCTGTTGCAGCGTGGTCTCGAACATTGGTTGCAGGTGCCCGAAGTCGGCGGCGTCGACGGTCACCTCAGCAGCGAGGATGATCTGACGCTCATTGACCGCGGTCTGCGCGTTATACGCCTGCCGCGGTGGGGTGCCCTGCGTGCGCATCACCCGCGAGTCGGGATCGGAGAGGTTGATCTTGCCCTCCGGCAGCTCCGGCGGCTGGTAGCGCTTGGGCGGGGATCCGAACCGCCGGCCGGTCTTATCCACCCCACGTCGCCGATAGCGCTCGTACTGCTCGTTGGTATCCAGATGCACCTGGTGGTCTTCCTCAAGCCGCCTCGCCGCGTCGAGCAAACGCTCCTCGCGCTCGCGCGCGATCGGCCGACCCTCCCGCTCCCGACGCCGCTCAAGCTCACGGCGCGCCTCGCGAAACCAGTTGCGACGACCACCGTGATGGGTCACAAACCGATCCGGCGCCATCTCCATCTCCGCCCCGGCCGCCCCGGGATCCCGACCCTCCCCCTCAGACTGCGGGGCTCGCTGCTTACGCTCAGCGAGCCGACGCTTGGCCTCCTCCAGCGCGGCCTTGCGGCCCTCCGGGGTGCGCAGCTGCTCGGGCAACTCATCACCCCGGCGGTCCTCGCCGTAGAGCTCGTCCTCACGCCGGTCGGTCTCCTCGGCCTCACGCAAGATCTCATCGACGATCCCCTGGTAGGTGCGGTTCTGGTCCATCGACGCGTTCGCCTTGATCTTCGTCCCATCGATCGCGATCACCCCGACCGACACCAACCCCGCCTCCTGGCACAGGCCCAGCACGTCGTCGAACAGCTCCTTGATGTCGCTCTCATGCCGCCGGCGGAACTCCGCGATCGTGGAGTGATCCGGCGTGCGCATCGCGCAGGTCACCTTATAGGCCACGTCCTCCCAACACGAGCGCTCGATCTGACGCGAGGAGCGGCTACCCCGCGCGTAGGCATAGATCAAAAGCGCCACCAACATCCTCGGGTCATACGCCGGCCGGCCCGCGCCACCCAACCGATAACCCTCACAGAAACGATCAAGGTCCATCTGATCGACCGCGCCCAGCACCGTCCACACCAGGTGATCGGAGGGCAGCCACTCCGTCACCGACGGCGGCATCAACCACATCTGACCACGCTCACACGAAACGAAATCTCTAGCCATGCGCGAAGTCTCTTAAACCCGCCAGACGACACCGATATTCCGACAGCCTCTCGCCCGCGGGGCAGCCTCGTGCTGGCTGCCGCTTTCGCCTCTCACAGACGCGAAGCAGAAGTTCGAGGCCGTTGTATCGGCGCTGTCGATAGCCGCCGGTGCGTGGAGGCAGCAGTGTAGCCTGCCTCCGCTGCAGATCTACTTCCCATCGGAGACGTATCCGATGGTGATGCCCTTGCCACGACCAGTCCCGTATGCCTGCCAAGAAGGCTCGGGGCGGCGTTGTCGAAGCGGACGATCATCCGATCGCGATCCTCGTCCGCGTCGAGGGCGACCTCCATCTTGCGGAACCGGCGATTCTCAGCCACGGCCTCGGCGTCGCTTGCGGAGGCGCAGAAGCTCCGCGAGGTCGCCTGCTCCTCTCCTCCGGGTGGCCGCCGCCCCCGGGGAGCGGCGGCCTGTCCTGACGACAATCTTCTGCCGCTTGGCGGCGGTGTGCGCAACGATCTTGGGTGGACACCGCCACGATGACGTTATAGGTTGCCGCACGGTTTTCTAGGACCGGACCTACGGGATGGGGAGGTAGTGGTATGCGTGTGCGTTTGAAGCTGGCGGTCGCCGCTGTGGCCGCGGTGTCGCTGTGCGCGTTGATGCAGGTGCTGTCCGCGTCCGC
>Ga0213874_10000124_pt1 | contig 12815 bp, 13 predicted proteins | sample BarmaccomBMRX_R7_FD_160098 | JGI IMG/M metagenome (GOLD analysis project Ga0213874, IMG submission 160098) | Root-associated microbial communities from Barbacenia macrantha in rupestrian grasslands, the National Park of Serra do Cipo, Brazil - RX_R7 | ecosystem: Host-associated > Plants > Roots...
TACTTTTGTAGAATATCCTTAGGATTGTTCTACAAAGGAGCACACGATGGACCAAGCACGAAAAAGACAAGTATTACGCCTTTTCACCTATGGCCTCTACGCTGTGATGTGTCATGATGATGATGTGAACGCCTTCACCGCTAATTGGCTTACTCAAGTGTCATTTGAACCTCCGCTGCTCGCAGTTTCAGTCGAGAATCTTTCAAAGTCGCTACCGATGATCCTACACAGTAAGAGGTTCACTGTCAATGTGTTGCGTTCTGGTCAACGTGAACTAGCCGCGACTTTGGGCAAGTCGGCCCTAAAGCAACCACACAAGATGGCAGACATCGTGTATGATATAAGTGAAGATGGCTGGCCTATCCTGCGTGAGGCACTAGCTTGGGTTGCGTGCGAAGTACGCCAAACCCTTCCCACTGGCGACTCGACGCTCATCGTTGCAGAGGTTGTCAATATAGGAGTGCTTTCTGAAGGGCAAGCGCTGACTATGGCCGAAACGGGCTTTCGTCACGCTGGCTAATATCGACAAGTCTCTAACAGAGGGTGGCCCACTTTGCCTAACGAAGGTGACATACTTTCATGACATCGAAAAATAGTCGATCTCACTAAAGAAAAAAAGAAAATATGATCTATTTCGTCTTTTGCAACGTAGTCTACTACTAAGACAATAGAGAAGAAGGGGAAAATGCAGAGCTTTGGAAAGGGCGATGCTGATAAGCAGCAAGTACGAGCAACCGATGCGCCATCTGAGGAGTTTAGCGATGAGATGCTCATACATGCTATTGCTGGGGGAGCTGTCTGGGCAATGGAGCCGCTCTATCAGCGCTACAGCCGCATTCTCTACTCTCTGGCTTACCGCATGGTTGCCGACCATCAGATCGCAGAAGATCTACTACAGGATGCTTTCCTAGCGGTTTGGCGACGTGCTACTTCCTACTCATCACAGTCTGGTGCAGTTCGTAGTTGGCTTATTTCTATTTTACACCACCGTACCATTGACTATTTACGCGGTGTTCGTCGCCGTGCGATATTGAAAGAGGCGACTTGGGAAGAGATTGAGCGCGATGAGAGGACAGCATTCCCCGATGTGTGGGAGGAAGCGTGGAAATCTGTGCGTAGTTCTCAGGTACGCGAGGCACTGATGAAATTACCAATCCAGCAGCGTATGGTGATCGAACTGGCTTATTTTCAAGGCTGGACGCATTCGGAGATCGCTCAAGGCTGTCAAATTCCCCTTGGTACTGTCAAGGCTCGCATGCGTTTAGGGTTGGCCCATTTAAGGCGTGTACTTGAAGAGATGGGCATGCACGAAGTGTAGGTCTCTCTATTTCGTCAAAAACCTCTTTAGTCACATTTGTCCTTGCCAGGACTTCTCGTCTCTGTTATAGTCCCCGCGAAAGTAAATGGAAGGCAGGAAAAGCTTGCTAAAAGCACTTATTTTTGACTGCGATGGCGTCATTGCCGATACAGAGCGCTTCGGCCACCTCCCTGCATTCAACCAGACCTTTGAAGAGTTTGGTTTGCCAGTGCGCTGGTCAGAGGAAGAGTACGGCGTCAAGCTCAAAATTACGGGTGGCAAGGAGCGTATGGCAAGTTTTCTTACTGACGAGTTCGTACGTCAAGCTCATCTTCCCACAGATGCTGAGGAGCAGTGGAACATGCTGACCATATGGCATAAGCGTAAAACTGCCATTTTCCAAGAGATTGTCAATGCAGGTCGTTTACCAGGACGGCCTGGTTTCGTTCGTATCGTCGATGAGGCTATCGCAAAGCATCGGGAACTGGCCATTGCCTCGACAGGGATGGAGGAATCTGTGAGTGCCATTTTGCAACACGTCGTCGGCCAAGCCCGTGCCGCCCATTTCCACATCCTGACCGGTGATATTGTTGCCAAAAAGAAACCGGCCCCTGATATCTACCTCCTTACTCTGGAACGCCTAAAGATTCGGCCCGAAGAGGCCATTGCTATTGAGGACTCACGTAACGGTCTGCTAGCAGCCATTGGAGCTGGACTGCGCTGTGTCATCACGCTCAGTAGCTACACGGTCGATGAGGATATGAGTGAGGCGGTCCTGGTAGTTTCCAATCTCGGTGAGCCAGATAAGCCCATGCGAGTTCTTGCCAATCGAGGGAAAGCTTCACCCAATGCTTACATCACCTTAAGCGATCTTGAGGCATGTCTTGAGCTTTCGGGTTAAAGCTGGTAAGGATGAACTTTTAGTGGAACAACAACGACTGCATCAAAGGCCGGGAAGTTTCAGTTAAGCGTGCCTGCAGGCCACCTCACCAGAGCAGAGGCATTCTGCTCTGTGAACCAGAGGGTGTTCATGTTGTCGAAAGACAATCCATCATGGGGGTGTGCATCGCTCTTGTCAAGCGTCCTGACCACCACTTGGCCTGTGAATGGGTTGAGGTAGCCAACACGTCCACTCAAGGAATCATCGAACCAGATCAAGCCTTTTCCGTCTACACCGATTCCTGAGATATGGGTTCCACTACATACTGTGGGATTGGGACAGATACCTAGCGAGACGGGGAAGTTTCGGCTCGTCCCAGATGAGGGATTGAATTCACCAATACTACCTGCAAAGGCCTCGCTATACCAGATCTTTCCTGCTGGGTCAGTGGTAATTAAGTGAGGCTGCGGGGTTGCAACTGCGTATTCTACAATCGTAATCCTTCCCGAGAGAGTCGGTGTAAAGCTGCCGATCTGTCCTATATCTGCTCTATTTTCAGTGAACCACATATGACCCCCACGATCTTTTGTGATCCCGTAAGGGTTGCTCCTCGGGGTTGGCGTCGATGTTTCAACGAGCTTGTGCGTTTGTGGGTTGAAGAAGCCAATGGCGCTGGTTCCGAACTCAGTGAACCAAAGATTGCTGTGTATATCAAAGGTCAGATCATAGGGCATGCTGCCTTGTTTTACCTGCCATTGCTTCCAAGTTGCGTGCTCTGGATCAAGTTCACCAATCGCGTTGCTATTAGGTTGGGTGAACCAGACATGGCTGTCGGAATCGACAGTCACGAAGAGGGGGCTAGTGTAGCCCTGTGGCTCCTGGAAGTCCGCAATGAAGCTTCCGTCTGACAAGGCATATTTACCAATTATACCGGAAAATACTGATGGGCATGTCGGCACTGGCTCACATCCTGGTTCTGCTACCCAAACGAACCCATGCTTGCTATCAATAGCAATTCCCCACGGGTTTAACGTCGTCACAGCCTCACCGGCTAGGCGTGATTGTGTACGGTGAAATGATACTGGCACTTCCTCAGATATATGGGAACGATGAGACATCTGTTGAACTTTTGCAGATGTTGGCACAACTTGCGATGCGCCTGCTACTAGTTGCATAAAGATGGCATAGCCAATAACGGCAAGCAGTACTCCTCCTCCACTGACTAGAGTCATGCCTATCGCCTTCAGTGCCCTAGATTGGTTCAAACATCTCTCCTTTGCGCCTCAACGCAATTGCCTAGTGCTCCTTTTTTGTGAGGTTTCATGCTACTCCGCGTGCGATAGAGTAGCATGAAACCTCACAAAGGATTGTGCGCGGACGTGTCGATAATATAGACATTGCTTTTTTATACATTACTTTTTTCAAGATAACAATAGAATGAGCTTTTCTCTCATCCATATATCCTATGTATTTCTTTTGTAGCATAAGGGAGCTCTGCTTGCAGGATGATACGAGCAACAAACCGAGGGTTGACGCATCAGAAATCGTGTGGTAAAAGTGGAAGAGAAAATATACCCGCTTGCGCCCTCTGGCAGAGGCAGAAGGAGATGAAGCTTAAGCATGCGTCCTGATATCATCCTACTTGTACTCGACACTCAGCGCGTTGACCGCCTCTCATGTTATGGGCACCAGCACGAAACATCACCATACCTTGACATGCTCGCGCAAGAGGCAACGCTCTTCCGCCATGCTTTTTCTACAGCCCAATGGACGGTGCCATCGCATACATCCATGTTCACGGGCCTGTATCCCGACCGCCACAACATGTTGCATGCCTCCTCAGTGTTACCAAGCACATTGACACCCTTGGCAGAACGTTTAAGAGATGATGGCTACTTTACCGCCGGTTTCTGTAATAACCCGCTGATAGGAGTGGTCAATACAGGGTTGGCTCGTGGCTTCTACAGCTTTTTGAACTATGCAGGGCTGATGACCTCGCGGCCTAATGAGACCGCCGAACAGCGCAGTTTGGTAGACCGTTACCGCTACCATTTCAAACGTTTCCTTGCAAATGTAGTAACACGCATCCAAGACTCATTCGCCCACTCAGATACGTTGCTAGACTTCTCGTTCTCGCCTTTACTGGTTCCACTTTGGCAGACAGCGCTTAGTTTTAAGGGCAATACGGCCAAGTCACTAAACGATGCGGTCAGGCTCCACATTGAACGCGCCGGTGTGGAGAAGAGCCAACCCATCTTTAGTTTCATCAACCTGATGGGTACACACATGCCCTATCGCCCACCTTCGCGCTTTGTGGAGAAATTTGCGCCGCACGTACAGCGGAACAAGGTGGAACAACGCTATTTGCGCCAATTCAACGGCGATGTCTTTGGCTGGATGGCACCACTTACCAGTGTAATCGATGAAGAGCATAAAGCGACTCTCGACGGGATGTATAATGCTGAGGTAGCCAATCAAGATGAACTTGTTGGCACGTTCTTACAAAGGCTGCGTTCAAGTGGTGCTCTTGATCGTACTCTGCTCATGATCTGTGCCGATCACGGTGAGCATCTTGGGGAAAAACAATTGATTGGGCACAGCATCTCACTCTACAATGAACTAGTGCATGTACCCCTGATCATTCGTGACCCAAACGGTGACTTGCCGCGTGGCACGACGGTCAACCATATTGTCTCAACACGGCGCATCTTCCATACAGCCCTGAGCGCCGCCAACAGTGCGTCAAACTTTGAGCATTCACTCACTTTAGCTCAGGGCACCACTAGTGATCCAGAGCGGGAACACATTTTGGCCGTGGGGGTGACACCGCAGAATCTGTTGCATATCATACACCGGCGTCGCCCCGACCTAATCGCCCTGCGCAGTTGTGACCAGCCGCGCTATGCCGCCTGGAATGGGCGCTACAAGCTCATCAAAACAGGCGATTCCGCATTTGAACTGTACGACATTCTTGATGATGCAAAAGAAACAGTCAATCTGAGCGATATATTGCCTGAGCAGGTCGAAGTATTACAAGACCGTTTACGAGCGCTTATCACTCATGTAGGCGAAGACGATGCCGCAGTAGGAGACGTTGGCTATGAGGATGCTCTGGTGTATCGCCGTTTACGCGACCTAGGATATTTAGAATAGAATTTGAGGATAACACCTATGTATCCACCTGTTGGCCCAATTGCTATACAACTTGGCCCATTTGCACTGCGTTGGTACGGACTCACTATGACCACGGCTATCTTCCTGGGAGCCTTCGTCGTCAGTCGCTACGTGACTCGCCGAGGACAGAACGGGGGAACCATCTGGGATATGTTGATGTGGGTGCTTATACCTGCCGTTGTGGGGGCGCGTCTTTACTATGTTTTCATCCAATCGCCACGCGGACCAGAGGGCCTCGGACGATACCTCGCCCATCCCATCGAAATTTTGGAGATATGGAACGGTGGCATTCATATCTATGGAGCCTTTATCTTCGGCGGTCTCGCGCTGCTTCTCTACATGCGATGGCGTAAACTACCTCCCTTTATCTACCTTGATGGCATTGGGCTGGGCTTGTTGCTGGGACAAGCGATTGGCCGCATCGGGAACTTCATCAATCAGGAATTATATGGTCCACCAACAACCCTGCCATGGGGTCTGCGCATCGACGCAGATCATCGTGTGTCCCCTTATAACGATCTAAATAAGTATCCTGACAGTGTGCGTTTTCAGCCGCTCTTCCTCTATGAGTTGCTCTGGGACGCCCTCGGTTTTGCGGTGCTGTTGTGGGTTTCGCGCCGCTTCGAGAAACGCCTGCGCGATGGCGACCTCTTCTTACTCTATCTGATCTGGGCACCACTTGGACGTTTCTTCATTGAGTTTCTGCGCACCGATTCCTGGTTTTTCCCGGGAACTCCCTTCAATGTCGTCCATCTGTTAACCGCTGCTGCTGTCATTGCTGCCAGTATCGCACTTTATCTACGTCACCGTGCCAAGCCCGCAGAGCAGATGCAGCGTGCAGAGACGGAAAATGCAGACTATGATGCGGAGGTCGCGGCCCCAGGAGAGGCTCCTGCAAGGGAAGAACGAACATCGGTTGAGGCTCCCGAGGGCAGTAGGTTGCACTTAGAAAGTCAAGGTTAGAAAGCTATGTCGGTATCGCCCCGCTTGGTCATTATTGGACTAGATTGCGCTGAGCCATCGCTCGTCTTTGAGCAATGGTGTGCTGACCTCCCTAACCTAGCTCGACTCATGCGACAAGGCACATGCGGTTTGTTGGAGAGTTGCATTCCGGCCATCACTGTGCCAGCATGGAGCTGCATGATGAGTGGACGCGACCCCGGAGAGTTGGGCATCTACGGCTTCCGCAATCGCACCACCCGTGGCTATCAACACTTATCCATCGCCGATAGTCGCGCTGTACGTGTACCGCGCCTGTGGGATATTCTCAGCACTGCCGATTGGCGCGTTGCAGTGCTCAGTGTACCAGGGACGTTTCCACCGCGCCCGGTCGACGGTGCTCTCGTCTCATGTTTTCTCACACCTTCTACACAGGTCGAGTACACTTACCCCCCCGCGCTAGCACAACAGATTGCCTCGTGGGTTGGTGACTACTTGCTAGATGTGCCTCATTTTCGCTCTGAGGATAAAGATCGCGTTCTGCGCGATATCTACATCTTGTGCGATCAGCGCTTCACCGTCGCCGAGCACTTGCTCACGCACTATGAGCCAGATATGCTCATGCTGGTAGAAATGGGTGTGGACCGCATCCATCACGCGCTATGGAAGCAAATGGACCCGCGGCATCCAAAGTATGTGCCCAACGCTCCCCTGCACGAAGCGATACACGACTACTACTGCCATGTGGACAAGCGTATCGGTGAACTGCTCCAGTACTGTGGAGCCGAAACAGCGGTACTGGTAATATCAGATCACGGTGCGCGTCCGCTGATGGGTGGCGTCTGCATCAACGAGTGGTTGCAGGCTGAAGGATACCTGGTATTACGACAGCAACCGTCTACTCCGAGCCGCCTAGAACCCGACATCATCGATTGGGCACATACAAAAGCTTGGGGCGAGGGTGGTTATTATGGCCGTGTCTTCATGAACGTACGTGGCCGTGAGCCAGAGGGCAGTATACCGCTAGCTGGCTATGAACAAGAACGAAGTGAGTTAGCCGACCGCCTACGCGCCATGCCCGGCCCCGATGGACAGACCTTGGGCAATCGAGTTTTCACCCCCCAGCAACTTTACCATAGCGTGCGCAGTATCCCTCCCGACCTCATCGTCTACTTCGGCGACCTCGCCTGGCGCTCCGTAGGCACCATCGGTGGCAACGAACTGTACACTTCCGAGAACGATACTGGCCCCGACGATGCCAACCACGCTCAATACGGCATGTTCATCTTCCACGACCCTCACCATCCCGGCAACGGGAAATGGCTAGAGGGTGCGCAAATTTATGACGTGCTACCTACGTTATTACAGCGATATGGCATTGAGGCTCCTAAAGGGTTGCGTGGTAAGGTGTTAGCAATGTAAACGAGCATCGGCTAGTGAATTTGAAGAGAGAACTTGAATTCCAATCCTGCCGCCGTCTTTAACGTTTTCTGAACCAGCTGCCCTTCTGCTCCATTATAGATGCCCGTTCCCCCAGTGACGGAGAAGGTATCATCAACATAGCTACCGCTCGTGGTGTCGATTTCTGGCCCTTCTAAGGTAATTTGCCCTTTTTGCAGTATAATAGTAAAACGACATTCTTCCATAGTATTGCTTGTGTTTACACAAGTACCATTCACATTACCAACCTGATGTTGGTTAGCAGCATCGAAGAGGGGGTCATAGAACACGACGTAATTGCCCCGCAAGTCTGTGGCAGTGCCAACGGTAATCTGTTTGATAGCAGTAGCATGCTCGAAGAAAACTAGTTCAGTACTAGCGCGGGCTACTTGTCCTTGGCTCTGCATAAACATGAGGGCTGCTAGGACCAAGACAGTAAGCAAGATGACTGGTACGAACAGAAAAAGCTTTTTCATGCTAGATCTCCTTTTTCCACTGTAGGACTTTCTTTGACCGAAGCCGAGCCTGTAGGTTCGATTCGACCTTTTAATTTCTTGCTTATTTATTAAGGAAGGTAGTCCACTTCCAGTAGGGACTAGATTAGTATTGGAGATAGTGAAATCTTTCCTTATGGAGAATAGGTTATATTGTAGTTATTTTCTTTGCATTTAGGTTAACGAAGTCAAATGGAATATTCTTGTGGAGCCAAGGCCCAAACCAAGAGGTCCAACTACAAGCGCCGCTGGGTCTGTGCGCTCAGAGAAGAGAAGCCAACGCCAACGAGTTGTCTAGTTGAACATCTGTGGCTGTTGCACGCGCAAGAGTTTGATCCCCAACTTGGCTACATCTGGATGCTTGCCGTATCTGCTCCCTCTCAATTCTCTATAAAGCGCTTCAATAGAAGCTAGCCTCAAGCGTGAGCCGATGCCTTTGACTAAGTCAAGCGCATTCTCGGCATAGGTCGCTGCAAGAGGATAATACTCCTCGACCAAGTAGGACTGTGCTAGCAGGATGGCATTGTCTGTCTGGCGCACTTTATGCGTCGGCTCTGTGAGCCTGGTCGCCGCCTCTAGTTCCTCGCGTGCGCTCGCAGGAAAACGTGCCATCTGAAACGGCGATGCCAAGTACGCCCGTGCTCTATCGAGATGATAGCGTTCCTGATCGAGCTTTATGGCAAGACCTTCCTCAGTAGCAGGCTTGTCGATCTCCCCTGTAGCCAAGTCGATGACTTTGAGAGCCTTGAGCAGTTCCTGGCGATCTCGTGCTAGATGTGCTTCCGTTGCACCTGCTCGCAGCGAGATAATAGCTTTGTAGTGGGGCGAGATCTTGGCTTCAAGTTGCCGTGCGGCCTGCATATCACGCACTGCCGCTTCAAAATCCGCCTGAGCGGCTGCCAAGCCCTTGAGACTTACTGTAATCCCTCCCCTTTCAAGATAGGCATCTCCTCGCTCAAGCAGTGCAAACGCCCACACATCATAGAGAGTGTTCTCCTTAGCTATGGTAATCGCTCTGCCGTGCAGGCCAATGGCCTCGTCAAAACACATCTGGTCGTGAGCGATATCTCCCGCTAAAAGGTAATACCCACATAGCAGCGCGAACAGGTCTTTCTTCTCTACTGGGTTGGCGAAAGGTGCTTCGCGATGTAGATTGCTGATGCGACGCTTGATGTCCTCAAGTGAAGGTTGCACGATACCGAGATGCAACAAAACACAATACTGAACTAGGGTGGCGCGGTACTCGACCACGTCGACCGCTTCCCAGGTGAATGCGGAGGACGGGGATGGGAGCGCTTCTAGCCCGAAAAGCACTGGTGGGATATCCAGCAGTTTGGCTAGAATCCGCCGTCGTTTCTGGTCCACGGGAACCATGTTCTGGTTTTCCATCATATAGATCCATTGCTTGGTGACAAGCTTGGTCTCTTCCTCGAGTCCTTCTGCACCCAGCGCCTCACTGTAGAACTGGGCCAGTTCCCAGCCTTTCCAGCCCATTTGCATACGGAAATACTTCAAAATTACCCCATAGTTGGGCTGTCCATTTTTGTTTTCTGCCACCAGCGCCAGCAAGTCATCCATGCTCAGACAGGGTCGCTCTTTTTTCCTAGGTCGGCTCTTATAGGACATCGCATATTTCCTCCCAAGTATATCATCAATATCTGACTGTAGAGGAAAATATACGCTGATCTCATCCTGTTTTTGCAAGGATACGTGCAGAGAGAAAGCGAGAGACTTACCTTCGTGCTCCTTGTAAATTGTACAGTTGTACATGAAACAAAAGGGCGATGAGCATATCCCTTTTTGTATGAGTATGTCATGACAGTCATGCATCTGTCAACTAGACCGTGAAAAGAGGAAAACTACTCATCATGTTTCAGTTACGCCTCAAAAGGATGCACGAACAGGACACGATGCCCATTCCGGTGATCCCTCATCTTAGGCCGAACTTCGACGAGAGGCAGGCGCGTTATCGCTGGCTCAAGGCACTCTCGGATGCCTCCGGTGTGCGGCTACTCTTCGTCTACCTTTGCTTGGAACGAGGGCAACTGGTGGGAGGATGTGAGATGGTTCTCAGAATCACTGGGGCCATCGATGCACTCAAAAACAGTCGAATAGAAGAAAGAATAGTTCAAAATGGAACAGGAAAGCATACTTTTCCGCCTCTGGCGTGACCATGCAGTCAACATCACCTTGACGAAAATGCACGGTGGGCTTGAGATATTAGCAGTTACAGCAACTATTGACCAAGACAAGATGACACTCGAAGAGATAGAGAAATTGCTTGGTTACTTCAATCAAGTGGCTGGGACCAACTACACTGTCGCAGATATTAGCCAGGAGAAGCAGATCGAGCGATCAGTGAAGGCAGAGACGTTAGAACTCATTCAGAGAACCTTGTGGATTCTTGACTTAGGAAAAGAGGTCTATCCCTGCTATGGCGTTTCACAGGCAGAAGCCGAGTTCGCGGCGCAGGTCGTGGAGAAGGGCCGAAGCCTGCCGCGTTGCTCATTGCACCAGCACTCTGATGGGTGGGAAGAATATCCCGGTCGCCTCGTGGTCCTCGCATATAGCACCTACCGCACGCCATCACCTCACGAAGGCTTGTGCCTCGCAAGCACAGAAGCATGAGAGAGGCCTTAGCGACAGGATGTTATGCTAAGGCCTCCTGTCGCCTTTCGGGCAAGAAGCAATGCCGCACATATATTAAAGATGTAGAGCTTCTACAGTCGCCAGCACTTCTTCAGCATGCCCATCAGGCTTGACCTTGCGCCAGATTTTGCGCACAATGCCTTCTTGATCGATCAAGAAGGTCTCCCGATTGACGCCTATATACGTTTTGCCGTACATGCTCTTCTCACCATAGGCACCATAGAGTTGCGAGACCACTGCATCAGTATCAGAGAGTAAGGGAAAGGGCAGACCGTACTTATCCGCAAAATTCTTGTGAGAGTCCACAGTATCTGTGCTCACACCAAGCACGACAACACCACGTTTCTGCATCTCGTGATTGGAATCGCGAAAACTGCATGCCTCTTTCGTACAGCCAGGAGTATCATCCTTTGGGTAAAAATAAAGAACTACAATCCGCTCCCGCAGGTTGGCAAGATGGACTTGGGCGTTCTCCACCACGTCGTCACTGCCCACTGCGGGGAGCGTGAAATCTGGCGCTGCTTGCTGCTCCTGCACACTCGTAGTATTACTCATTAGAGCTTCTCCTCAAAGTAAAAGACTTTTTCTATTCTGCCATCTATAAGACGTTTGGAGCCTAGGTAGCGGGTACGTACCGTTATCCTCACTGCTGGATTGCTAGCACACGGCAACTTACTTACGGGCAGACCTTGTGTTGTCTAGGTAGGAGTTAGAAGGATTTGTGATAGAATATATAGAGTCAACGTCACACATATAACCTCTGCTAGAAGAATATAGAAGGTTTCCTTATGGAAAGAGGATGGGCACTGTTGAAGCGAGGGCTTTTACTACGTTGTCCGGTCTGTGGCAAGGGAAAATTGTTCCGTAGCTTGTTTACCATGTATGAACGATGCCCTGTTTGTCACTTTGTTTATGAACGTGAAGAGGGCTACTTTAGCAGTGCAATGGCAATAAACTTAATCATTACTGAACTCCTAGTGGCAGCTATCGTCATTCCACTAGGAGTCGTGGCTGGAACGACTCCCAATTTTCCGGTCGTTCCTGTGCTCATTATGGGAGGTCTTCTGGCGGTTCTTTTACCTCTGCTTTTCTACCGACATAGTAGAGGATTGTGGATAAGTTTTGACCACTGGCTCAATCCTCCTCTTTGAGCCAACGTTGTGGGATTCTTGACAAGAGTAGTATCTATGCCCAAATTTAGCGAGAAGATACCTGGCAGCACAGTTCAGTCATGTGTCATCAGACTGAGTAATAGCCTGCTGGTGCAATTGTTAGAATTTGGAGATTGACAATTCCACAGTTACAAGCTTATAGTTGAAGGGCTGGTGCTAAAAAACATATCGCGGAAGCAAATAAGGATGCTAGGAATGATCTTATTACTTGCCTTCTAAACTTGCTCTAGCAGGAGAGATGGTACAGCGCCTGCGGTGGCAAAGCAAAGTGGTACAAACTAGAGAGGAAACTACCTATGTCAGAGATGTCTTCCGAGACCCAAGATAACGAGCAGATAAGCACGCGTGAGGAACTGATCTTTCTCCTCTCACGTGCTTCCGCATTTGAACATGCATTGGCCTGCGTCTCCCTGTTTGCAGCGTTCTCGCTGAAGAACGATGAGGGCGAGGGGGGATTGACCGATGTACAAGCTGATATGGTCCGTAGCTGGCGGAGGAGTCTGGCTTCGGCATCGGCAGATAGAATGTCTCATCTGGCACAGATTTCAAACCTGCTGACCGCAATTGGTGGAGTACCCCACCTTATGCGACCGCTTTTCCCCACCGTGGCCGCGGGCAGTGTTTCGGAGGTTGAACTCTCGCTGGAACCGTTTTCACAGGTGACCATTGATAATCTCATAGCTTGCGAGCGTCCGGATGCAGTTGTCACGATGTCACAGCATGATGCTGCGGCCAGCATTGACGAGCATTTCATAGCCTCCCAAGTCGAT
>Ga0213874_10000125_pt1 | contig 12802 bp, 10 predicted proteins | sample BarmaccomBMRX_R7_FD_160098 | JGI IMG/M metagenome (GOLD analysis project Ga0213874, IMG submission 160098) | Root-associated microbial communities from Barbacenia macrantha in rupestrian grasslands, the National Park of Serra do Cipo, Brazil - RX_R7 | ecosystem: Host-associated > Plants > Roots...
GTTCGCACGTCTACCAGCATCGCTCCCGCCCGGGCGCGCTGGGTCACCTGGCGTGAGGTCAGCGGGACCGCCTCCACGCCGTCGGTGATCAACTCGCCCCGGTTGAGCTCGACGATCGTCTTGAAGTTCGGCGGCTGCGGCCCGAGGCCGCGTATTGCCCGGGTGACGAATCCGGCTTCGTCGGCGGCTTGGAGCATCTCGTTGTGGGCGCGCTCGAAGGCGACCGTCGACGCTATCTTCAGGTCCATCCCGGGGCCGCCGCACATCGAGCCGCCGAGATGCCCGGGCCACACCTCGGTGGCCGGGGGCAGCGTCAGCAGGTGATCGCGCAGCGAGTGGAAGATTTCGCGGGCGCCCTCGTCCTTCTCGACGGCCAAATCCGGTCTGGCCACGTCGCCGACGAACAGCGAGTCTCCGGTCAGCACGGCCCACGGCTCCTCACTGCGTCGGGTGTCGGTGAGCACGAACGCGGTGTGCTCCGGCCGGTGGCCGGGCGTGTGCATCGCGCGGATCCTCACCGCGCCAAGGGAAAGCTCCCAACCGTCATCGAACGGCTCGTGCTCGTACGCCGCGCCCGCCTCCCGATGGATGTGGATCCGGGCGCCGGTGGCGGACGCGAGCCGGCCATGGCCCGAGACGTGGTCCGCGTGGGTGTGCGTCTCGAGGATGTGCACGATCGAGATACCGAGGTATCGGGCCAGCTCAAGGTATTCCTCGATGGCGAACTTCGGGTCGACGACGGCGGCCACCGCGGCGTCCTCGTCGCCCACCAGGTAGGAAGCACAACCGAGGTCGTCGTGGGTGATCTGCCGGAAGATCATCTTCGCCGCCGGCGCCTGCCGGCGCGCACACCCTACTACCGGGCCCGGCCATTCCCGGTCGGTCCGCGCGCACACCTGCATCGGCGTAGCGAGGCGCGTATTCACGCTGACCTGGCCGACTTCGGGTAGGTCGCGCTCGGACTGACAGGCGGGCGGGCTAAGTTGTGGACTTCCTGCGCTCGGCCTCTCGTCGCTTTCGCTTCTGGCGGCGGCGCTCTTCCCGCGGGGCCCGGAGGGTGACGGGCTGCCCGCGGGTCCGCTGAAGGACCAAGAAGGCGATCGTGCCCCACGTGGCGGGTATCCACAGGGCGATGGCGTGGTAGACGAGCGTTGCGGCCGTGGCCGCGGTGCCGCTGACGCCGTAGAGCACGAGCATGCCGACCATGCTGCCGTCGAGCACGCCGATCCCGCCGGGGATCGGGATGAAATTCGAGAGATAGCCGATCTGGTAGGCGAGAACGACCGGGGCAAGCGGCGGAACGCGCCCGATCGCGGCGAAGCACGCCATCAGCACGGCGATGTCGAACCACAGATAGCCGATGCACCCGAGCAGGCGCCAGTCCGGCGTGCGGAGCAGTCGCTCGCACTCCCGCACGGTGAACGCCGCCTCGGTCAGAAACGTGCGGAGCTTCCCCGGCCGGCGGCCGGCCGCCAGACGATCTCCGGTCCGGGGCAGCAGCGCGAAGAACACCAGGACTGCCACGCCGACCCCTGCGGGAACCAGGCTGAGCAGCGGATTTGACGGTCCCGGCAGCCCGAGGAACAGGCCGAGGCCGGCCGCCGCCAGCGTGATCACGTTGATCGCACTCGTGTAGAAGAACAGCACCGCCGACCGTTCGGCGACGCGTGCGGGTCGCGCGCCGCGCTCGACGAGCAGCCACGCGCCGACGGCCAGGCTGCCGGCGCCGCCGAGCGAGACGGCAGCGCCGAACGCGAGCTCGCTCAGGGCGACGCGCGCGCCGAGCCGAAGCGGCGCGCGGTCGAATACCTGCAGGAACGCCACCACGTAGCCGAGGCAGGAGAGGATCTCGCAGGCGATCGCGACGAGGATCCACGACAGCTGCATCCGGCTGACCTCGTGCGCCACCCCCTGCAGGCCCGGGATGGCCAGCAGCACGCCCACCACCAGCGCGAGCAGCAGCACGAGCGAGATGAGGCCGTTGCGCAGGCTCCGGCGCGCCTTGGCGGCGTTGAGCTGGGTGTCCGCGTGCGGCGGCGGGTTCGGGTCGGTCTCCTGCGCCACGCCCGTGAATCCAAGCAGCTCAGTCAGCGTGGCCCGCGGGTGCGTGCCGGCGCCGGCATGGCACGAGCTCAGTCAGAGTGACCCGTGGGCGCGTCGCGACGGTCGCCGCCGAGGTGCCGGCCAACGGTGCGAAAGGCAAACGAGCGCCGGCCACCCGCACCCCATCGCGCTGACTTCACCCCCTCAAAACGACTTCGATTGCAGCGCGGCCGGCTAGGGTGGGCCGGCGCCCGCAGGCGCGCCGGCAGGCGAGCGACGGGTGATCCATGCCCGGAGCTGCGCGTAAACGGCGGGGTGATTCAGGAGGTGGAAGTGGTTCAGGCCGGCGAGCTCTTGCCCGTTATCGAGCGTAAACGGGATGCGGCGACCTCGGCCGTTCCCTCGCCCCGACGCGCTCGGCATCCGCACGAGGAGATCGCCCAGCAGCGAGCCGAGCGGCCCGGCGCTGAGCGTCGCTCCGATGAAGTAGTAGTTGGCGTCGGGCAGGAAGGGAACTTCGCGGCAGCGGTCGCGCAGGAATTCGTCGGGATCGCAGTCGCGCCAGTCCTCCTCGACGCAGGAGCCGAAGCGCAGATCCTTGATGCCGGCGCTGCGGCTGTTCACGAGCTTGGCCAGGCTTTGGGTCTCCGGTAGCCGGCCGAGCGCCCACGCGAGCACGTTCGCGCCCTTTTCGAGGTCGGCGCCGAGATGCGGGCTGCCGAGACAAAACACGTGGCGGACAGAGTCGGTCCAGGCCAGGCCGTCCCGCTCGGCGTAGTGGCAGGCCGAGCGCGCCACGAGGCCGCCGATCGAGTGCCCGATCAGCACCAGCTCCTCGACCGCGGCCGGCCAGCCGGAGAGCAGGTCCTGGAGCAGGTGCGCCAGCATCCTGCCGTTCTCCGAGACGTGAAGTCCGCTGTTGTAGCGCACGTACACCGGCGTGAAGCTGAGCTCGTCCTGCAGAAGCTCGCCGTAGTTGCGCCGGCGCGCCCCGTCGCGGCCGCGAGTCGCGATCCACCAGGCCTCGTCGGCCTCGCACAGCCCGTGGACGAACACGGCGATCCGCGATGTGTGATCGGGAAACGCCGCCGCCAGGGCCGCCGGGGAGGCTGGGATCGCCTCGCCGCCGCGGCGGATCTGCATCCGCAAGCCGAGCTCGCCTCCGCGCTCACGCAGATGATCCCCGTACAGCCCGTTGAGCGTCCCGAGCGCGATCGATGCGCGCGGCGCCGAGTCCAGCGGCGGCCCCTCCTCCGACGCTCGCAGCGCGGCCGCCCGAGCGCCGCCGGTGGCGGCGGCGCGCAGCCCGACGCGCACGCCGGTGTAGACGGCGTGCGCGACGCCGTCGTGGATGATCCGCGCCGGCGCGGCCGCCGACCCGAGGATCCCGAACGGACGGGCGGCGATGCCCGCGTGCATCTCGCCGATCAGGGCGCCGGTGCCGGAGAGCGCGTCGCCGGCGAGCGCGCCAATCGCCTCGATCTCGCGTCTGCGCATACGCCTCCTGACGATGGTCGTAACTGGGCTCGCGGAACCGTACACCGCCGCGCGGCACTATGCAACATACATGTGGAAGTGTTGCACTCGCGACGACCGCGCTGCGGCAGACGGAGCTGAGGAGGTGCGATGCTCCAGGGCCGTGACGGTGACCCCTCGCCCGTTCCCGCTCGACGCGTTGCGCCTGGGCCAGCGCCGGTTTCTGTCCGCGGAGCGCGTCGACATGAGCGCCGTGGCCGACGAGCTCGGGGTCAATCGCGTCACGCTGTACCGCTGGTTCGGATCCCGGGACCGGTTCCTGGTCGAGGTGCTCTGGTCGCTGGCCCGCCAGGCGCTCGACGACATCGAAGCCCGCGTACAGGGCGCCGGCGCCGAGCGGATCGTGGCGATCGTGGTGGCGTTCCTGGAAACGGTGATCGGCAATCGGGGGATGCAGCGCTGGCTGGCCGAGGAAGGCGAGCACGCGATGCGGTTGCTCACCCGCCACGACACCGACTTCCAGCCGCGTCTGATCGGCGCGATCGAGGCGCTGCTGCGGGAAGAGGCGCGCAGCGGCGCCCTGCGCCTGCCGGTCGACCTTCACGAGCTCGCCTACGTGATTGTCCGGCTGATCGAGTCCTACACATATCTCGACCTGATCACCGGCGAGCAGCCCGAGGCCGCCCGCGCGCGGCCCATCCTGCGGATGCTCCTCAGGCTGGAGGCGTGATGGACCCGGGCCTGGGCGGCAGCGTCGCCGTGGCCACCGGCGGCGCCAGAGACGATCCACCCCGACCTCCGAGGCGTACAGTCGCTATGTGAGCGCGTGCGCGACCCGCAGGGTGCCGGCCCGGGAGAGCACCTTCGCGGGAAGTGAGGTGTGGGGCGCGAGCGGCCGCTCGGCCGCCAGCGTGTCGAGCAGCGCCGCGCGCGTGCGCTCCGGAGTCACCTCGGCGCCCGGGTGGCTCAGCTGCCCGAGTGTGGCTGGGTCCCAGGGGACGCCCAGCGCCTGCTGGACCAAATCGAGCGCTGCGGCCAGCGAGGCCGCCCCGTCGACAACGAGGACGGCCTCCGCCCACGCGGCGCCCTTGATCACCCGCTGGGCAAGGCCACCCACCTTGGCCTCGCCACTCAACACGCTCCACGCGCCGGGGCACCACTCAGCCTCGATCTCGCCGATCCGCGCCCGCGCCCCGACCGCGGCCAGCGCGGCGACGAGCACCCGAGCCAGCGCCTCGTAGCGCGCTTGCATCCCGGTCATCTCCGGGCTCGGACACGCCCACCCCACGCACGCGGTCCCCGGGCCGATCGCCGCGGCGCGGCCGCCGGCCAGCCGGCGCACCGGCGCGAGGCCGCTCGCCGCAGCCACCGCGATCGCCCGCTCGGCGCTGGGCCGGAGCAGGTCCAGCCGCCCGAACGAGAGCGCCGGCGGCGGCGTCCACACGCGCATCGCCTCGGTCCCGGTCTCGGCCGCCTGCCGCAGGAGAGCGTGGGAGACCGCCACGTCGAGCGCGGCGTCGGACGGGCTCGCCGTATAGACCGGAACGCCGGCGGCGGTCAAGCCGCGGGAACGGGCTCGCCCGAGCGCTCGAGGAAATCTCGCACGCGCGCGGCGTACGGCTCGCGGTCGTAGCTGCCCACGAACGCCCCGGCCATCCTCACCGGGTCGCCGAAGAAGTAGTACTCGTAGAGCGCCTGGCGCGAGCCGAAGGCTGAGATGCACGTATCCCAGACGAGATGAAAGAGGCGCACGCGCTCCGGCCCGCTCAGCGTCGCCGACTGCAGGTAGGCCTGCACGTCCTCGGCGGCCGGGCCGCGGACGTCCCCCTCGCTCGGCAGCGCCATCAGGCCGCTCGCTCCGAGCTTGCGCAGGATCTCCGGGAAGCGCTGGTAGAGCTTCGGGTACCAGTTCCGGGCCGCGTTCAACGGCTCCCAGCGTGGGGTCATGACCCCGAACTCGTTCGCCGAAGCGTCCGCCTCGGCGGCGCGGACCAGGGCGCGCAGCTGCTCGAGCGCGATGATCGCCTCGGCCACGTTCTCCTGCACGTGCTGGAACTGGCCGATGCCGATCGCCTCGGTAAGGCAGGTGATCAGCCCGAGCATGAACTCGGTCTTGGCGGTGGTGCGCGCGGTCACCTGATGGGTCATGTGCACCGCCGCCGTGGTGTCGGTGTAGAACGTGTTGCACAGCTCGGGGTGTCCGAGCATGAAGCACCGTTCGTAGGGAACGTGGACGTCGTCGAAGACGACCACCGCGTCCATCTCGTCGAAGCGCGAGGCGAGCGGGCGGTCGAAGCGCCCACGCCCGTGGTCGAGCGGCTCCCGGCAGAGGAAGCGCAGCCCGGGCGCATCGCAGCTCACTGCGAACGCGAATGAATACGGCGCGTCCTCGGGCGTGCCCTTCAGCACGGTGGAGGGGAACACGAGGAGCTCGTCGGCCGTCGGCCCGATCGTGGCCAAGAGCCGCGCGCCGCGGATCACCACGCCGCCCTCGTCCTCGCGGACGATCCGCGCCGACACCGCGCCGCCGAGCTGCTGGCTTGCGCCTTGGCTGCGGTTCGACTGCGGCGGGACGAGGGTGTGGGTGAGCAGCAGGTCCTGCTCGCGGACGCGCTCATAGTAGGCGCGGACGTTCTCGGCGAACCCGGGATCGGCCTGGGCGAACCAGGGGCCGGCCTGGCTGAGCGCCATCAGCGCACTGTTCAGGTAGTCGCCGGTGCGGCCGAGCATGCCGAAGCTGTGGTCGGCCCACGCCTTCATCGCTTCACGGCGCCTGAGCAGATCGTCGATCGTGCGCGGGACCATGAACGACATCCCCACGCGGTCGCCGCTGCTCGGGGACTCATAGGTCAGGACATCGCGCAGCTCGGTCTCGTGCTGCATGTCGTAGAGCTCGGCGTAGCTCCGCACCACCCCTCGGAACGCAGGATGGTCGGGGATCCCGGAGCTCAGCGTCTCGCCGTCGAGTTGGACGGTGCGCCGGGAAGCGCGAAGGCGCTCGATGTACTCCTTGCCGGTACGGGCACCCATGGTCGCTCCGGAGCCTCAGCGCGCCGCGACCGACGCCGGCACGTGCGCGCTCTCGGCCAGCAGCCCCCGCGCGCGCTCGCGGCTCTGCGTCGACAGCGGGGCCAGCGGCGCTCGCGCATGGGACGAGGGCAGCAACCCGAGCTCCGCCATCGCCCACTTGACCGGTGCCGGGTTGGTCTCGAGGAAGGCGAGCTCGACCAGCGGGTGAAGCTCGTAGTGCAGGCGGCGGGCCTCCTCGTGGCGGCCGGCGGCAAACTCGTCGTAGAGCTGCGCCACCGGGCGGGGGGCGAAATTCGCCACGCAGCTGAGGTGGCCGGCGCCGCCGAGCGCGAGCATCGGGTAGCACAGCAGCTCGATCCCGGAGTAGGCCAGGAAGTCGGGGCCGCAGAGGTTGAGCACGTGAGAGACGTGCTCGAAGTCCCGCGTGGTCTCCTTGATCCCGACGATGTTGGCGTGCTCGCGAGCCAGCCGGGCGACCGTGGCCGGGGCGATGTCGACCGCCGCGCGCACGGGCACGTTGTAGATGACGATCGGCAACTCGGGAAACTCGCGCGCCACCGTCGCATACCAGTGATACAGGCCCTCCTGCGTCGGGCGGGCGTAGAACGGCGTGATCACCAGCACCGCGTCGGCCCCGAGCGCCTCGGCCGCCGCGGTCAGCTCGAGTGTCTCGTCGAGTCGGGCCGTCCCGCTCCCGGGCAGGAACGGCACGCGGTCGCCCACCGCCCGAGCGGCCGCACGCATCACCTCGATCCGCTCGGCGACCGACTGCGCTGCCGGCTCGCCGGTCGAGCCCCCGACCGAGATGCCGTGGGAGCCGTGCTCGAGCTGCCAGTCGACCAGCCGGCCGACGCTCTCGAGATCGAGCGCGCCGTCGTCATGAAACGGCGTCACCAGGGGCGTGATCGCGCCCCTCAGCTGCGACGGGTCGGAACGGAATCTCATGGCGCAGCGTCTCCTCCGGTGCTCGAGTGTTCACGTGACCAGGCCTCGTACTCGGGGCGGCGCTCCTCCGAGAGCGGGAAGACCCCGCGGACGCTCTCGCCGTCGCTGACCCGCTCGAACGCCCACGCCTCGCGGCGCTCCTGCTCGAGCGCGTCGCGAGCAACCTCCTCGGCCAGCGCCGCCGGCACCACCAGCACGCCCTCGGCATCGCCGACGAGCACGTCCCCGGGCATCACCAGCACCCCTGCGCAGCTCACCGGGACGTTCTCCTCGAGCGGGTGGTGCAGGCGACCGAGCACCGCCGCGTGCGGGGCCTGATAGTAGGTGGGAAGCTCTAGCTCGGCGACCGCGGGGCTGTCCCGTAGGCCTCCGTCGGTGACGATCCCGGCGGCGCCCCGGCGCAGGGCGCGCAGCGCCAGGATGTCGCCGATCGTCCCCGCGCCGGCCTCGCCGCGCGCCTCGATCACCAGCACCTCGTTCTCTGAAATTGACTCGACCGCGCGCTTCTGAGCGTTCAGCTCGGCCCGGTCGGCCGCCGCGACGTCCTCGCGCAGCGCGACGTAGCGAAGCGTGTGGGCGTAGCCGAGCAGGCGGAGGTCCGGGCGGGTCGGGCGCAGCCCGCCCATGAACGTGTTCGCGATCCCGCGAGCCCGCAGCTGGGTGGTGAGCGTCGCGGTCGAAACCTGGCGCAGTGCGGCCTCGGCCGCGCCCGAGAGGACTGCGGGGCGCGGCGCGGCCGTGTTCCACGCGGCCGCCCGGACCTCCGGGGTGACCCGCGGCATCGCCCCGTAGGGCGCGATCTCCTCGCCCGCCTCGACGATCGGGTTACGCAGGCGGCCGATGCCCTCGACCTCGACCTCGACGACGTCGCCGGGCCGCACCGGCCGCGAGCCGGCGGGCGTCCCGGTCAGGATCACGTCGCCGGGCTCGAGCGTGATGAAGCGCGACAGATCCGCTACCAGTAGCCCGAAGCCGAAGATCAGGTTGGCCGTGCTGTCCTCCTGGGCGAGCTCGCCGTTGACGAACGTGCGCAGGGTCATGGTGCACGGGTCGATCTCGGCCGCCGGCACGAGCCGCGGCCCGAGGGGGGTGAAGCCGTCGTGGCCCTTGGCGAGCACGTTCGAGCCGCGGTCGGCCCAGCGCAGGTCGTAGACGCCGAAGTCGTTGGCGATCGTGTAGCGGCCGATCGCCGCCAGGCCCGCCTCGGGCGAGACGCCGCGAGCCCGCGTCCCCATCACGAGCGCGATCTCGCCCTCGAAGGCCAGGAGCTCGCAGCCCCGCGGACGGACGACCGGATCCCCGTCCGCGGCCACCGAAGACGGCGGCTTCAGGAAGTAGGACGGCTCCCGCGGCACCCGGCCGCGCTGTTCGGCGCGGCTGCGGTAGTTGAGGTGAACCCCGAAGATCTTCGAGGGCGCCGGCCACGCCGGCTCGCCGGCCGACTCGGGCCGCGCGATCGCAGGCGCCGCGCCGCGCGGCCTGAAGTCCTGACCTTGCATCTCGGCGCGAAATCGTATAGGATTTCCGGCGTAACCGCAACCACCCGGCGCTAGTCCGAAACCGGCGCTGTCAGCGAAACCGCCGCGGGAGGTCCGATGGCAACCACGCATCCGGAGACGACGGCGCCCCTGCCGGCCATCCGCGCCCAGCAGCATTACATCAACGGGGCGTTCCGGGACAGCGCCGACGGCGCCACCTTCGCGAGCCTGAACCCGACCGACAACTCGGTCCTGGCCGAGGTCGCCGAGGGCTCCGCCGCCGACATCGATGCCGCCGTGGCGGCGGCCCGGCACGCGTTCGACGAGGGGCCTTGGCCGCGGGCCCGGGCCGCGGAGCGGGCTCGGGTGCTGCGCCGGATCGCCGCGCTGCTGCGCGACCGCGCCGAGGAGTTCATCGGGCTCGAGGTGCTCGATATCGGCATGCCGATCGCCCAGATGCGCGGGCTGGCCGCCCGCGCGGCGGAGAACTTCGACTACTTCGCCGGCGTGATCACCGAGCTCTCCGGCGACGCCTACAAGGTCGGCGGCGAGTTCCTCAACTACACGATCCACAAGCCGATCGGGGTGGCCGGGCTGATCATGCCGTGGAACGCCCCGCTGATGCTCTCGACCTGGCGGATCGCGCCGTGCCTGGCCGCCGGCAACACGATCGTGCTGAAGCCGGCCGAATGGTCGCCGCTGACCGCCACGCGCCTGGCCGAGCTGATGGACGAGGCGGAGCTGCCGCCCGGCGTGTTCAACGTCGTGCACGGCTTCGGCGAGACCGCGGGCGCCGCGCTGTCGGCCCATCGCGACGTCCAGCTTCTGTGCTTCACCGGCGAGACCACGACCGGCAAGACGATCATGGCCGCCGCTGCTCCGACCCTCAAGCGGCTCTCACTCGAGCTCGGCGGCAAGTCGCCGGTCGTGGTGTTCGAGGACGCCGACTTCGACCGCGCGCTCGACGCCGCGGTGTTCCAGATCTTCTCGATGAACGGGCAGCGCTGCACCGCGGGCTCGCGGCTGCTCGTCCAAGAGCCGCTGTATGAGCGCTTCGTGGCGGCGATGGCCGAACGGGCCGATGCGATCCGCGTCGGCGACCCGTTCGATCCGGCGACCGGGCTCGGGCCGCTGATCCGCTCCGAGCACCATCAGCGCGTGCTCGGCTACATCGAGTCGGCGCGCGAGCAGGGCGCGGAGGTCCGCGCCGGCGGGCGGGCTCCCGAGCACCTGAACGGCGGCAACTTCCTCAGCGCGACCGTGATCGCCGGCGTCACCCCGGGGATGCGGGTGTTCCGCGAGGAGATCTTCGGCCCGGTGGTCACGGTCACCCCGTTCGCCGACGAGGCCGAGGCGATCCGCCTGGCCAACGACACCGACTACGGCCTCGCGGCGTATGTGTGGACACGCGACGGCCAGCGTGCCCACCGGGTCGCCCAGGCGATCGACACCGGGTTGTGCTGGATCAACTCGCACAACGTCCGCGACCTGAGGACGCCGTTCGGCGGCGTCAAGGGCAGCGGCATCGGCCGCGAGGGCGGTGAGTTCAGCTTCGAGTTCTACTGCGATCTGGAGACGATCCACGTAGCCCTCGGCGAGCACCACATTCCGCGGCTCGGGCGATGAGCTCTCCCGACGCGCAGATCGCGCCGCGCACGCGGGTCTCAGAGCTCGTCCGCCGCGTTGCCCGCCCGTCCTACGACATCGTCCGCGTCGCGCACGTCGAGCTGCTGGTCGCCGACCTCGAGGCGTCGCGCGCCTTCTACGGCGAGCTGCTGGGGATGATCGAGAGCGACCGCGACGACGATGTCGTCTACCTGCGCGGGTGGGAGGATCACACCCACCACAGCCTCGTGCTGCGCCGCGCCGCGGAGCCGGCGGTCAGCCACATCGCCTTCCGCGTGCGCGAGGAGGAGGACCTCGAGCTACTGGCCGACGCCGCCCGGACTGTGGGCGCGCCGGTGCAGTGGCACGAGCACGAGCCCCATCACGGCCGGGCGCTGCGGCTTTCGGATCCGTTCGGCATACCGCTCGAGTTCTTCGCCGCGATCGAGCCGGCGCGCTCTCGCCTGCGCCACTTCCACGAGCACCGCGGCGCGCCCGTGATGCGCCTCGACCACGTGAACCTCCAGATGCCCGACATCGAGCGGGCGATTCCGTTCTGGGCCGAACACGGCTTCCGATGCTCGGAGTACCTCTCGACCGACGGACCCGACGAGCGCCTGTGCGGCGCCTGGCTGTTTCGCAAGCCGAACTGCCACGACGTCGCCTTCACCGCCGGCGTCGGCCCGCGCCTGCACCACATGGCGTTCTGGGTGGCCGAGCCGATGGGCGTGCTGCGCGCCTGCGACCACCTCGCCGCCGCCGGAGCGGCGCCGGCGATCGAACGCGGTCCGGGGCGCCACGGAATCACCAACGCCTTCTTTGTCTACTTCCGCGACCCCGACGGCCACCGAATCGAGCTGTTCAGCTCGGACTACTTCACCGGCGATCCCGACCTCGAGCCGTTGCGCTGGAGCGCGTCCGACCCCACCGCGCGCACGTTCTGGGGCGCCCGGGCGCCGGATTCCTGGTACGACGAGGCCTCACGGTTCCGCGGCCACGACGGCGAGCTGGTTCCGGTGCGCGACAGCTCGGTCGACGAGCGCTCGGAGCTGCTGGCCTGAGCCGATGGCCGCGGTCGCCGCTCAGCGGCAGGGCAAGCAGGAGCGGGTGTATTCGATCCTGCGCTCGCGCATCGTCGAGGGCGCCTACGGGCCCGGGCACCGGCTGGTAATCGACGCCCTGGCTCGCGAGCTCGAGGTCAGCCAGATGCCCGTGCGGGAGGCGATCCGGCGGCTCGAGGCCGAGGGATGGGTTCTTTACACCCGCAACCAGGGTGCGCAGGTGGCGCCGATCGACGCGGTCTCGTGGAGCGAGGCGATGACCACGATGGCCGTGCTCGAGGGCTACGCGACCGCGCTGGCCGCGCCGCACGTGAGCCGCCGGGACCTCGATCGGATGCGGGCGGCCAACCGGGCCATGGAGGCGGCGCTCCGCGAGCTCGACGTGGCCGGCGCCTCGACGCACAACCTGGCTTTCCACGGCGTGATCCACGCGCGCTGCCCGAACGCCCACATCCGCCGGGAGTTGACCTCGATCCAGGAGCGGCTGAACTCTCTGCGCAACACGATCTTCAGCTACATCCCGGCTCGGGGCGAGATCTCAGTGCACGAGCACGCCGAGCTGCTGGCGATGCTCGAGCACGGGGCGGAGGCGGCGGCGATCGAGGCGTTCGCGCGCGAGCACAAGCTGAACACGGTGGCGGCGTTCGAGCTCCGCCGCGCGGGGGCCGTCTGACTGGCGCCGGCTGACCGGCCGGGCGTTGAAACTTCCTTCTCGTGCGCGGGCGCTGGGCGTTAGCGGACCTCACCGTGGTCGTGCTCGTCGCGGCCGCGATCGCCGTGTTCGCGATGATCGATCGCTCCGGCGGCGGGGGCCGCTCGCCGCTCGAGACGACGGTCGGCACCGGTTCGCCCGGCCGCGCGGTGCCGGCCGGATTCCTCGGGCTCTCGCTCGAGTATCCGGGCGTCGAGCCCTACGCGGGCGGCAATCCCGCCGCGATCGATCCGGTGTTCCTGCAGTTGGTCCGCAACCTCGCCGTGCCGCAGCCGGTGCTGCGAATCGGCGGCGACAGCTCCGACTGGACGTGGTGGCCGGTCGAGCAGATGGCGCGTCCACCCGGGGTCGCGTACGGCCTGACCCCGCGCTGGATGTCGGTGACCCGGCAGGTGGCCGAGGCGCTCGGCGCACGGCTGATCCTCGGGATCAACCTCGAGGCGGACAGCCCC
>Ga0213874_10000126_pt1 | contig 12790 bp, 11 predicted proteins | sample BarmaccomBMRX_R7_FD_160098 | JGI IMG/M metagenome (GOLD analysis project Ga0213874, IMG submission 160098) | Root-associated microbial communities from Barbacenia macrantha in rupestrian grasslands, the National Park of Serra do Cipo, Brazil - RX_R7 | ecosystem: Host-associated > Plants > Roots...
TGCATGGGTGGCTCTGTTTTGGCTTCCATACGTATCGTATCGTGGTCGAGGTGCAGGTAAGCTCGTTCCTTGATCACATATAGGGTATTCAAAATCTCTTTCAATTGCTCTCTATACTTTCTTCAGTGGCGAAGAGGGCAGTGCGGTAGAACTGCCACTGCCCAGGTTTAGCAACAACTTTAGGAAGGCATGACTCAATGAGCGAACACCTTTCGCATCGCTGATCATTCACGGCAGGAGGCATAGCCATACTCTTGAGCATTGTTCGCACTGCATCCGCTACCTGTACTACTGTTTCGCGCAGATGGACATCGAAGATGATTTCGCGGCGCACTCGTGAACTACAGTAGTAAATTGCGCCTTTGGGAACAGGGCAGCCAATCATCTCTTCCAAGCAGAGTGCCTGTGCGCATACCTGTATCGCTTCATATTGCCACTTACGCTGTTTCCCCAACTTGTACTCGACTGGATATGGAACACTACCATGAAACTCTACCACATCAGCTTTTCCGGTAAGTCCTAATCTTCTTGACCAGAGCGGTAGCCCTCGTTCGACCCGCATATCGTCTTCGTTGCGGATTATTGCCTGATCAACTCGCTCATGAGCCATATGTCCCTTCAAGGTGTAGATGTTTTCGTCAAAGGTTTGTTCAATATGAATCAGAGCGCATTGGCGGGGACAATAACTGTAATGCTCCAGCGCGGATATCATGACTGGTTCGATCTCTTCGTCGAGCGTCGCAAGTTCCTCTTTCATTGTCACTTTCTCTCTGTAGGAGGCATCCAGCATTGAAGCTGGATGCCCTGTACATGAAGTAAAACGCGTAGACCTCTATCAAACGAAGCGCGTGAGCATTACCCCATCCGGTAAATCGGCGTCATTGACAGTCACGGTATAGTCAGTGATATGTCTGGGAGCCTGAACTTGTTCTCTCAGCTTCACACCGATGCGTTCAAAGAGACTATGCGCGGGGGCATTGCCCAGAGGATTGCTGTGGCTGAAGATATACAGGCCACGTAGCGCGAGCATACCACGACTCGCTGAGCGGTCCACGTCCCATATGGATTGTAGGGCCGTCCAGAACAGTTCAAGGTCTTCGGCAGAAAATCCTGTCTGCTGTGCAAAATGTGGTACAACGAATCCATGACCGAGGTACAGTCCGTACGGAACAAAGGCTTTACGCCCCATCGTACTGGTCGTCTTCTTTTTTTCGTCAATATCTGTGACCGCGACACGTGTAATGGAGATGTCTAATGGAATGATCGGGTCAATAGACTGAGAAAATGTCAACTGGATTGGCCCACGCACTTGACCTGCTGGATAGTCGCCAGTTGAGAGCACAGCCCCAAATGTGCGGATATCATAAAAATGATCGCACATCCACTCACGCCGTGCATTTTGTCGACCTGCTTCGCTCTCATTTCTTTTTACTTCCTTGTCCTGCTCGCCTCCTTTTGCCCCCTTCACACGTTTTGCTTCAGAGGCTGCATGTTCTGCCTGCCCGCTTTCTGCTGCTGTCGTTTCAAAAATGGCTTGGTGCGCACGCTTATTAAAATCGTTGAGCGCGATACCTTTGTTCTGAACGTAGATTTCAAAGCGTTCCTGGTTGCTGCGTGTCATATCCACCCAGTCACGTATCTTGCGTTTGATACATACGTCTGTCACCAGTCCGTGCATAGTTTCAGGGTCAATGCGCGGCAAATTGCCAGCGTCGGGGTCGCCATTAGGATTGCCATTGGTCACGTCGAACAGAAAGGCAAAATCGTGCCTTTTCGTAGGATCACAGTAAATGGGTGTGGTTACGGTTGTCATAGCTGTTACTCCTCTTCACTTTCATTTGCTTCATTATTGTCGTTTGTATCATCTAAGTCCGAGTTTGTGTTTTGGTCGTGTAAACTATTGGCTCTGTTTTGTGCTTGCGAGAGATAGCGCGCCCTCTGATGGTGGAAGCCCAGGGCGAACAGCCCTTGTTCATTGAGGCTAAGAATTGATGGGAAAGAGGTCAAGTTTTCCAAAAGTCTTGCTAACTCTTTATCAGGATAACTGAGTGAAGCAACATAACTTCTGGCTGTCCTCATTCGTTCCTGACGGATATTCCCTAGATGTGGTATAGCGCCCTTGAGCAATCGTGGAAAAACGACAGCAGGAGAAACAGAAGCAGTGCCGTAAAAACGATCAACAATTGTTGCATTGACTTTTCCTAATGCACGGTACTGGATGTAATCTAGTTGTGCAAGCAGCCGACCACAGAGGTAGGCAGCATCCTTACAATCTTCGTTGACAGTTGTCATATCATGACCCCTTTCCTGGTCTGTAATAAGCGAACTCTGGTGCGAAAGTAGTACCATTTTGATGAGCGCGGCCTGTTCGGGCTGCACTCTGCGACTGGCACGAATACGGTGCACCGCTCTGTAGAGCAGTGACGATGGAAGTTGACCTCCATGCAGCGCAAGACGCATCAATGCCTGGCCGACTTGTGCCGTAGGTTTTTCTTGCGTATCGCGGTTGATGGTCGCATTGATGAGAGCGTATAAGGAGAAGTGGCGGAGCTTACCCTCTCTGTCCTGAATTTGTTGCAGGGTAAAGTACCTCTTCAAATGTTGTTGCACGATATCTACTGATGTCTCGATCCAGTCGCGCAGGACGACACGTGCGCCGCTTGCTGAAAGCGTTGCGGCATAGAATGCAGACGCATCGAGGATGGTTGACTCCGCTTTGCCACGCCACGGTGTGTGAAAAAGCTTGTTAACTTCGTCAGGTTCAGCATTCAGGAGGTTTTGCATATTGAGGTCAGCCCCCACGGGATCGCGCACCCAGAACACATAGGCGAGCGGCGGAATAACGATATGCGTCTCCTCTCGACGCAACAATTCATTCAAAGCATTGCCAAATCGTTCCCCGCACACCTCGCATGTGGGAGCGATCAACGAGGCTATCAGACCGTACGACTCAAAAGCAGCAGCATTCGCCGAAATCAGCGTCAAACCCCTTGCCTGCCCACCGGGAATACCCTTGATGACGATGGGAAGCCGTTCCACGGGTGGCCGCATTTGTCCGCAGACGAGGCACTGCATCGTTTGCTCAGCGTCGCTGGCAGCGGCAGCCTTCTGCGCCCAGTAGTTTTTCACAGAATCCAGTCGGAAAGGATAGACGCCAGCCACTTTAAAAATGATATTGCCAGTTGGATCAAAATCTGGCTTGTCTTTGATAATTTGTGCAACATCCAATGCACGAAGAAATTGTGCCACTGCTGTTACTGATGGCTCCCCTGTTGCTACAGCGCACTCGCAAATTTGCGCGACATATGCAGCGTGTTGTTCCTGGACCCGCCTAGGGTCGCTTTTCTCGCGGCCTATACCAAGCGTATATTCGCCGTTGTCAACGAGCAGCTTTGGTTTGACGCCCGAAGAACGATTACAGTAAGGCGTTTCAAATGAGACAGTAGACCTGTTTTTGCCATCGGCAAGATCATAGATGCCTCTGTAGTTCCCATCCGCGTCTAAGCGAATCTCATAGCGAATAGAGGTTGATTGATACATCGGAGGTGGGAGATTAATCTGTTCGGCAAATTCACTCAATTTTTCCAGCAACATCGCTACTCTTCTCCTTGCTTATACAGTCTCTCCGGTATCTGCAACACGCCCCCTCGTAGATGAGCATGAAAGAAGCGAGGAGTGCCCCTACCGCTACCGTCTCGTTCATAATCAAGGTCGAAGAGCATGCGCCCTAAATCGACTGTAATGTCTTGCAAGCGCGTATCCCCATCAACAGGCGGCTCTGGCCCAAAGTTCGCGCTAAATTCGCGGCAGCCCAGGTATGGCATACTGTGGCACTGGCCCCGCTTGACACGCCGCTGGAACTGGTCGCGATACTTGGCTTCATCTTCCTCAACGTTGGGCTTCACAGCAACATTTGCCGCAATGATGTATGCGACATCACGCAGGCAGAGTGTGTGGCGCTGCGAACGGTCTTCATCGGCGTAATATCCACCTTCGCCTTTGAGGTGACGTTGTGCAGACGAGTAGTTTGCGCGGTTATTGACCTCATTGCGCAAAATGGAGAAGTAGCGTATCGGTTTCAGCACGCGAATTTCGCGAATCTGCCATCGAAATTCTGGCTTCCAGAAGATGGCTTCAAGAACACCACGAGCGGCTGATGGCGTCATCACTTCATAACTGACGCGCTCAACTTTCATCTCTGGCCTGGTGAAACAGGCTAGCTTTCCCCAGACATAGACTTCGACCGCAGGATATTTCATGCATAATCCTTTCTGTATGGCACGATGGTTGATATGCCGTCACCAGACATAGCTCTGCGTGCTCAAGGTGCTGTCAAGCACAATGCCTTGTCCGTGTTTGCCGTCGCGCCCACTGTCATATCTACCCAGCCACTCCCAGACACCAGGAATGACTTCTTGCACAAGTTTGTTGTCCTGAGCTTTCTTAAATTCATAAGCAAGCAGGTTGACTGTGTAGGGTTGCAGCGCACGCAGGTATTCGCGATGTGAGGAGGATCGTATTTTATTGAAGAGATTTTCGACTGCATGCTCATCTTCTGACTCAGGAGAGGCGTATTTCACAACTACAGGCATACTATCATCCTCAATCATACGAAATTTTTCGGCAACGAGTGGATAATCGAAGCGTTTGCGCGTTCCCTCGATATCTTCCGGGTCACGGTTAGGATAGCTGTAGTAATCTCGGAAGTACGCTTGATAGATGTTGGGATCATGCAAATTCGCCTGTCCATCGCGCAGCAATCCTTTGGCAATATCTGTTCCGAGCGTGTATGACCCCTTAGGAATGTGACCGTCTTCAGGAGCAAACACGATCACCGTTCCTGGATGAGGCATTCTTCCTTCGCGATTGGCTCGCCCAGCAGCCTGCACAATTCTATCGAGCGGACCAATAGCACGCATGACAAGCGGAAAATCAACATCCACACCCGCCTCAATAACCTGCGTCGCAATCAGACGGCATGGCTCACCTGTTCGCAGCCGGAGGCGAACTTCCTGTAATACTTCCCGTCGGTGTGCTCCACACAGACGTGTCGAGAGATGGAATAGCGCGGGATCCTCCTCTTGCTCTATTGTGTCATCGGGTGTGAGTAGATCAAGAAGTTGCGCCGCATCGCGTCGCGTGTTGACGATAACAAGAATTTGTTGCTCTTCCTGAACCCGTGCGGCAACCTGTTCCCATGTCCAGGTCTCGCCTGCTAGAGGCAACTGATATTCGACGCGCTGTAGACGTGCAAAGTACCTTTCTGGCGCTGGCACAATCTCACGAATATCCGGCAAACCCTCAAATCCCTGCCTTGACTCAAAATCTGGTTGAGTAGCGGTGCAGAGTACGACAGTGACCCCGTAATAGGCGACTAACTGGCGCAGAACATCAAGGATTGTTGTCAGCAAATGCACTGGTAGCATTTGTACTTCATCCAAGACGATAACGCTGCGTGCAATATTGTGCAGCTTGCGGCATTTGCCAGTGTTGCAACCCAAAAGACTCTCAAAAAGCTGGACCGTTGTTGTCACAATCAAAGATGCATCCCAGTTCTCAGCGGCAAGTCTCCTTTGTATCTCTGCTGGTGTTGGGTATTGTGGGTCTTGCATGGCGATATCACTATGGTGTTCGATGCAAGCCTGCTCATCGGCAAAGATACCACGGAACACCCCGGCTGTCTGGTCGATGATACTAGTGTAGGGAATGGCATAGATGATGCGTTCACGGTCGTATTTCAGCGCGTGTTGCAGTGCGAAAGCCAGGCTTGCCAGTGTTTTCCCACCGCCAGTTGGCACAGTCAGGCGAAAGAAGCCAGGTGCAAGGTCGGCAGCGTTCAGGCAATATTGGTAGACCTCAGCACGGATAGTATTGAGGTTACTTTGCGGCACGTCAGCAAACGACTGCCGGTACGATGTTGCGAATCGTTCCCATAAACCTGAGATATGCCAGTGATTATCACGCTCTGGGCTTTTCCCTGCATTGAAATGCTGTTCCGTATCAAGAAAATCGGCATCAACTAGCGCGGAAAAAGCCATGCGCACAAAGAGTTCTCGTTCCAACTCGGTACGTATGTGCGTTGGAATGAGATCATGCACAATAGCCTGCAACTCTGGTAGCGTGCGTTTTGCAGTGGCGATAGCATCTTGTACGGCGTTATTTACCATACGTTCCTTGATGTTTGTCTTGAGATCCGACCGTGCGGCAAGGCCACCGTGATGTCCGTTAATAAGAAATGCCAGCGAGCCTCCCGCTTCCGCCATTTGCGCAAGCACTGTACCAGCGCCCTTATGATCTGGTCCTCTCAAACGCTTTGCCGGATTCTGCTCAGCATTCAATAAGTACTGTTGAAATGCTGGATCATATTTCCCGATGTCATGCAGCAATCCCGCATAGCGCCCGAATATTTCACCACCGAACGAGGCACAATATTGTCCTGTGGCATCAGCGACATTGCGCAGATGCTCCTCCAGATCTTGTCGTTTCCCCTCGGCGTTTTTCGTGTGAGCAATACTCTTCATGCTGATTCTCCAACCTTTCCAGCTTGTACTGCTGTGCTATATTAACATTGTTAAGAAGAGAATTATAACTCATCTCTACCCTCTTACTCTTTTCGAGAGTACAAAAGCTGGCAATGATGACCTGTAGTACTATTGCTACTACTCTGATGTAGGAAACAAGCTTAATTGTGTGAACTGCGTGACAGGTTTCTGTTCTTTTTTCCTGTGACCACGAGTACTTTTTTCAGGTTGCATCGAGCTACAAGCCCGCACTAGGCATTGCAATGCAAATATGCCCATAGTTTCCCTAACTTACCGCTACAGATGATATACTAGCTATTGCTTGTGTCTATTCAACACACACACTTCATGTGTGAGAGTCGTAAAATATACCCAGAAAGGTTATTTTATGAAGGAACTGCTAAGACAATCAAACAAACCTCTGTCTGATGTGGTGAAACAATTGGATCAGGTGGCGAGCACGCATATAACGGTTGCTGGGGTGTTGATTGCCTTTTATTCAGGAGCAATCTTTGCAGGGAAAGTCATGACAGGAGCACTAGTAAATGCATTGCTCTATGCACTACCCCTCTGTCTCCTTCTTGCTACAATAGTCTCTGCTTTGCGAGTTTTCTACCCCAGCGGCTATCTCAACGATGATGATGAAACGCTCATCAAGAAAAAGGAACGACGATTACAGTTCAGTTCCTCGTTCCTCGAAGTAGCTATTGCTATCTTGATCATCGCCGTCATCGTATACCTGCTTCGGCCAGCAGCTTGAGAAGAGAGAAGTGATTACAAGTATTGTATAGAAATGTGAGAAAGACGAAGACATGGACGAAAAAGATACTGATCGCCTGGAAGCTTTTAGCGACGGGGTGTTCGCCGTCGCTATTACCCTGCTTGTCTTGGATATTAGGATATCCACAGTAGATCCTTCCGGTAAAATACTGGATAATTTAGGTTTATGGTCTGCATTGCTTGGTCAGAGATCGACACTGTTTGCTTTTGTGACGAGTTTTCTTACAGTTGGTATCATGTGGCTTAATCACCATAGAGTTTTTAAGCATGTTGAGCGCACTGACACAGGCTTGCTACTTCTTAATCTTTTACTGTTATTCCTCATTGTCTTCGTACCAGTCCCTACAGCACTGCTAGGTGGATCCTTAGGCGAACCCTATGAGCAGGCAGCCGCTGTTCTATACAGTGGCACTTTTTTTCTGATAGCTTGCAGCTTTAATCTGCTCTGGCGCTATGCCTCCTATCACAATCGGCTCATAGGCAAAGATATAGATCAACGAACTGTTGCAGCTATCAGTCGACAGTATTCATTTGGCCCCTTATTCTACTTTACCGCTTTTGCTCTGGCCTGGATCAGTGCGCCAGCCAGTACTATCCTCAACTTCATGTTCGCTTTATTCTTTGCTTTGCCTGGCCCTCCCCTGCGTCGGTTGCCACAATGACTGCGAAGTGCTTGAATTCCTTCTGCAACGGCGGCTAGAGTAGAAAAGCTAGGAAAAATGATAAATTTGATTATCAAAATGATTAGCTAACCACTTACCAAGCTACACAATTTCTAGCATAATTAACATCAAGAAGGAACTCATTTGGAACCCAATAGGCAAGAACGCGATGCAGACAGCTACAAAGCGTGAGCAGAGGAGCGATAACAATGCAAAAAGTAGCCCTACGTAGCAACTCGAAGGCTTCTACTTCGTACGTGCGTCATGATAACGATCACATTATGCATTTCTCACTGCAAGGTTCATTACCAGCAGGTCATACGTTGGCACTCAACTTGACACTTTGTACACTGTCGCATATTGTCTGCCGCGAGGAACGTCCATGGCTCGTCGGACAGCAGCAATTCACGCCAAGCGAAATGAGCGTTTTACTCCCTCTGCTTGATTCTTTCCCATATTACTGTCCCTACGAAGTCATTTTTGCTAGCTTCTATAACGGCAATACACAGGAGCAGACTGTCGAGCGAGCGCGTAGACACCTGCACGAGGCTCTAGAGACAGGCATATGGGAGCAAGAGCTGCGTCCGCTGCGCAATGTTCTCTCGCGTACACGTCTGAAACTCAAGGATTTTGCCATTGATATCTCTTCGATTCTAGAGACGGGCTATATACTCAAGTACTCATCTAAAACAAAGTCTGAGTTTTAGTCGTTCGGTAGGGGCCCGGTTCACCGTGCCCATTGGGGTTCGCCATGCCCATGCCGGGGTACCCCACCACCCTGGGCACAATGAATTGGGCCCCTACCGATCTCGGGTGCATAGTGGAGAAATACTTTACAATGATGGGACAATTAAAAAATGTGTATGCAGGTTATTGGTGGGGGAGACTCACGCTCTGTGCGGCTCTGTTGCTCTCTGCAATCATACTCTACCGGTTGGATGACGGCTTTCCACCATGGGCATGGCGCTTCTCCTTAGAGGTGTTTCCAAAATTACCCAATTTGTGGGCCGTGCGCGGTCTGACCGTGCTACTGCCCCTGGTCGGCTTGTTACTACTCTCATTCTTGCTACTGGTCCTATGGTCTACGCTGGTCGTCGCCCTTGGCAGCGTCACACTGGGCTGGTGGCACCATCTCAAGGGTAAGCAGAGCTTTTCACAGGATCTGAGAGAAGCGGAAGAATTGGCGGAGCAGATAGTGCAACGCACAGCAGAAGTGGAACGTCGCACCCATAGCGTTAGGACAGCAGTACAGATTCAGAGAGACCGCAAGGGCCGCTCCTATGACATGGGTTCTGCAGCTCCTGCCTTTATGGTAGAGACGAGTCCTGATATGGAGATGGCAGGGGCGAAGCTCTGTGCCCTCCCCGTCGTAGACATCGCAGAGGCGAGTCCTTGCGCGAGTCCTGATATGGAGATGGTAGGGGCAAAGCTTTGCGCTCTCCCCATCGTGGACATCGAGCAATGTGATACACTCCCTGTCGGCAAAAGGACACCTGCAGAAGTAGAGGGAGAGCAAACACTGGAGCTACAGGCGGTGCAGGGAAGTACACTGCAGTTACTGGTCGGGGTAGAGACCGATACAGGGATTGCGCGCAAAAATGCACCCAATGAAGACAGCGTACTAGCGCTACAGGGAACGCGTCCCTTTGCTGGTGAATTGCATCCAGTGGGATTGTTCGCAGTTGCCGATGGTATGGGTGGGCACGCCCACGGGCAAGAAGCAAGCCAGTTGGCTGTTCAGGCGATACACGATGCCATCGTACCTACTCTGCAGCGCGTAGGTGAGGAAAACGAGGACGAACTTTTCGCAGACTTGTTGAAGGAGGGTGTACATCGTGCCAACCTGGCCATCTACCAGCGCAATCGAGACTCTCAGCAGCAGGGCAAGATGGGCACGACAATCACCGCCGCGCTTGTTGTCAATACTCAAGCCTACATTGTGAATGTAGGAGACAGTCGCACCTACCGCTATCGACAGGGTGAGGGCTTTAGACAACTTACACAGGATCACTCAGTCGTAGCCCGCCTCGTTGAGCATGGCGTCATCACCCGTGACGACATCTACACCCACCCGCAGCGCAACCAAATTTATCGCTGCCTCGGCGATCATTCATCGGTACAGGCTGACTTCTTCAAGGTTGAGCTGCAAGTACACGACTTACTCTTACTGTGCTCCGACGGCCTGTGGGAGATGGTACGCGATGCCGATATTGAAAAGATTATCAGTTCCTCACGTCCTCACGCTACCCAGATCAGTACGACACTCATACAAGCAGCGCTTAATCGTGGTGGAGCTGATAATGTCAGCGTCGTCGTTATAGGCGTTGAGCCTCTAGACTGAGTATTTACTGTTCGACTCCGACACCACGCCAGAACGCGACGTAATCTTTTATCTGCCCTGCTGCATCCTTTGGCTGTGGATAATACCAGGCAGCGTCCTTATTCTCTTTGCCATTCACCACGACTGTATAGTAACTAGCAACACCCTTCCACGAACAGGTCGTATGTGTGTCGCTCTGCTGCAAGTAGTCACGGTTGACGGAATTGGGCGGGAAATACTGATTCCCTTCGACAACAATACACTCGTCGCTTTCGGCCAGGGTGGCACCATTCCAAGTTGCTTTTGCCATACAAAAAAGCTCCTTATCAGTTTCGTCACTCTATTAGACGAGTAGTTCAAAACCACTCCTTCTTGTATAACATAGGCAATGGTCAGTTTCATCCCACAGGCAGCAGGGTGACATGTGTGTAGGCAGAGTATGCCGTAGGTGGGGACATGGCGACCGCAAGGATTGTGACCCTAGGGGACGAGCACGCGAACCCGTTTCTTCGCCGTCTGAACGTGCAATGGGGTCTGACCTCGCACCTCTCCGTCGCAAGTGGCATCTTGCGGATCAGCATCTGTAGCGATGGTGACACCTCGCGCCTGGATGTGAGCAATCCCTGGCAGGGGGATCAGGTCCGCGGGATGGCTACGTGCAGCATGTGGAAATGCAGCGGGTGAGGATTCCCTGTTGCCGAAGAGCCATGCTGCCAGACTACTGCTCAGTGCCGTGCGGTCGAAATCTTGCACGACTACGATATCGAGCAGACCATCATCAATACGCACATGAGGAAAAGTAAACTGCCATGCCCCCCCAAAGACAGGAGCATTGATCACGGCTACTAGGAGCGCATGACATTGCAGCGTATTCAGGGCCTCCTGCGAAAAAGAGTTTGACGCCGTGTGACCTAGATGCAACGATGATGGGAGTGACACTCCTTCAAAATGAAGCTGAACCTTAAGCGTCTGCAGGTGCTTGAGAGCTTCAAGAGCAGCGACAGGATAAGTGAGAGTTCCATATCTTTCTCGTACGGCTGCCTGTGTTGCCACATGTGCAAATGAGGCGTTGATGCCAATTGTCAGTGCATGAGCAAAAAAGCTCACGTCCCCGCGTGCAAGAGGAGTCTGGAGTGAGGTTACTACATTTTGTGGAACCTGTTCTGCTGGGCGTGCAGCTCCAACATCGACAGCGCGTTCGTGTCCTAGCACAATCACTTCAACGGCCTGCGCAATATCTTGAGGGATGGCGAGCGAACGCGCCACGTCGTTCGATGTCCCTAACGGTAGTATGCCCAGCGGAAGGTCACTGTCAGCAATATGAGTAAGAACACTTCCTATCAAGCCGTCACCGCCTGCTGCAATCACAAGATCAATGTGCTGTTGTCGCCACATAGCTCCTTGGGCAGGACGGTGATCCAGTTCAGCAATAGAGATGATCTGGCTAAGCGCTACACCCCCCTGTTGAAGGGCCGCCAGGGCCTGATTCAGTTGCTCGGACGCCCCAGAATGTGGGCTATGCACGGCGATGGCTCGTCGTGCTTGTTGTCTTACTGCCATAATCTCTCCTGCTCTGTCTATAGTGCAACAGAAAGAGCCAGCTATCACAAGGTGTTTCACAAAAATCGGTTCCTGCACTCTGGCAGGGTAGTTGGCTTGTTGCTTAGCTATGTCATAGTGGCACTGTAGGTATCAGTTGATTAGGGCGCTTTTATTAGAAGAACGCGCTAATCAGTTCATACACCTGGCGAATATTCTGCGGCGTACCAGTATACTCCTGTCCCCCACCGGCCGTGGCGATCCTTGTCAAGCCCTTTACATCGGCGTCGTTACCGTAGGCGATGGTGAATACCTTGACTCCTTCACCCGCGTTCTTGTCTTGCTGCGAGGGGCCGATCTGTCGCACTAGTTGATCTATAGAGAGCTTGCTGATGTTGTCCATGCCATCGGTCAGTACTATTATGGCTTTGATGTGTTTGGAAGGCATAGCCCTGATGGTTTTCATCTGCTCGGCGATAGTGTCGAAGAGGAGTGTCTGGCCGCTGGCAGTGATGCCGCTGATAGTATCAAGCACAGATTGACGCTTAGGCCCCAGCGCAGTGACGGGCGTGAGGACGTCGGCACCATAGCTGAAGACGGTGAGACCGAGACCATCGCTATCACCGAGTAGATTGACAAACTCTGTCAAGCCTTGCTTGGCCGCGCCAATTTTACTAATCCCGCCAATGGTGTCATTCATGCTACCCGAACGGTCCAGGATCAGCATCACGTCTACTTTGCGCCGCTGCTCATCCCACGACGTCTTGATGGCGCTGACCACCTGGGTCGAAGGGATCTGCAACAGCGTTTTAGGCTGGCTAGGATCAATACCATGTATGCTGTCGAGCGGCGCTGTGAGGGGGATGCTCAGGTCGCTGGGGCGAAAGCCGTATTGCATTGCCTTTTGCTGCTGCATTTTGTCGAGCAGAAAGTTGCGCAATGCGAGCGCCGATGTCCTTTTGGCCGTT
>Ga0213874_10000127_pt1 | contig 12782 bp, 11 predicted proteins | sample BarmaccomBMRX_R7_FD_160098 | JGI IMG/M metagenome (GOLD analysis project Ga0213874, IMG submission 160098) | Root-associated microbial communities from Barbacenia macrantha in rupestrian grasslands, the National Park of Serra do Cipo, Brazil - RX_R7 | ecosystem: Host-associated > Plants > Roots...
CTGCTGGTCCTGGTTTGCCTGTTCTCAGTGCTGGCAGTTGCGTGGGCCACAAACTCGCACAAAGCCCATGCAGCCAATGCAGACCAGCTTGCTATCCTTCAGCAAGGAGTGCAGAGTTGGAACCAATGGAGAGAGCAGAATCCGAATATTAAGCCTGACCTCAGCGGAGCTGATCTCAGCGGAACAAAACTCAGTGGGATTGATCTCAGCAATGCTGACCTTAGCAATGCTGATCTCAACCATACTGATCTCAGTGGAGCTAACCTCACTGGAGCTAACCTCCTCAACGCTGACCTTCACGCAGCCAATGCTGAGGAAGCTAACTTCACCAACAGCAACCTCAGTGAAGCTGATCTCAACGCAGCCGACCTGCGCGGAACTGGCATTAGCAAGGATGATGTTGAATCTAAAGGTGCCACTACTGTAAATGCTAGCTTCAGCTAGAAGCTCTAGAGCGTTTGCAGTACGAATGAAAGAGTGGGGTGAGTTGCGGGCCGAAGAGCGCCGCAACTCACCCTGCTCTTTCATTCCACCCGATTCAGTGATCGGATTGAACGCTCGCAGTCTGCGGCAACTCCGGCACGCGTGCTGGAATGCCATCGCGTAGTGGGAGGGCAGGTGTGGCGCTAGCACGGAGACGGGCACGAATGGCCGGAGCCTGGGCGCGACGAGTGGTAGCAACTGTGACACGCCCAACAATCCAGATGAAGCCGAAGAGTGCAGCCCAGTTTAGCACACCGATGACGGCGAGGAAGACCCAGGTTGGCATACCGAGACCGGAGATGAGCAGGAAGAGCGCACCTGTTACCAGGATGTTCCCCAGCGTGATGGGGATCAGGATCAACCAAGCAAAGCGCATTAACTGGTCGGAGCGTAGACGTGGGAGTGTGGAGCGCACCCAGATGAAGACAGCACAGAGCAGGTACACTTTGAGTACGAAGTAGGCCAAGGCTAACAGGTTACCGACAAGACCCCACACTGGTACATTCAGCCCAGTCAGGTACGCTACACCGGGACCAGACCAACCGCCTAGGAAGAGAATGGTAGCAATAGCTGAGACAATGGTCATGTTGCCGTACTCACCAAGGTAGAAAAGCGCCCAGCGCATACCACTATACTCAGTGACATAACCAGCAACGAGTTCGGACTCTGCCTCCGGTAGGTCGAAGGGGGCACGGTTCGTCTCTGCAAGACCACAGATATAGTAGATGACGAGCATCAAGGGCTGTATCAGGATAAACCATTCCCAAGGAGTGTTGCCCGCAAAGATGAAATCGAGCAGGGGATTGCCTGTCTTATGCCACACGCCCTGGAAATCTATGATCTGTCGCAGAGAGATGGTGCCGATGGAGTCGTAACCGGGATAGCCGGGAGCTCCCGCCAGCACGCTTGTCAGCATCACGACACCCACCAGAGCCAGCACCAGTGGTAGTTCATAAGAGATCATCTGGGCAGCAGCACGCAGACCGCCGATCAATGAGTATTTGTTGTTGGAGCTATAGCCAGCCATGACCACAGCAACAACGTCAATTGAACTCATCGCCACATAGTAGACAATACCAGTAGCAAGCGCAGTTCCAGGCAGGCTAATGTACGGCGAGAACGGTAATACGGCAAATGCAGCGATCACCGGTGCCATAAAGATCGACGGGGAGAGCAGAAAGAGCAGTTTATCGCTATCCGCGACGCGAATGTCTTCTTTTAGTAATAACTTGCCCACATCGGCGACCGTCTGGAGTAGCCCCCACGGACCAGTGTGGATCGGCCCGAGGCGATCCTGCATCCAGGCCATAATCTTGCGCTCGGCGAGGATGAGGATTACCGCACTCGTCATGATAAAACCGAAGATAGACACAAAGGTGATTACAAACTGCAAGAATTGCCATGAGAGAATACCATGCATCAGTTGTGTCACCGCATCATCAGCTAATAACATATGCATAACTCCAAAGGAATACGCAGGAGACTCGTCTTCTATTTATCTGTCAACTTCGCCCAATACAATGTCTATACTGCCCATAATTGCTACTACGTCACTCATCTTGTGACCACGCAGCAGTTCAGGCAGAATCTGTAGGTTGGTGAAGGACGGGCCACGGATCTTGGCACGCCAGGGATATTCGCTGCCATCGCTGATAAAGTAGATGCCTAACTCACCCTTGCTGCTCTCGATAGCGAAGTAGGTCTCTCCACGCGGAGCACGCAGGGCAATAGGCACGCGCATAGAAATTGCTCCCCCAGGCATTTTGTCGATAGCAACGCGGCACAGACGAATGCTCTCAGTTATTTCTTGCATGCGTACTCTATAGCGGGCGTAGCAATCGCCCTCCTGCCGTACCTGCACATTGACTGGTACTTCGCGATAGGCCATATAGGGGCGATTTACACGCAGATCAAAGTTCACACCGCTACCACGTAGCATGGGGCCAGTTAAACCATAGGCAATGGCCTGCTGGGGGTCAATATAACCGACTCCCTGGGTACGCGCCTCAAAAATCTCATTGCCTGTGATGAGTTGGTGCAGCTCGACCATGTTCTTTTCGAGTTGGTCAAGGAACGCCTCGCACTCTGCGAGCCAGCCCTTAGGAAAATCATGCAGTACCCCGCCAACACGCAGGTAGTTCACGTTGAAGCGACTTCCACCCAACGCCTCAAACAGCGAGAGAATACCTTCGCGGTCGCGGAATGTCCAGAGAACAGGTGTAAATGCTCCTAGGTCCAGCAGATACGTGCCCACCCAGACCAGATGGCTAGCTATACGCTGCATCTCGCCAACTAACAAACGTATGTACTGCGCCCGCAGCGGTGGCTCTATGCCCATCTCCTGCTCGACCGCTCCTGCATAAGCGATCTCGCTCAGCATAGGGGAGAGGTAGTCGGCATTGTCCATGTAGCGAATGCCACCCATCACGGGGCGATTCTCAAGAATCTTTTCAATACCACGGTGCAGATAGCCAATAACTGGCGTACAGTCTACCACGGTCTCGCCTTCGAGTGTCATGACAAGGCGCAGTACGCCATGAGTGCTTGGATGCTGTGGTCCCATGTTGAGCAGCATCTCTTGCGTTTTGAATTCTTCAGGCTCACTGGCAATACCAGTATCTTGATCTGTAGCCATATATTTCCTCATGTATGAGGGTATTTGTTTGCCTCATAGAACATTGTATTACTTTCGTTGCATCATTTTACGTAAACGCAGGCCAAGGCTGAACGACCACATGAGCGCCATCAACACAGCCATGCCAGCAAACAGAAGACGGTTCGGGTCGGCAGAGAAAACGGAAAAAAAGATTGCCAAACCCCAACAACCAAGCACTACCATAGCAGGCATAAACAGGCTTAGTGGATCACTTGCTCTTGTTGTACATGCACGCCTTGCAACAGACGCGTTTACTGCGTTAGCAGTTGTAGTGGACGACGAGTTTGTACGAGCAACCGTCCGGGTATACCGCCTATTTTCTGTGCGCGTTGCTCTGCGTACTCTAGCCTTTGGCATGACACGAACTTCACCTTCTATTTTGCAGCGTCACCATGCTTTGATTCCGACTCGCCACTGGGATTGGCCTCGTTCTTGTTAGCCTGCTCCTGCTGCTCACCGGCGGCGTGCCCAAAGGTTGGTGTACCGGGATGAAGACGCTCCTCGGCACCCTGTCCAAACTTTTTCTGCACTACGTGCTCCACTCGCTGCTGCTGGAACGTGCCGGAGACCGCCATATTCGGATCAACCTGTGTCGTCGCGGGCGGCTTCACCGTTAGTGGCACTTGGTGGAAACTCTTGAGCAGTGGGTAGCCCTCAAAGTCGTCATCAAGCAGCATGCGCCGCAAGTCGGGATGCCCAACAAAGCGAACACCGAAGAGGTCATACACCTCACGCTCTTGCCAGTTCGCTGTTGGCCACACGGAAACTACACTGTCTACTTCGGGCTTCTCGCTATCAATGCGCACCTTTAACTGCAACAACTGATTACGGGTTATAGAGCGAACGTGATACACCGTCTCCAAGTGGTCGAGCATATCGACGCCAGAAATAGAGCTTAAGAGATCAAAGCCGAGTTGGTCGCGCAGAAAGCGGCAGACAGCTACTAAGTGTTCGCGATCAATATCCAGAGCAAGATAGTCACCCTTGAGCGTTTTCGGTACCATCGGCTTTGCGGTGATCTGTGCAATAGGAGCGAGGTCACGTGCAAGTGCGGCGTTTTGATCGCGATAGCCAGTTGTTGCACTAGGAATACTGGTTGAACGCGGTACTAAATCCATCGAGTCACTCCCTTGCGCCAAGCATAAATCAAGCCCAGCACGAGCACAACAATGAAAAAGGCAATTTCAAAGAAGCCAAACAGACTTAATTGCTTGAAAATGATTGCCCACGCAATAATGAACACAATATCCACGTCGAAGGCCACAAAGAGTAGCGCAAAGATGTAGAAGCCAAGTGGATACTGAACTCTGGCCGATCCAATAGGCGTTTCACCAGACTCATACGTCTGTAATTTTTCTTTTGTTTTATTATGAGGTGCCAGAACATTGGCAAGGCTAGTTGCAATGATCACGAAAACGAAGCCTGCCGCCAGCAGAATAGCTGCATAAAGGTATCCAATATTTGCTGCTGACACGAGTTTTTCCTTCCAAATGGGGATGCAGGGACTCTTTCCCTGACGAAGGCCACTGCATTGATTATAGCACAGAGAGAAAGGAGCAACAATTTGCCTCACACCTGCGGCATCTGCACATCATCGGGCTTGGTAAGCAGTTGGATGCCAGGCATAGTGACGGGTTTGGCTGCCTCTGTCATCTGCACCACGATCACGCTCACATTGTCTTCACCTCCGCCATCAAGTGCTGACTGTACGAGAGCTGCACCCGTCATCGCCGGATCAAGGGAGTTTATGTGTAGCACATTCTCAATCTGTGGGTCGCGTACCATATCCCATAGCCCATCTGAACACAACAAGAGCTTATTACCGAGTTGCAGATGCTCTACGAAACTGTCAACTTCGACCACCTGCTTTTCACCTAGGCTACGATAGATTTGGTTACGCTTAGGGTGGGTATAGATATCATCGGGTTGAATAATGCCAGCATCGACCAGACTTGCCACCACTGAATGATCCTGAGTAATCTTTGCAAGCCGATGACCTTCAGGCTCACTCTCACTGTAGAGATAGGTACGGCTATCACCCACATTTGCTACGTAAGCAGTGCTGTCAAGGATCAGAACTGCTGTCATCGTTGTGCCCATATCGGCACCGTGCTGTACATTGTGCGTATATACGGCGACATTGGCTTGCTGTACCCCCTCTACCAGTAAGAGCGTTGCCTCATCTGGAGAGATTTCGCCATTTTTTGCCATCTTAGGCAATACAGAGTTGATGAATGTTTGAATAGCCAGACGGCTGGCATCCTGGCCATTTGCATGTCCGCCCATACCATCGGCGACGACAAACAAACCTACCTGTTGCAGTGAGTAGCCCGTCGCACGCACTCCTTGCGCAGCAAAGAGACTATCCTCGTTTGGCTTGTGCTTTCGCTTGATCCCAGCATCAGAACACGTTCCCACGATGAAGCCCAAGCGACGCCCGTGTAACTGCTTTAGGGTATGAGACAGAGATGTATCCGACGGTGACAGAGTGTTTTTTTGCCCGCTTGGTGACATCTCTACCGTTGGTTGCTCGGCGAGTGAGCGCGTGTTGGTCACAGGAGCCAGAGGTTGAGGCACAACACGAGGATACTTACCCGAATCCGATGGAACAAGCGAGAGGTCACAATGGGGACAAAATCTTGCACCAGCCTGCACCACTGTACCACAACGGGCACAACGTATACTAGGTGGTACAAGAGTTCGAGCCTCAGGAGGAAACGCTCCTTGTGGAGCCTGTTGCATCATTTGACTATTTTGTAGCGCCTGTGATTCCTTCATACGCTGCACTGCCATCTCTGCCATATGCTGGGCTTCTACGTATTCTGCCTTGAGCTTGCGGCGATGTAGGTATGAATGTACGAAGACGAATAAAAGTATCAAGACGACCACCCCAGTAAGAGCCAGCAACAAGTTGGGAATAAGTACGCCATCGATACTCGTCTTGCCGTTTTCTGCACTCACGGCCGGAGGAGGGGCAGTCTGGTCCGCCAAGAGCCGGGCTGCTGCAAATTCCTGGTTCTGCTGTGCCGCCTGCAAGAAAAAGGCGTGCGCAGCCTGTCTATTGCCCTGATAGTACTGCTCAATGCCCGCGTTCCACCCATCATGGACCGGGTTGCCAGGCGGATTACTTAACTCTTGCGACTGGCTGAGTAGGCTCTTGATCGTCTGCATATCCGCCGTCGCCCCATTTGCCAAATGCAGTGCTTGCAGCAGCCCATGACCGTCAACCACAGGCATGCCAGGCTCTGTTTGTACGAGCGCAGTCGTGACGGGTGTCGGCGTGAGCGATGCTTGCACGTTTTTGAGATACGCTGCGAACTGCCTGCTATCCGTTTCGGCTGCATTGAGCGCATTCAAGGGCTGGAGCATATCGGTTAAGGCAATCCCTCTGCCTTGAGGGACTGCAGAATCGGCCAGATCAACCGAGGGATAGGCAACGGGGGCGTGGAACGAGATCAGCACGAGCTGATGATCGCAGGGAGTCAAGACACAACGCACAGTAGAGAGAGCAGGGTTGGAGATTGCCACTGAAAGAGCTTGCGGATGGTAAGCCGTACTCAAATAGACGCTGACAGCAGTGAGTTTTCCCTGCGCGTGCTGTGAACTGCACAATGCTCCACTGCCAGGATTGACCACTGTGCTGTCAGTGAGCACCCAGGCGTTCTGATCAATAGCGTTTGTGGGTGCCCAACTTTTGACCAGCACTCCCAGTCCGGTGCATTGCAGAGTAGGAGTAGGTGATGGCATTTCCGCATACGAGGCTAAAATGCGCACCACTGAGACCCCTGCGCGTGTGATATCCTCCGAGGGAGGTGCTGGCAGGGGCTCACCAGTGGAGAAAGCGAAAGCAGATGGTGAGGACAAAAGCGAGAGGTAAAGCGGAGCACAAAGTAAGGCGAGAAGAGCTGCGCGCCAGCTTATATATTTTTGCATCACAGCGGTTAAATGATATGCACTCATTCTCTCACATCCCTTCATGCAGGGGGTCTCCTCTTGCAGAGATACAATCTTCGTTTGGAGCATTATAACACATCTTCTTAATAGGTGAGACATATGAGAGTTACCAATCTCACACTTTCTGTGACACTCTGCGCTCTGTCACAGCATTAGCATGGGCAGGAAACCCTTCAAATTCAGCCAGACAGCGCGTCGTCTCACTCAGAGAAGCGTAGCCTTCCTCCGTAACATAAGCTAATCCCGTGCGCTTCAAGAAATCAAAGACTGTAGTACACGAGAACGTATGGGCAAAGCTGCCAGTGGGCAACACAGCATTTGTGCCAAGGCTGTAGTTACCTATGCAAATAGGTGTGTACGGCCCAATAAGAATTTCCCCAGCGTTTTTTAACTCTGGTAGTAGCGCGAACGGTTCACGCACCTGCACTTCGAGGTGTTCTGGGGCATACTCATTAACGAAAGCGATGGCGTCGCCCATATGCTCCGCGAGAATAATACCACCGGTTCCCTGCGGGGCTTCGAGTGCCGTACGGCAGAAGCCCCGACGCGGTTCTGGCAATGCCGCAATCTTGTCTGGCAGTAGAGTCAGCACAGCATCAACCAGAGCACGACTATCAGTTACCAGCAAGCCGGAAGAGTCGGGGCCATGCTCAGACTCAATCAGCATATCGCGTGCCACCAGTTCCGGGTCAGCACTTTCGTCAGCCAGCAAAATAGCCTCGCTGGAACCAGCAGGCAGACCAACGTCGACCGTGCCATACAGTAAACGCTTTGCTGCCGAGACATACGGGCTACCTGGTCCAGTAATTTTATGTACCCGTGCGATGCTCTCTGTGCCGTATGCCAGGGCGGCGATAGCCTGAGCGCCGCCGAGACGATAGATTTCATGCACACCGCACAGATTAGCAGCAACAAGCGAGGCAGGATCAACTTCTCCATTTGGCCCTGGCGGCGTGCAGACGACAATACGCGGCACCCTTGCAATACTGGCAGGCGTGGCGAGCATATACAGCACTGACGGGAAGGCACCCTTGCCACGGGGCACATAGAAGCCAACGCTACTAATGGGGGTAATCTTCTCCCCTGCTATGATACCTGGAGCTACCTGCGTAAACCACTGCTCATGCGGCATCTGACGCTCATGAAAGGTGCGCACATTGCCAATGGCATACTTGATGGCAGCATAGACAGCGGGATCGAGATGTTGATGAGCATGTTCGACCTCTTCGCGGCTAACACGTAACTGCTGTGGTTTCAGTTGCACGTGGTCAAAGCGCTCCATGAACTCGATGAGGGCCGCATCACCACGATCTCGGACAGCATGTACAATCGGACGCACATACTCAAGCAGATTGTCAATCTCAATCTCCGCACGGCGTAGTAGCCGCGTGCGTTGAGTGGCATCGAGTTTAGATAGTTCGTAGAAATGAATCATTCGTCAGCTCCTAAAATATGGTTGTTGTCAGCGCAACATTTCTAAGAAACTCCATGCTTTGAGATCGCGCTCCAAATGAAAGCGGAGCAGGCTATACATAACCGCCTCTAGTTCGGAGTGGAGATGGGCATCAAGGTTGAAATAGGGAACACGCGCCCACGCAGTGCGTTGTAACAGGCGCAAGACTTTGAGAGCATTCATGGAAATTGGTCGCGCCCACAGATGCGAGCAGTTGGGGCAGAGAGCACCACCCAAGGATGGAGTAAAGCCATTCTCCACAGGCTGAATCTCAGCATCGCAATGGGCACAGGTGCGCAGCACAGGTTCGTAGCCAATAGCAGAGAGCAAGGAGATCTCAAAGTAGCGCAGCAGCAATTGTGTACGATTGTGTCCTTGCCCGACCAACATGCCCCCACTGCGCTGCCGTTTTAACTCAGCAGCACTCATGTCTAGGAAACGCAGTGACTCTAGTAAAAGGCTGTAGACGTCGGGGTGAGCAGTCGTGTCCTCAATGAAACGATCAACGAGTTCAGCAAAATAGATGCCGCAGGTCATGTGCCACAACTCAGTGCGTAGGTGAGCAAAGTGTTCACGCTCCACAGCTTGTATGACAATATCAAGATTGCGACCGAGAGCAAGTTGGATTTGGCTGTAACTTAGCAGTTCGAGGTGACCAGCTTTCCTACTAACAGGGCGACGTGTTCCCTTAGCAATAACATTGTACTTGCCTTTGCGTGGCGTAAAGAGCGTGACGACGCGATCAGCTTCACCCAGATTTAGATGTTTCAGGATGATTGCTTCAGTAGGATAGCTGCGTTGTTGTCGCATACATCAGAGTCCCAAAAAGCAGAAAAGAGACGTGGGTATTCACGTCTCTCTTGGAGGCGACGAGCGGATTCGAACCGCTGCATACAGCTTTTGCAGAGCCGCGCCTTACCACTTGGCTACGTCGCCGCATAACCGCAAATGGAGCGGGAGACGGGGATCGAACCCGCGACTTTCTCCTTGGCAAGGAGATGCTCTACCACTGAGCCACTCCCGCATGTAGACTCCTATTCCATTACTGCGGCTCCGTTTGCAAGATTAAGATACCATACTCTTCGGGATTTGTCAACAGTTTGCGAAAAGAGACTGTATTACAGAAGAAGAGCCTAGACCGCCGGTCCAGGCTCTTTTCCATTACTGCTCTGCTGTAGAGAGGAGCTGTTCGACTTCCGTAGCAGTTGGTAATGCTGCAATTGCACCCTTGCGCGTAGCAGTGAGAGCGCCCGCTGCGCTTGCACAGCGCAATGCCTCCAGCATAGGCATATTTTCAGATAGGCATGCTGCCAGCGCGCCGCAGAAGGCATCGCCCGCAGCAGTGGCATCTAGCGCTTTGACGCTGAAGACTGGTAGAAATCGGTGAACTACCTGCTTCCCCTGGTGTGTGCTCCATGTGCAGCCCTGGGATCCAAGCGTAATGATGACATGGCGCGGTCCTCGTGTCAGGAGTTGCTCAGCCGCTACTTGCGCCTCGTTTGGCGAGGCGACGCTTGCCTGGGCCAGTGCTGCCGCTTCGACCTCGTTGACCACTAGGACATCAACAAGGGCGAACAGCGCAGCGTCGAGCTGTTCGCGTGGAATGGGAGCAGCGTTGAGGATGGTGAGCATGCCCATAGTATGAGCGCGTTGCATACCGCTGATGTATGAGGCAGAACTGGTTTCGCACTGTGCAAGGAAAACTGCTCTCTTTTCTGTACCTTGTTTCTGCACATGTTCTGCCTGAGCTGCATGCAATGCTTCCTCCACCGACTCGGCAGTTATGGCCAAATTGGCACCTTGGTTGACAACAATCACATTCTGACCGCTATCTGCGGCGATGATGAGGGTGGAGACACCAGTGGCGATGGTGGGGTCGCGTGTAACATACGCGCTGTTGATGCCCTCTTGTTTGAGTATGGGAAAGAAGGCGTCGCCAAACGCGTCGGTTCCGACACGCCCAATCAGCGTGACACTTGCTCCCAAGCGAGCCGCTGCTATAGCCTGGTTGATACCTTTACCGCCAAGAAATAGAGCGAACTCGTCACCGATTAATGACTCCCCTGGCAACGGCAAACGTGGGGCACGTGCGACGAGGTCGGTGATGATGCTGCCAAGAACAACTACTGTGCCCATGCTGCGGTGCCTTTCTCTGCTGCATTCTTGTGACACTTACCATGTAGTATTAGAACATCATCTTGCAAAATAGAACAAGCTGACTTCTTTATTGTTTTGCTTTCGCAATACTCCGTTAGCAGTGATATGGTCACTCACGAAGTAGCTATAGCATATGATCATAAGATACAACACAACGCCCCTAACATCATCCCGATACGTATAGCCTACACAACGCCTTATACTCAGATGCCTTATAACCTGGGAGCAATGCTGGCACCTATCCAATGCATGGAGTGGAAAGAGGATGGCGATGAGTCCACAATAGGACAAAAACTCAATCAACTGATACCCCATTCTTCGTTTCATGAACCTCTACCGACAGATCCACTTCCGGCGTTCGACTCTCAATGGTTGAAGGAGCTTGACGCTTCTGGTGGAGCTGTACAATTGGAATCACACTTTTACGTAGAACGGCAAGTTGATAGTCAAGCAAAGCTGCAAATTCTCCGCAAGGGTGTTACGCTGCGCATCAAGGGCAGTCGCCAAATAGGCAAAACATCGCTTCTAGCACGTCTATCCCACTACGCTAACGAGCATAACTTCCCAGTCATGTACACTGATTTCCAAGAGTCAGACGATAGCCACTTTATAGACCTTGAAACGCTCCTGCGCTATCTAGCCGACCGCACCGCAGAAGAGCGGCAAACCAACAATGGCCCAGACCATTATTGGAAGAGTCCACTTGGTCCGAAAGATAAGATTACGCGCTTTCTCGCTAGAGAGGTCTTGGAGCAAACGAGCAATCCATTTGTCTTCATGATGGATGAAGTCGACCGACTCTTTGCCTATGAACGCTATCGTTGGGTAGAAGGCTATTTGTTACCTTCCTTGGAAAATGCTGAATTACGAGTTTGGAGCGATAGGAAGATTCAGCCTGGGCAAGTATGGGCTAGCGAAATAGAAAAAACAATTACTCAAAGTCGTAATATGCTCGTAGTACTTTCTCCAGTAGGGGTAGCTAGTTCACTTCTAGAACTGGAATACAAGTCATTTCTTCCGCTCACTTCACCAAAGAGGAATCGCCATCTTATTCCCTTGCTCCTTACACCTACCCGAGTACCTCCCTACCTCGCTCAGTATCAATGCATTAATTTTACTGATGAGTCGCGTTGGAATGAAGCCACGCAAGAATTACTTTTGGCATTGGGTGTATCAAAATTGCAAGACTTCGATAGTTATAGCCACGAAGCTTTCAAGCTACTGCCTTCTAAAAAGCGATACAATACTGCCACTATTCGCAAACTATTGGATGTAGCGTTTGACGATGAAGATTTGTCAGCGTTCATATACGACTACTATCGTCCCCTCCACCCCAGTTCTGAAGAAATTCAAAAAACAGAGAGCACCGATCTACCATCTGAACTCTGGAATCTGACTTCGAAAAGTGGCAAGATACAGTTGCTCATTGAGTATGCTGGCCAGGCAAAGATATATGATAAGTTACTTGATGACATAGCACGTGAGAGACCACGCCACTATGCGAAATATGCTGACCAACTGGAAATGAGCGATGATGCGCTTTCTTAGAAATTAGCTCTGTTCTTCTTATATCGTACTCACCGGATCAATATCCACCTCCCACCCAGGCGTATCAATCACTCTGAGCAAGCGGTGCAGATCGGGGCCGCGAGCAATGATTTGCCAGCGGTACTTGCTGCACATGCGCTCCATGAGGGCGGGGGCGGGTCCGACGATATCGGTGTTGAGCAGGCCGAGACGGTCGATCCATTCTTGTAGGCGCTCGGCCAAGAGTAGGGCTTCGTTCTGGCAGCGGTGCCTGTTTTCGTGGCTATAGGTGAACTTGACGAATTGGCGGAAGGGGGGATAGCCGTAGCGCTCTCTGGCCTCGATCTCGGTAGCATAGAACTCGTGGTAGTCGTGACGGGAGGCTGCTTCGATACAGAAGTGCTGCGGATTGAATGTTTGAATGATGACCCGACCAGCTTCTGCTCCACGTCCAGCACGGCCAGCGACCTGGGTGAGCAGGGTAAAGGCGCGCTCGGAGGCGGAGAAGTCGGGCAGGTTGAGCGCGATATCGGCAGAGATAACGCCGACGAG
>Ga0213874_10000129_pt1 | contig 12670 bp, 12 predicted proteins | sample BarmaccomBMRX_R7_FD_160098 | JGI IMG/M metagenome (GOLD analysis project Ga0213874, IMG submission 160098) | Root-associated microbial communities from Barbacenia macrantha in rupestrian grasslands, the National Park of Serra do Cipo, Brazil - RX_R7 | ecosystem: Host-associated > Plants > Roots...
GGCCTCGAGGTCCTTGCCGGTGATCACGGCGCGGACCTTGGGGTGCGCGAGCGCGGCCGAGGTGTCGATCGAGACGATCCGGGCGTGCGCGACCGGGCTGCGCAGGATCGCGCCGTGCAACATCCCAGGGAGGTTCACGTCGTCGACGTAGCGCCCCTGGCCGCGGATGAATCGCGCGTCCTCCTTGCGCCGCATCCGGCCGAAGCCGATCGGGCGCTCCTCCGTGGTAGCCATCAGCTCGCCACCTCCTCGGTGTGGGTCGCCGCCGCCGGGTGATCCGCCGCCCAGCGGATCGAGCGGACGATCGTCGCGTAGCCGGTGCATCGGCAAATCTGGCCGGAGATCGCCTCGCGGATCTCCGCCTCGGTCGGGTTCGGGTTCTCGTCCAGCAGCGCCCGCGCGGTCATCATCATCCCCGGCGTGCAGAAGCCGCACTGAAGGCCGTGCATCTCGCTGAAGCCCTGCTGGACGGGGTCCAGCACGCCGTCGACCTCGAGCCCCTCGACGGTGCGAATCTGGTGGCCGGATGCGGTGGCGGCGAGCACGGTGCACGACTTGACCGGATCGCCGTCCATCAGGACGCTGCAGGTGCCGCAGTTCGAGGTGTCACAGCCCCAGTGCGTCCCGGTCAGCCCGAGTTCGTCGCGCAGGAAGTGCGTGAGCAGCATCCGCGGCTCGACCTCGCGCGTGTACTCCTCGCCATTGACCGTCATGGTTATCTGCATCACGCCTCCGCTCCGAGCGCGCGAGCCGCGGCCCGGCGCAGCGCGCGGCGGGTCAGCTCGGCGGTCAGGTGTCGCTTGTAATCGACGCTGCCCCGCTGGTCGGCTACCGGGTCGCAGTCCTCGGCGGCGATCTCGGCGGCTCGGTCGAACACCTCCTCGGCGGGCCGCTCGCCGACCAGCGCGGCCTCGGCGCGCTCGGAGGTGACCCCGCCGCCGACGGCAGTCGTGCCGATACCGGCACCTTCGATCGTCCCTCCGGACAGCCACAGGGCGGCGCCGACGGCCGCGACGGCCCAGTCCCCGGCCCGTCGCTTGACCTTCTCGTACGCGCTGCCGGCGCCCTCGCGCAGGGGCACCCGGACCTCGATCAGCATCTCGGCCTCGCCGACCACCGTCTCGTACGGCCCGACGTGAAACTCCCGCATGGCGACCTCGCGCTCGCCGCTGCGGCTGCGGATCACCGCCCTGCCCTGCAGCGCGGCGATCACCGAGGAGAGGTCCTCGGCCGGATCGGCCTGGCACAGCGCGCCGCCGATCGTCCCGCGGTTGCGGACCAGCGGATCGGCGATCAGCCGCTCGGCGTCGGTGAACATCGTCAACCGGCGCGCCAGCAGATCCGAGGCGAGGATCTCGCGGTGGCGCGTCATCGCGCCGATCCGGACCTCGCCCGCCTGCTCGCGGATGTAGCCGAGCTGGACGGCCAACGGATCGAGGTCAATCAGATGCTCCGGCGCGGCGACGCGCAGCTTCATCATCGGCAGCAGCGAATGGCCGCCGGCCAGAAGCCGAGCCTCGGGGCCGAGGCGCTCCAACAGCTCGAGCGCGTGGTCGACGCTGGTCGCACGCTCGTACGCGAATGGTGCTGGGACTTGCACGTCATCCTTCCTGATCGTGACCCGAGAGCGAACCCGGGTGGCTCCTCTCTCTCCTGATCGCTCACTCTTACGGTCCATTCCGCGTTCGTCAAGGCGGTTTAACGGATCGCTAGCGACGCCGTCCTGCGAGGCCAGCCCGTGCATCATCCCCGCAAGGCCCCCGTGCATCTTCCCCGCAAGGCAGTTCGGGGCCGGCGGCAGGGCTGGCGGGAGGCCTGCGGGCTCAGCCGATGACCCAGGTGTCCTTCCCCCCGCCCTGTTGGGAGGAGTTGACCACCATCGCGCCCGCCTCCAGAGCCACGCGGCTGAGCCCACCCGGGATCAGCTCGACCCGCTCGTCCGAGAACGTGAATGCAAACGCCCGGAGATCGACGTGGCGCGGCTCGAGTCGGCCGTCGATCACCGTCGGGTGGCGGGACAGCGTCACCGTGGGCTGGCTGACGTAGCGGCCGGGGTTGCGCTCGAGCTCTTGTGCGAGCTCGGCGAGCTCGTCCTCGTCGGCGTGGGCGCCGATCACCACCCCCTTGCCTCCGTGGCCGTGGCGTGGCTTGATCACCCGCTCGCGCAACCTGCCGATCATCTCCGGCGCCGGCCGCTCGGGCGCGACGGACTCGGTGGGGACCGATCGCACGGCCGGCTCCTCGCCGAGGTAGAAGCGGACGAAGTCCTCGACGTGGCCGTGCATCAGCTTGTCGTCAGCGACGCCGTTGCCGAAGGCGTTGACGAGTCCCAGCCGCCCGGCCGTCCACGCCGGCACGAGCGCCTGGCCGACCGCGGTCAGCCGGCCGTGCTCGTCGTGGGCGCGGTCCTCGTCGGTCCGGCGGTAGACCACGTCGACCCGCCGCGGCTCGCCGCCGTCCGGGCGAACGAGCGGGCCGTCCCGGTCGGCGACCAGATCGGCCAGCGTGACCAGCGGCACGCCGAGCCGCTCGGCAGCCAGGCGATGTTCGAAGTAGGCGACGTTGTCCGGGCCGTCGCTCAGCACCACGATGAGCGGCTCCTCCACTCCCGGCGGAGTGGCCGCGCGCAGCGCCCGGTGCAGCAGCTCGTAGCTGACCGGATCGATCGCACGCGGACGCGGGCCGCCCGTCGGAAGGACGTCGATCAGCGCCTCGCGCGCCGCCAGCGCGTACGTGTAGCCCGAGGGCGTGCGCAGGTTGTCCTCGAGCACGAGGAACTCGCCGCCGGGGTCGCGCACCACGTCGAAGCCGGCGATCGCCGCGGGCGCGCCCGGGCGGGGCACGCGGCCGCGCAGCCGGGGGTCGAACCCCTCCGCCGCGCCGATCGTCTCGGCCGAGACGACGCCGGCTCGAACGATCTCCTGTTCGCCATAGACGTCGTCCAGGAAGCGCCCGAGCGCCCGGGCGCGCTGGGCCAGCCCACCAGCGAGCGCGTCCCACTCGACGCCGGAGAGCAGCCGGGGGACGGGATCGACCACGAATGGGCTCCCTCCGAAACTGACTCCACGGTGCTTCAGGTGGTCGGCAACGGCATGGCGCAGCGAGCTCAGATCGGCCTCGGCGAGGGACTCGAACAGCTCGGCGTAGCCGGGCCGCCAGGCCCCGGTGTCGTCACGGTCCTCGCGGAAGCCGGAGGCGATCGGGGGTCGCTCAGATGCCATGTCGCCGCAGCCAGAGCTCGAGCAGCCCGAGCTGCCAGAGCTTCGAGCCCTCGAGGGTCGTCAGATGGTCGTTCGGGGCGTCGAGCAGCATACGCACTTGCCCGGGGCGGAACACGCCGCGCGCGCGCACCGCGGACTCGTCCAGCGTCTGCCGCAATAGCTCGAGCGTGGCGCCCTCAATGTGCGAGAGCGCGGGCACCGGGAAATAGCCCTTGGGCCGGTCGATCACGACGTCGGGGATCACCCGGCCCGCCGCGGTCTTGAGGACGCCCTTGCCGCCGTGGGCGAGCTTCAGCTCCGGCGGGCACGCCGCCGCCAGCTCGACCAGCTCGTGGTCGAGGAACGGGGTGCGGGCCTCGAGCCCCCACGCCATGGTCATGTTGTCCACACGCTTGACCGGGTCGTCGGCCAGCATCACCTCGGTGTCGAGGCGCAGCGCGCGATCGAGCGCCGAGTCGGCTCCGGCGCGCGAGAAGTGCCGGTCGAGAAACGCGCGACTCGGGTCCGCGTCGAGCAGATAGCGATCGGTGAGCGTTTCGGCGAACTCCTCCGGCCGGCGGTCGAAGAACTGGGCCTGGTAGATGTCCGCCCCGCTGCCGTCGGCGCGCAGCAACGGCGGGTACCAGGAGTAACCGCCGAACACCTCATCGGCGCCCTGTCCGGATTGGACGACCTTGAGCGACTTGGAGACCTCCTCGGAGAGCAGGTAGAAGGCCACCGCGTCGTGCGAGACCATCGGCTCGCTCATCGCCGCCACCGCCCCGTCGAGGGCCGGGAGCATCCGCTCGGTAGGGACATGGATGCGGTGATGGCAGGTCTCGAACTCGCGGGCGATCATGTCGGAGTACCTGAACTCGTTGCCCTCGCGCTCGCCGACGTCCTCGAAGCCGACGCTGAAGGTCTGAAGCCCGCGCTGCCCGGCCTGCGCGAGCAGGCCGACGATCAGGCTCGAGTCGAGACCGCCTGAGAGCAGCACGCCGACCGGGACGTCGGCCACCATCCGGCGCTTCACCGCGGTCGTGAGCGCGGCCAGCACCGCCTGCGCCCAGTCATCCTCCACCCAGTCGGCATGCTCGAGGCGGCGCCTGAACTCCGCCCGCCAGTACGGCTCCGTGGCGCACGTCCCATCGGGCTCGACGGTCATCAGCGTCGCCGGCGGGAGCTTGCGCACGCCTTTGAGGATGGTCAGCGGCGGCGGCACCACCGCGTGCCAGCTCAGGTAGTGATGGATCGCCACCGGATCGAGATCGGTGTCGATCCCGCCTCCGGCCAGTAGCGCCGGGAGCGTCGAGGCGAAGCGCAGCGAGCCGCCGCGCGGCGCAAGGTAGAGCGGCTTGATCCCGAGCCGGTCGCGCACCAGCACGAGGCGTCCCCGGGCGTGCTCGTAGATCGCGAAGGCGAACATCCCGAACAGGTGCTCCACGCAGCGGCGGCCCCAGCGGTCATAGGCCTTGAGGATGACCTCGGTGTCGCTTTGCGAAGAGAACCGGTAGCCCTGGCCCGCGAGCTCGCGCCGCAGCTCGTGGTGGTTGTAGATGCAGCCGTTGAAACGATCGTCAGGCCGAGCTCGGCGTCGACCATCGGCTGCCCGCCCGCGTCGCTCAGATCGATCACCTTCAGCCGACGGTGGCCGAGTCCGATCCGCTCGTCGGCCCAGGCACCGGCGCCGTCCGGCCCGCGGTCGCACATCGTCTCGGCCATCCGCTCGACGGCGTCCAGATCGGGACCCCGCGCGAACGCCAGCTCACCGGCGAAGCCGCACACGACCGAAAGGATGGCGGGCCCGGGCTTTCACCGCCGACATGTTCGCGCGCGGCCGGCCCCGTCCGCGCAGCTCGACCGGGTCCGCGCACCTCGGCCGGGTCCCCGCAGCTCGGCTGGTCCGCGCAGCCGGAGAACGCTCGGCCGTCCGGGTGCGGCCCACCGACGCGCTACCGTATCGTGCCCGCCGCTCGTGTGAAGGAGACCGCTCATGCCCGAGGTCATCAACTCATGAGTACCGTCCCGGCTCCCGACGGACCGGCGGTCCTGTGCTGGGACGGCTCCGAAGCAGCCGCCGAGGCGATACGCGACAGCGCCCGCCTGCTGGGCGATGGCCAGCCGGCGATCGTCCTGTTCGCCTACGTTCCCACGGAGCGGGCGCGCGGCGTGCTGGGCGGCGTCTCGGGCCCCGACGCGCCGATCATGGCCGCGGTTGAGGCCGAGGAGCTACTCGACCGTGGCGTCGCCATGGCGCGGGACGCGGGCCTCGACGCGACCGGCGAGCTCGTCGTGGCCGAGGCGAAGACGGCGGGGATCATCGCCGAGCTGGCCGAGGAACGTAATGCCCGGCTGATCGCCATGGGCCAGCGCCGGCGCTCCGCGCTCGGCAGGCTGGTGCTCGGCTCGGTGACGCGGGAGCTGCTCGGCGACTTCCACCGGCCGGTGCTCGTGGTCGGTCCGGGCAGCCCCGGCGCCCATCCGCGGGGCGCCTAGACGCTCGCCGGCGCGGGGCGGCGCGCGCCGCGCCGCCGCGAGCCGCAAGAATGCCGGATGATGCTCGGCCGGCCCGGCGCCCTCATCTACGGCGTGATCACCGTCGACGCGCTGCTGGCGGCCGAGAGCTCGCAGCGCCAGACCTACACCGAGACCGTCGCCGCGGTGTTGCTCGCCCTGCTCGTGTACTGGCTCGCGCACTCCTACTCGGAGTACGCCGACACCCGTCTGCGCAGGGGCGAATCGCTCACGCCTCGAGGCCTCCTGTCGGCGATGACGGAGGAATTTGCGATCGCGCTGGGCGCAGCGGGGCCGCTGCTCGCCCTGGGCATCTCATGGGCGGTGGGAGCGTCGCTGACCACCGCGGTCAACTTCGCCATCTGGACCTCGGCGGTGGCGATCACCGTGATCGAGGTGGCCGCCGCGGTCCGGGCGGGCAAGACCGGCAGAGACCTCGCCGCGCAGAGCATGGTCGGCGCGCTGCTCGGCCTGGGGGTGATCGCCATGCGGCTGATCCTGCACTGAGCGCTACTACGGCAGACGCCCGAGCCAGCGCGTCGAGCCCGCCGCCGCCAGCGCCAGCGCCATCAGGCCGGCGATCGCGAACACCACGGTGATCTCCCGTTTGCGGGTCACGGTGCCGAGCTCGCTGCCGAGCCGCTTGTAGATCGAGCTGAGCTGGTCGGCGCTCTGGGCGTTGAACGTGCGCGCGCCCGACGCCTGGGCGATCTGGGCCATCAGCTGGGGATCGGGTGGCACCGGGATCGGCGGCCCGAGCGGATCGGGATTGGCCAGCGTGCCGTTCGGGGTGCCGAGCGCGACGGTGTAGATCGGGATCCGGTCGCTCCCGGCCTGCCGGGCGACCGTGACCGAGTCGGGGCCGGCGTTGGCGGCTCCGTCGGAGAGCAGGACGATCGCCGCCGGCGCGTGCCGGCGGCTCGAGCCGTGCAGGAGCTGGAGCGCGAGCTCGAGCGCGTCGCCGGTGTCGGTCCCGCCGCCGGCGGCCTGGCCGTCGACCAGCGTCCGCGCCGCGCCATGGTCGGCGACCGGCTGCTGGACGGTGTCCGGCGAAGAGGAGAAGCCGATCGCGCCCAGGCGGACCGAGCTCGGCAGCTGATCGATGAACGAGTTGGCCGCCGCCACCGCGGCCGCCAGGCGGGTCGGCTGGACGTCGTCGGCGGCCATCGAGCCCGAGTGGTCGATGATCAGCATCATCGAGGCTTCCGACACCGAAACGCGATGGTTGACCCGCGGACGCGCGAGCGCGAGCGCGAGCAGGGCGATCGCGGCCAGCGCGAGCGCGGCGGGAACGTGCGTTGGCCACCGGGGAGCTCCGTCGAGCGCCGCGCTCAGGGTGGGCGCGGCCGGGAAGCGGACCGCGTAGCGCTGCCGGCGCCGGCGGGCGGCCAGGTACGCCGCCAGCGCGATCGGCACGAGCGCCAGCGCGGCCAGCCAGGTCGGTGCGGCGAAGCTCATCGCAGCTGGCGCCCGAGCTCGCGCAGCCAGTCGTGTTCGGTCGAGAGCGTGACCTGGGGGACGCGCAGCCGGCGAAGCTCGCCCGCCACGGTCGCGCGCCGGTCTTGCTCGAGCTCGGCGAACCGCCGGCGGATCCGGCGGCTCGAGGTGTTGACCTCGATCCGCGCTCCGGTCTCGGGGTCGACCACGGCCAGATGCCCGACCGACGGGAGCTCAGCTTCACGCGGGTCGAGCACCTCGACGGCGAGCAGCGAGTGGCGGACCCGGAGCGAGCCGAATGGTCGCTCCCACCCGAGCTGGTCGCGGAAGTCGGAGATCGTCACCACGAGCCCCGGCTGACGGGCCAGCCGCCCCACCCGTCGCAGGGAGTCGGCCAGGGCGCCGGCGTCGTGGCGGCCGTCGGGCGCGACGCCCTGGGCCAGCACGCGACGGAGCGCGACGATTCCCGGTCGCGAGCCGCGCGGGGGCAGGACGAGTGGCGCCGCGGCGCCGAAGACGACGAGGCCGACGCTTCCGGCCCGGCGCACGCCGAGGCGGCCGAACACGAACGCGGCGCCCTCGGCCACATCGGCCTTCAGGCGGCGCGCGGTGCCGAACGCCATCGAGGGCGAGACGTCGAGCACGATCCAGGTGGTGAGCGCCCGCTCGGGGACGTGCAGGCGGATGTGAGGCTGGCGGGTGCGGGCGCTGGCGGCGGGATCGATGTGACGCACGTCGTCCCCCAGCTCGTAGGGGCGCAGCTGAGCCAGCTCGGTTCCCAGCCCGACCCCGGCGGCACGGCGATCGCCGGGGAGCGTGCGCGCGACGAGGCGGCTGACCGCGACGTCGAGCGCCTCGACCAGCGGCTGGGCGATCGGTCCCGGGCCCTGGCGGGCGGCCGGAGGCTGCAGCTGCGCCGTGCTCACGCCGGCCTCACGAACCCGGCCCGGATCTCCTCGGGGCTGTCGTGGATCAGACGCCGGCCGCCCGGTTGCGGCACCGTGGCGAGCACGCGGTCGAGCAGGTCGTCGGCGGTCACGCCGTCGCTGAGGGCGTCGTAGGAGAGCACGATGCGATGGCGCAGGACGTCCGCGGCGAGGTCCCGGATGTCCTCCGCGACCACGTGACCGCGCCCGCGCAGCAGCGCCAGGACCCGCGCCGCCTGCACGAGCCCGATCGGGCCGCGCGGGCTCGAGCCGAAATCGATCAGCGCCTGCATGTCCTCCAGGCCGTGCGCGGCCGGATTGCGGGTGGCGTCGGCCAGCGCGACGGCGTATCCGATCGCTTCGCGATCGACCATCACCGTGGTGGCCACCTGGCCGTAGCGCCGAAGATCCTCCAGGGCCAGGCATTCCCTCACCGTGACCGGATCGGCCAGGCTGCGCCCGACCACGGCGGCCTCCTCGCCGATGCTCGGGTAATCGACGAGGATCTTCATCAGGAACCGGTCGACCTGGGCCTCCGGGAGTGGATAGGTCCCCTCCGACTCGATCGGGTTCTGGGTCGCCATCACGATGAACGGCAGCGGCACGCTGTAGGTCGTCCCGCCGATCGTCACCTGCTGCTCCTGCATCACCTCGAGCAGCGCCGACTGCACCTTCGCCGGCGCTCGGTTGATCTCGTCGGCGAGCAGGAAGTTCGTGAACACGGGACCGAGCTCGGTGTCGAAGCTGCCGGTGTTGGGTCGCCACACGCGTGTGCCGACGAGGTCGGCGGGTACCAGGTCCGGCGTGAACTGAACCCGGCTGTAGGTGCCGCCGAGCACCGCCGCGATCGTCTTCACGGTCAGCGTCTTGGCCAGGCCGGGGACGCCTTCGAGCAGCACGTGGCCGCCGGCGAGGAGGCTGACCAGCAGCCGCTCGAGCATCGCGTCCTGGCCGACGATCACGCGCTTGATCTCGTATAGCGCCTGGGCCAGCGCATCGCGCGCCTGCGCCCGGATTCGCTTGGTCTCATCGATTTCGTTCACGGGTCCTCCGGTGTCAGGCGAGCCGTCCGAACCAAGCCAGGGACAGGACGCCGCCGAACAGCAGCAGCACCAGCCCGCCGCCGGCGAAGCTCGCGGTGATCTCTTGCTTTATGTGCTTGTGGCTGAGCTGGGTGGCGAGGTGGGCGTAGATCGCCCGCAGCTGCACGTTGTCGGCGGCGGTGTAGGCGCGGCCGCCGGAGGCGCTGGCGATCTCGCCGAGCTGCTGCGGGCTGACCGGCACGGGCGTGGAGACGAGGTGGCCGCCCTGCGGGATCGGGATCGTGCCGTGGGCGGTCCCGAGCGCCACCGTATACACCGGGATGTGCTGGGCGGCCGCCGCCCGCGCGGCCTCGACTGCGTTCTCGCCGACGTTCGAAGCCCCGTCGGAGAGCAGCAGGATGGCGCTCGGCGGTCGCTTGCCGCCCTGCGCGGGTAGGGCCCGCAGCACGCGTACCGCGGTCGTGATCGCATCGCCGATCGCGGTGCCGCCGCCGCCGGGGTGCAGCTGGTCGATCGCCGAGCGCACCAGCCCATGGTCGGTGGTCGGCGACTGCAGCACGGTGGGGTGCCGCGCGAACTCGAGCGACCCCACCGCCACCGAGTCAGGGACACCGGCCAGGAAGCGCCGCGCGGCCTGCTGGGCGGCGCCGAGGCGCGTCGGGCGAACGTCGGTCGCCTTCATCGAGTCGCTGATGTCGTTGGCCAGCATCACGGCGGCGCTGCCCAGTGGAACCGCCACGGTCCGTTGCGGGCGCGCCGCGGCGATGATCAGCGCCGTGATCGCGAGCAGGAACGCGAGCATCGGCGCGTGGCGCCGCCAACCCGGCCGCCGCGGGGCGACCGACGCAATCAGGGCGGGCGCGACGAACGCCTGCGTGGCCCTTGCCCGGCGGCGCTGCTGGCCGACGTACCACCTGATCAGCAGCGGGAGCGCGATCAGCGCCAGTAGGGCAAGCGGCGCGGAGAAGCTCACGGGTGGTTCGACGGCGGCCCGACCAGCACCGCCTGCGCGATGAAAGGCGTCGAGCCGCGGTTCACCTGGACCTCTACGTACGCGCCGGGACGGAGCGCCGAAACCGCGCCGGCGATCTGCTCCGGAGCGGTGATCGGCCGGCCGTTGACCGCCACGAGGATGTCTCCGGGCTCGAGTCCCGCGCGCTCACCCGAGCTGCCCGGCGCCACCGTCTCGATCACCGCGGTGCCCGGGGTGACGCTCGCGATCTGCATGCCGAGCCAGCGGATCGGCCCGTTCGGCGGGCTCACCGTCGCCGCCGCCGGCGACCCGGAGGAGGACAGCACGCTGCTGAGGCCGTAGGCCCCGGCGGCGAAGAGCAACACCACCGCGAGCACGACGGGGAGCGCCTGGCGCAGCCGCGGCAACAGCGGTGGGTCTGAGCGCCGGCGGCGCGCGCGGGGCGGTGCGGCACCGTCGCGCCGCGGTGCGGGCGCATCGCGCGGAGGCGGCGAGGCGGGTCGCGGCGAAGGCGGGGGCGAGGTAGGCGGCGGCGGAGGCGCGAAAACCGGCCGCGGCGGCGCGGCCACGGGCCGCGGCGGCACGGCGACCGGCGGAGGCGGAGGGGCATCGGGGCGCGGCCTCGCCCGCCGGCCGGCGAGCTCGTCGGTCAGGGCGTCGGATTCCCGCTGCCAGTCGCCCGACCACAGATGCTTGGGTGCGCTCATCAGCTGCGTTCGCACGCTAGGTGGTGTTGGTGAGAGGTTCTTAAGACGCTACCGGCCGGGCCTATATTGGACCGATGCATTGTGGCGTCGCGCCGCCGCGGGAGGTGACCGGCGACCTTCACCTGGCGGGGCTGGCCGAGCAGTCCTTCGCGCGCCGCGGCGATTACCCGTCGCTCTGGTTCGAAGGGGAGTGGCACACTTCGGGCCGCCTGTTCGAGCGATCGACGCGGATCGCCGCCGGGCTGGCGGAGCTCGGCGTCGAGCCGGGCGACCGGGTCGTGGTGACGATGGCCAACTGCCCCGACGTCGGGGTGATCTACAACGCCCTGTGGCGAGCCGGGGCGGTGGTGACCCCGGCCACGTTCCTGCTCCCGGTCGAGGACCTCCGCCACGTGATCGCCGACTCCGGTGCCCGCGCGGTCCTCAGCACCCCGGAGTTCCTCGCCAAGGTGACCGAGGCGGCGGCGGGGCTCGAGCACGTCAGGTGGCTGATCTGCACCGGAGACCCGGCGCCCGACGTGGTGGCGCTGGCGACGCTCGAGGCCGCGGCGCCCGGACGCGTGGCTGCGCGCGCCGACGACGATCTCGCCGCGCTGCTCTACACCGGCGGCACGACCGGCCGCGCCAAGGGCGTGATGCTCTCGCACCGGAACCTCCATTTCAGCGGTCACGCCGCCTATGCGGCGGGCCATCTCGAGGGGGTGAACCGAGCGCTGACCACGCTGCCCCTTTCGCACTCCTACGGGCTGCTGGTCACGCTCGCCGCCATGCACTCCCCCGAACGCCCGGTCTCGGTTCTGCTGCGCTGGTTCGATCCCGCCATGTTCCTGGCGCTCGTGGAGGAGCATCGCCTGCAGCTAAGCGCCGTTGTCCCCTCGATGCTCCAGCTCCTGCTCGCCCAGCCGCTCGAGCAGCACGATCTCTCTTCGCTGCGCTATCTCACTTCCGGAGGCGCGCCGCTCGCGCCCGAGGTCGAGCACGAGTTCTGCCGGCGGGTGCCGTCGGCTTCGATCCGCCAGGGCTACGGGCTCACCGAAACCGCCGCGCTGATCTCCACCAACCCGCCCGGAGGGGTGAAGGCCGGCTCGGTGGGGCTGCCGGTGCCCGGGACCGAGATCCGGATCCTCGACGACCGCGGCCGGGCGGTTGCACCCGGAGAGCCCGGCGAGATCTGCTGCCGCTCACCCGGGGTGATGGCCGGCTACTGGCGCGCGCCGGAGTCCACCGCCGAGGCGCTGAGCGACGGTTGGCTTCGCACCGGCGACGTCGGCTACGTCGACGAAGATGGCTATCTGTTCGTCGTCGACCGCAAGAAGGACCTGATCATCCGCGGGGGCTTCAACGTCTACCCCCGCGATGTCGAGGACGCGCTGGTCGAGCACCCCGCCGTGCAGATGGCCGCCGTGGTCGGAGAGCCCGATGCGATCCACGGGGAGGAGGTGGTCGCCTTTGTCGCGCTGCGGCCCGGCGCCGCCGCGACTGCGCGGGAGCTGATCGACTGGTCCCGGGCGCGGATCGGCGGCTACCGCTATCCGCGGCGTGTGCACATCCTCGACTCGATTCCGGTCACGCCGGTCGGCAAGATCGACCGTAAGGCGCTGCGCCCGCGCGCTGTTCGCTGAGGCCGCCCGCGCCGCGCCCGCGCGCGGTTCGCTGACGGCCGCCCGGCGGGCTTGCCCGTCGCTGCCGCGCGGCTTGTCGGTGCGCGCCGTGTGCGTTGCCAAGCGAGCGGCGCGGCGCGAGCATCTCCGCGTCCGGCCAACTCGCTGGAGGAGTGAGACTGAGATGGTGGATCGGTTCGGTGGGCCTCGCACATGGCGCGCGATGGTGGGGCTGGGGGCGGCGGCGCTCGTATGCGCCGCGGTGCTGG
>Ga0213874_10000130_pt1 | contig 12649 bp, 9 predicted proteins | sample BarmaccomBMRX_R7_FD_160098 | JGI IMG/M metagenome (GOLD analysis project Ga0213874, IMG submission 160098) | Root-associated microbial communities from Barbacenia macrantha in rupestrian grasslands, the National Park of Serra do Cipo, Brazil - RX_R7 | ecosystem: Host-associated > Plants > Roots...
GATGGTTAGGGGTTACAACGGTTGCGCGCACAGCGCGGAAACGGGTCAAGTTCTTGGAGTCGATCAGCAACACGCAGGGATAGAGAGCATGCAGCGCCTGCAAACGCTCAATGAGCTCCTCAGAAACAACACCATAGCCATAATCGGATACAACCACAAGATCACTATGTGGAAAGATCTCTTCCAGATGAGCTAGTAATTGCTTTTGGCTCTCTAGCGAGAGGGGCCGCACATCGGCATCGTAGCGCACAATGTATTGCCCATTAGCCAGAATGCGCAACTTGTGCAGTGTATTCGTGAACGCGTCTTCAACTATGCAGCGATCACTGAGCCCCTGTTCGCGCAGAACTGACAGCAAAGTTGTGCCAGCCGTATCTCGCCCAATGATACTAAGGAAGGTCACATCGGCATCGAGTGCATGCAGATTGGCAGCAGTATTGGCTGCACCGCCCGGCACACAATGTTCTGCCGTCTTTTGCACAACCGGCACAGGCCCCTCTCTACAGAGGCGAGTGGCACTTCCCTCGAGGTAGGTATCAAGCATAGCATCGCCAATCACCAGTGCGCGAAGCCGACGGAAACGACGGACAAGATCAACTGCCAGACTCACTGCTTGTACCTCTTGTGGTTACTGTTGCCTGCTGTGGAACTAACTGCCAGGCTGCGGGACGGTAGGCGAGATCCGTTGTGAGGCTAGAAAATTCAAGTGCGCTAATGATGCGCAACGCATGCACCGTATCGCGGGCAACGAAGTTGGGGCAGCGCAGCGGTTGCCAAGGGCATTGTTCAGTGTCAAGATCGACCAGGATAGTGTGACAACCAGCACGGTTACCAGCCTCAATGTCGTCGAGTATATCGCCAATAAACCAGGAGCTTGCTAGGTCTAGGTCGAGTTCGGCAGCGGCTCGTAGCAACATGCCGGGTTGTGGTTTTCGACAGTCGCAACGCATTGTCAGATCTGGAATGACTCCGGACGGATGATGAGGGCAGTAGTAGATAGCATCAAGCCAAACTGCTAACTGTGCGAGCTGGGCTGCCAGATGCTCATGCATCCGTTGTAAGTCAGCCTCAGTAAAGTATCCTCGCGCAATACCTGCTTGATTCGTAATCACCACTAGGCGGAACCCGGCTTGCTGAATATCTCTCAGGTACGGGCCAACACCATCGTAAAGACGCAATTCCTCGGGTCGAGATGGATAGTGACGGGGATGAACCAGCGTGCCATCACGGTCGAGAAATACGGCCCTGTGCTTCATTTATCTGCATCCTCTTCACAAGCTGCTAGTTCCGACTCAACTAAGTCGCAAAGGATGTGGGTTACTACCATATGCAGTTCCTGAGTAACAGCGGTATCAATCACAGGCACACGTACAGTTACATCAGCCAAGCATTCCAGACGATTTGGTCTATCACTTGTTAGCACTATAACTGCCATTAGGCTTCGTTGGGCCGCTGTTGCCGCACGTATAAGGTTCTCAGACTCGCCACTCGTACTAAAGGCGAGTAGTAGATCACCTGAGCGGCCAAGTGCCAAGACTTGACGCTCGAAAACATCGTGGTAACCATAATCGTTTGCCACAGCAGTAATAATTGAAGTGTCAGTGGTAAGGGAGAGCACTGCATAGGGTGCTCTCTCTCGTTTAAAGCGGCCCACCAGTTCTGCTGCAAAGTGCTGTGCTTGGGCTGCAGCTCCCCCATTTCCCACGGTAAGCACCTTGTGCCCCGTGCGCAGTGCCCTAACAAGTAGTGTAGCGACCTCCGTCAGGACCATAGCCCGCGTGGTGAGCTGAGTCAGCGCAACATCCAGTGTACTGCGGCGGCAGGCTAGAGCATTCACAATAGCAGTATGGTAATCCATAACGGCTACTGGCCCAATTGGTGGCATTGGGACCGTTTGTTCATCTTTACTGACTATGCTCATACCACCTCATTTCCAGAAAACATCAGCCATTGCACCTGAGATACTGGACACTAAAGAAGTTGCGTGAGTCAGTCCACACCTGTTCAACGGTAAAGCCTGCTGTTGCTGCGAGTTGTGCAAACTCCTCCAGGGTGTATTTATAGGAACTTTCGGTCCAGATGCTCTCCCCCAGATTGAAGGAAATCTCGATATCACTGATACACACTACCTGATGCTTGAGACTCACCAGGTGCATCTCGACACGGCTCTCGCCAGGATTGTAAAAGGCGTAGTGGCCAAACTGGTTGATCTGAAAGTTGGCCCCCAGTTCCTGGTTGATACGCACCAGCAGATGCTTGTTGAACTGCGCTGTCACTCCTTGTTGATCGTTATAGGCACGATGTAGGATGTTGAAATCCTTCTTCAAATCTACCCCAATCAACAGCCCACCCCCCTGACAAGTCCTAGCGATCTGTAGCAGAAATTGCTTAGCTGGCTCAGGGTCGAAGTTACCAATGGTCGAGCCTGGGTAGTAGCCAACTCTTCGTGCGACTGGACGTGTGCAAGCAGGTATCGTGAAGGCGCTGGTATAATCAGCACAGACGGGAAGAATCTCCAAACCTAGATAGTCTGATGCAAGCGAGGCGACTGATTGCAGCAGTAGCTCCTTCGAGATGTCTATGGGCACATACGCCGCTGGTGTTTGTAGAGCATCCAGAAGCAGACGGGTTTTCAGACTACTTCCACTGCCATACTCAATGAGCAGACAACCAGGCCCAAGCAACGCCGCGATCTCTTGGCCATGTTGCTGCATAATACTAATTTCAGTGCGCGTGGGGTAGTATTCATCTAGCTCACAGATCTGCTCGAATAAGAGTGAGCCTTCTTCATCATAGAAGTATTTGCTAAATAGTTCTTTGCATGGTTTCTGCAGCCCCTGCAGTACGTCCCGCTGAAACGTCTCCCGCTCTGGTGCAAAGTCATGGAGCAAGAGCGCGCTTTCTGTGCGCTGTATGATGTCACACCTCCCGAGCTAAGCGGATGCCCATAAACTGCCAGCGAGCATGCGGCGGAAAGAAGTTGCGGTAGGTTGGCCGAATATGCGTTAGAGAGGTGGCACAGGAACCGCCGCGTAGGACTTGTTGATTGCACATGAACTTTCCATTGTACTCTCCTATAGCTCCCGGTGCTGGTTTATAAGAGGGATATGGTAAGTACGCGCTTTGAGTCCACTCCCACACATCTCCATACATTTGGCTAAGAGGCTGCTGTGGCGGGTTGCTTGCTAGGGGCATGGGATGATATACTCCCAGCTCGACGAAGTTCCCTTCTATAGCAACATCTTGTGCAGCAACCTCCCACTCGGCTTCGGTGGACAGGCGGGCATCCGCCCAGCGAGCATAAGCATCAGCCTCATAGTAGCTCACATGACAGACTGGCTCTGCCTTATCGACCTCGCGCAGCCCACTTAAGGTCATCATCCACCATCGACCATCATACTGCTCCCAGTAGAGGGGCGCATCCCAGCCTTGCTGTTGTACCGTGTTCCAGCCATCGGAGAGCCACAGCAAGGGGTTGCTATAACCTCCGTCTTCCATAAACTCGAGATATTCCCCATTGGTGATCAGTCGCGAGGCCAACTGGAATGCGTGCAGAAACTGGCGATGTCGCGGTCCCTCGTTGTCAAAGAAAAACCCTTCTCCTGCATATCCGATCCAGTAGATGCCCTCAGGATAGTGGATCCACTGCAATGGCAGGACAGAAGATACATTCGCTGGAACTTGGTGTAGGTAGACAGGGTGAAGCGGATTACACGATAAGACGTGCTTAATATCTGTCAGGATTAGCTCCTGGTGTTGCTGCTCGTGATGCAAGCCAAGGACGATGATGGAGGCTAGCTCCGCCAGCCGTTGCTCATCAAGCTTCTCGAGCAGGTTCTCGACCTGCTCATCGACGTAGTGACGGTAGCGGTAGACTTCTTCAACGGTGGGTCGAGAAAGCAGCCCTCTGTGCGGTCGGCTATGTCGTTTCCCCAACGTGTTGTAATAAGAATTAAAGAGATACGCATACTGGGGATGCGGTGACTTGTACTCAGGAACTGCCTGCGAGAGCAGAAACGTCTCCCAAAACCAGGTGACGTGGGCCAAATGCCATTTGGTTGGACTAACATCGGGCATAGACTGCACGACGTAATCTTCAGCCACAAGCGGTTCGCATAACCGCTCGGAAAGACGGCGCACACTCTGGTATTGCTCGATCATCTCACGGTTGGACAAAGATAGGGTAGGCAAGGACTGTCTTTGTATCTCCTTGACCACAGGAGTTTCTCCTTCTGCTGCTTGCCCTCGATGGAGAGAGTGAGGGATAAAGTGACTACTGTTAGGTATTGCTGACTGCCGGCAGGCGGTTTTGTTACAAGCCTCTCTTTGAAGATCAGTAGAGAACAAACTATATATATCTTCATAAGTATACGTCAAAGCTATACTTTCGGTTTCATTAACTAAACATAAGAGATGACTTAGAGCAGTTTTCTGCAAGAGATTCCAGGTGAGAGCTACTTCTACTTTGAACTCTTCTTAACATCATTGCAATGAACCGAAAATGTACTTTCTACGTATTCTATGATAGTATATATAAGCAGATCAATAAGAATGTAAAAATAAGTAAAGTGATGGCGCGACTCTTGTCAAGCTGTATCAAGTTGTCGATGCAAAACCGAGTAATCCGCTTTTACACGGTAATCTGCTGAGGCATCTATAGCGTAGTGTATGGTAAGTCAAGTAGACAGAACGGAGTGCTCCACTAATGACATGCAATGATTTTAACGAACTTTCAGGGGCTTACATCCTTGATGCTATAACGGAAGAGGAACGTAAAGCCGTTGAGGAACACTTGACCCATTGCCCAAGTTGTGTACTCCTGGTCAAAGAACTACAATCTATAGCTGACCTGCTACCATTAGCCGTGCCACAAATTGATCCTTCACCGGAACTAAAGCATCGGGTGCTCGCCTCTATTCAGGCTAATGCAGATGCGTCGCTACAACCTACGTCACCTTCGGCGCTGACGGAGCTAAAAACGATGCAGCCAGCACAGCAACAGCTTACACAGCGGCGCGCATTCTGGTCACGCTGGAGCACACAATTGATTGCGGCTGCCGCACTGCTACTGCTTGCACTCTCATCAGGCTTGACCGCCATCTCATCGACCTTGCAGGGACCAAATCATATTCTGCAAACACCTGTCGTCGTCCTCACTGACACTATACATGGACAGGCAACGGCTCCCGAAGCACAGGGACAACTGCTCTACGTCCCTGAGCAGAACATCACTATCCTTGTCATGCACGGTTTGCCGCAGGTGCGTGACAAGGTCTACCAGGGCTGGCTCATCAAAGACCAAAAACCAATGAGCATTGGTCTGCTGACAGTTCACAATGACGTAGCAACGTTAGGTTTTCACGAGAAGGCTCAGGGTTATACTGCCGTTGCAGTAAGCCAAGAGCAAGGCCCCAGTCCCAGTGCGAAACCTTCAAAGGTAGTTGCTGTGGGCCAGTTATGAACCCCACTGGCACAGCCTTTTTATGCGCTTGAGCGCCAACTGCACTAATACAGAGCGCAGCGCAGGCCAGAGCTTTTCAGCAGTTTCTAACTCCAAAGGACGAGGGGCTTGATAAGGAGCACCCCACCGCTCACGCGTAAAGAGTTCTGTAAGTTGCCAGAGTGGAGCACTACGCTGCGGACAGTATTGACTGAGTATACTGCTGTACTCGTAGGGCGTCTGCGAAGAGCAGGGAGACAGTCCCAGCCAGCCTGCCACGCGGCACAGACGCCAGTACATCCCCGCTACCAAGGTGCTGTCGGCATAGAGACGACGCCACCAGTAGATAGCAATGGCTATGAATAGGACGAGTAATGAAGCCAGCAACAGCAAGAGTGTGAGTGCGCCAAGGAAGTTTTTGCTTATTGCAGTGGTAGTATGACCATCTATGTGCGAATGGATGTTATGCTGTTGTTTAGGCGGTGTGATCGTCTGGTTAGGAGGAGGCATGGTCGAAGTTTTCGTCGCCACGGGCAAAGCTACAGGCCGTGAAGTTGCAGGATGGGGAGCAAAGCCGGGCGTTGGATCGAAACTGATCCAGCCATGACTCGGCAGATATGCCTGAACCCAGCTATGCGCATCTGTGCCATCTACGACCCATACATTGTGCTGCACGTCAAGGTGACCAGAACTGAAGCCGTTTACAACTCGCGTCGGAATTCCCAGTAGACGCGCCATAACGGTCATAGCACTGGCATAGTAGGTGCAATAGCCAGCGCGTGTCTGCAATAGCCAGTCAACGACATCTACATTGTCGGGAATGGGTTGATTATCCAGAGAGTAGCTAAACATATGCCCATCGCTTAAATGCAGCTCTAACAGCTTTAGAGCACGGTAGGTATCTGTAGCTCCACTCGTCCACTGGTGAGCAATTGCCCCGACGCGAGTCGAAAGATCACGTGGCACCTCACTATAGCTACTCGAGAGTTTACGGTAGAGATCATCCGCGAGCCAGAAGTCGTGGTTGCTACCCGGCAATGGAATGCCGGATAGACTCTGCGCGTCAGAGAGAGGAGCAGTCGACACAACTCGGTAATGCTCACCTACGACCAGTGGACTCTGTTGTGTCCAGGCAGCGGCTGTTCCATCGCTATAGACAATAGTAGCGACATCGAAGAGCGTTGGCTGTGCGGGGGCGAAGATATAGTGCTTTGAGTTTTCTGGTGTCTGCCACAGAGTTACAGTAGTTGCTATGTGCTGGTTGTTAGCATTATCACTATCCGGTTGCAAGGCGATATGTGCATTGACTGTCTGACCATCTGCAGCAGTCAAGGTAGTTGTCCAAGTGTGACCGTCGAAATGATTATAGGTGAAGCCTTCAAGGTTGCTTGGACCGATTGAACTGTTGTAGGAGAGCACCTCACCCACAGGCAGATGGACACTACCGCTGATGGTCAACCGATCACTAAAGAAGTTCGTTGGTGCCTGGTAGGGTTGAAACAGTGACCCAGGACTTTGCAGGGAGACATGCCCATTGACAATGTTTGTCCATGCAATTTCCATGTGATCCCAGAAGACTGTGCCTGCATCCGATTGTGCATGCATGGGTAATAACCAACTCAGCACAAGTGCTATGAGCGTCAGTGCTACGGCAATGCGCATACAGCGCGAATAGATAGCACTCAGCCAAGCACGTTCAGCATACATGCCCTGCCTTGCCCACTGCGCCACCTGATTGCTAAGCTGTCCCCGTGCAATCAGTAGCAGCAATGCCCCTAACATAATGGTGACGAGGTAGAGCATATCCTGCTTTACATAGTTCAGATTGACTAGCAAAATCGAGCAGTAGACGAACATTACAAGCCACGGTAGACGAGCGTGATAGATTAGCCAACTACCAAAGTAGCCTAGGAAAAACGACAGAAATGAGAGGTAGAAAAAAAAGACCACTTCACTATTAGCAATTGCTGCTGTTGTACCTACACTAGTAATGAGTACACGAAGGCTACTTAATAAGAGCAGCCATGATATGTGAAATGCAACAACGCTGGTTAACCAGATTGAGAACCAGTGACCAAGCAGACACGCGCCAAGATGTAAAATACTCTGCGAGACACGAGGCGTCTTGGCGACGAGTAGCCCTACGAGTAAACCAAGCAGAGGGCAGCATAGCAGTACCAGCCCATGCCGGACCCAATCAGCAGAGATAAGAGAATAGACCACACTGTATACTGCTACGGCTAATAACACAAGTGGAAGCCACCCCTCAGCAGGGGTGGGCAGCCAAGCTTTCTTCGTCTTTGGTAATGTACCTGTAGAACTTGCTATCTGAAGTGGAGAAAAGGATTCACCTCGCCTAGCTCGAGTCTCGGTGGGACGCTGGGAATCAACAACACTCGACCGCATCAAACGCTCCTCAAATAGAACAGTGACGTGTATACCTCTTTGAGAGTATACAACTTAAAGTTCATCAAGGTCGCATATTCACTTACGGCTGGGACTAAATCCTCACAGGAGTAACTGACACTATGTGCAAGTTTTTACGCGATGACCCGCAGAGGTCATGATTCTATCACGTCCACGGGTATGCAGAGGTTACAAAGAAGTTTTGGGAAAATTCGGATTGATCATGCTCCTACTATACGTCGACACTACGAAACGGACAAGTCTTCGATGATAATATCGCTATCGGGAAGGTGTACCACCATAGTGTATTCACCGGCAGGAACGGCAGTAAATACAATATCACCCAGATCGTCTATCTGGGTGGTCCGTAAGGGCATGTCACTGTATTCCTGAGTTGTGCTGGAGCCGGCACGCAGATCCTGCAGCAACTGGAAATCGGTAGTACGGTAGAGTTTAACGACGAATCCTTCGAAGGTTTCAGTTTCGCTTACTGCATAGGCGTTGCTGAAGACACCCAAGAGGAGATTGTCACCGCTACTAGAGTGCGAGAGTTCGAGCAAGATGCTGAGTGCTTCAGCTCGATACTGCCGCGACCACTCTCCTTCTAGAGCTACGCCGCGTGTAGCCAGAACGCGTCGCTGGGGAACAGGGCTAGCGATGATGCGACGAACGGAGGCAGGCGTTGCAGATGCTTCGTCTGTTGGCGGCAATGGGTCAAAGTTAGCGAGAGTTTGCCGGATCATACCGACTTCATTAGCACACAAGGGACAGACACGTAAGTGACTCTCTATAGTAGGAGCTTGATCCACCGTTAGTAAGTCTGCGCAGTAGTAGTTAAGCTTGGTCGCACTCGGACACTGCGTACGATAGAGCCTTGCTAGTAGATAGGCATGTGTTCGCTTATAGTCCTCAAGCCGCTGTTGGCAAATAAAACAGTAAGCGAGATGCCCCTCTTTTTCTCTAGCCAGAGGCTCATCATCAAGCGCGTAGCTCAAAAGTTCCTCGTCGTTGGGGGCCATTGAGTTGTTACAATCCGTCATAACTCTCCCTCGTATCTATGTGCTTTTCACCCGTACCAGAGCGGACACCATGTATGCTGCTGGCAAAAAATTCATATACTATGTGAACGCTACGTACATCTTTTTTTTGGGGTTCATTATTCGTTCGAGGTGAGTGACAAGCGTAACATGGCCCGCCTTAGCTCTCACAACCTCCAAGTCTCCATAAGAACTTATCTTTATTACGTACGAGACGGTCTATAATGTTACGTTTCAAGCGATAAATTTCGCGCTCATTGCAGAACTCACCGGGGCAAAACTGCATGATCTCGCGTGCCTTGAGATTACAGTGGAAGTGCAGGTAGGCCACACGCTTCTCTTTGTCATCGGGCAGCAGGCTCTCAATGGCCTCCCACACGTCGTTCTCGTGATACATATCCTCGACTAGGGGTTCTGCCTCATTGGCCTGCTCATAATCGGGTAGCACGGCCTCCTTAGGTCGCGCACTGTCGCGCAGCATGTCCATAATGGAACAGTTCAGGCACATATGCAGATAACTCATAGCCGCTGCTAGGGTGCTAAAGGACAACTCCTGCTTGCGCACAGACTTCCAGAAGCGCTCGAAGGCCAGATCCACATAGTGTTCTTCCTGCTCATATTGTAGCACTACATCCTTCCAAGGATGGCGGTGGAACCAGAGATGCAGGTTTTCACCAAATTGCCTGTACAGCACAGCCCACGCCTCGTCGTCGTTCTGGAGCACTGCGCGCCGCATAATTTCCAGGCAGTAGCGGTCATCGCTCGCCTCCTTGCGGCGATACTTGCTCATTTCTACAAAAGAACGGTCTGCCAAAGAGGTTAGACTCATCTCGCACGGAGATTCTTCCATACTGATACTCATTGTTTTCTCCTTGCTTCGCCCTCTGCCTACGCTGAAAGACAGCCTGGCCTACATCCTTATGCTCTATTTCGGCTTGCACGTAGCCAATATGCACTAACCACTTTCTTATGTAAAAGAGTATTAGATTATCGTCTGCAAAGAGATCCATGTCATTTGTCCTATTTACTGACGTTCATAGAGCTATGATTATTGACGTTGCAGGGCTGGGAGTTGTTCCTCTTCCTTTATTTATTATGTTAATTTGTTCTATTTAAGAAAAAGAGTAGCATGATTACGCGTGGCATACAATGTTGTACGTCACTGCCATAGTGTGAGGTATTTTACACAATGGGCAAGCAAAAGGTGTTGCCATTGGCAACACCTTTTGCTTGCCCATTAATGACATATTTCTATAGCAGGTTCTCTAGCCCCTCTGCTGTGCTAATAGGAGCCTGACAAGCGAAATTTTGACAGACATACGCCGTCGCCTTACTATCTTTCAAAGGTTTGTCTGCGAGCAATGCAATCGCTGCTCTGGACTGAGTATCGTCGGGGGCACAACAGGCCAGGACACTATTAGGTAGGTACTGCCTGTTAACGACTTCCAGCAGAGCCTGGGTATCTTCAGCACGCGGCGTACCGATAAGCGCGATCTCTCTGCTGGAGGAGAGGGCAAAATCAAGCGCGCCAAGGGCGTGTCCGAAGGCTTGTGGATGCTGAAGCATAATTTCAGCAAGGGGCTGCAAGTAGGCATCGGCATATTGGCGATAGGATGTTTCACCGCTGAAGGCCGCCAGGCGCAACAAGACATCGCAAGCCACACTATTGCCCGCTGGAAGAGCATTGTCCAAAATATCCTTGGGACGGCTAATCAAAACCTCGTGGTCGCTGCCTGTATCGAAGAAGCCGCCATTCTGCTCGTCGGTGAAGAGCGATATTAACCCATCAATTAGAGTGCGTGCCTCGACAAACCAGCGTAGGTCGAAGCTTGCCTCATACAGGGCTAGCAGACCATCGGCAAGGAACGCGTAGTCTGCCAGATAGCCGTTTAGTCTGGCCTGTCCATCCTTATACGTACGCAGTAACCGACCATCCCTGCGCAGCTCGCTGAGCAAACAAGAGGCATTACGCTCTGCCACTTGCAGGTAATCGGGGCGCTTGAGATAGCGTGCAGCCTCCGCGAAACTGCGCAGCATCAGCCCATTCCAAGATGTAAGAATCTTCTCGTCGCGCCCCGGCTTGACACGCTGCTCACGCACGCGGAAGAGCACATCCCGGCTACGCCGAAGCGACTCTTGTAATACCTGCTCACTCACCCGTGTCTCCGCTGCATGCTCTGCACTTGGCGACTGTACATGGAGAATATTCTTGCCCTCGAAGTTACCACGCTCTGTGACATCGTAGTAGTGCATAAACAGCTCTGCATCCTCAGTAGGTAGTGCCTGCTTGATCTCCTGTGGTGTCCAGGTGAAAAACTTGCCTTCCTCGCCTTCACTATCGGCATCCTGCGTCGAGTAGAAGCCGCCCTGGGGTGATGTCATCTCGTGTACTACATAGTCGAGTGTCTCCTCGACGATGCGTCGGTAGAAACAGTTGCCTGTCAGCAGATAGGCATGCAGGTAGACGCGGCTGAGGAGAGCATTGTCATAGAGCATTTTCTCGAAGTGTGGCACCAGCCACTCGGCATCGACCGAATAGCGATGGAAACCACCACCCAGGTGGTCATAGATACCGCCGTTAGCCATATGTTGCAGTGACACCTCGACCATCTCTAGTTCCGCTATCTCCGCAGGTGTAGTGATCTCGTTATGCAAGCGATGCAGGTGGACGCGTAAGAGCAGTTCCAATGACATGGTATTGGGAAATTTAGGGGCATTCCCGAAGCCGCCCCACTGAGCATCAAATTCAGATGCGAGAGCCTGACTGGCGCTACTCAGCATTTCCGCAGACACCGCTTCCATCGGATGAATATTCACACGGCGTAGCGGCGTATTGCTACGCTGATTGAGGTAATCGGCGAACTGCGTTGCCTGCTTCTCCACATCCTGGCGACGCTTGGCGTAGGCGTCAGCCATACTCAACAACACACGTGAGAAGCTTGGCATCATCTGCCCGCGCCCGTAGTTGCGATCATCCGGCGGGAAATAGGTCCCGCCGTAAAAGGGACGGCCATCGGGAGTCAAAAACACCGTCATAGGCCAGCCACCCTGCTGGGTCAAAGCCTGTACCGCCTGCATATAGATAGTGTCTATATCCGGTCGCTCCTCGCGGTCCACTTTGATAGCGACAAAATACTGATTCAGTAACTGCGCGGTAGCCTCATTCTCGAACGACTCGCGTTCCATTACATGACACCAGTGACAGGCAGAATACCCAACGCTGAGCAGAATAGGTTTATCTTCCTGCCGTGCCTTCTGCAGCGCCTCCTCGCCCCAAGGGTACCAGTCGACCGGATTATGCGCATGCTGCAGTAGGTATGGGCTAGTTTCATTGATTAGTCTATTCGTATACTTGTGCTGCTCTTGTACCTCTGACATGTATTACTCCCTCAATGCATAGATCTTTTTACTGACCTACGCATTGTACGATATTGTGAGGCAAACGAAAAATGAGCAGCGTTCTTGCTTGATCTTGGTCAGCAGTTACCTTCTGTCAGTGCTTTTTCACTCATTCACACGGAGTCGGTTCCTCCGCTTGCGCGTACAACATACGTCGGATAGTTCCAAAAAGCATAGCGTTTCATAGCCTCTGCTAGCGTTCTGTTGACCGCTTGCTTGCGCCATTGCTCGCCTTCTGGGTTCGTGAGGGGACAACGACGAACCTCACGGGATGGACTACCAGCGATGCCAGCACCGCTTTCCCATCCTCTACCCCCTCCACTTCCGAGAAAGCATCAGGGGCTACTTTTCGTATCACGTTACCAGC
>Ga0213874_10000131_pt1 | contig 12640 bp, 10 predicted proteins | sample BarmaccomBMRX_R7_FD_160098 | JGI IMG/M metagenome (GOLD analysis project Ga0213874, IMG submission 160098) | Root-associated microbial communities from Barbacenia macrantha in rupestrian grasslands, the National Park of Serra do Cipo, Brazil - RX_R7 | ecosystem: Host-associated > Plants > Roots...
CCAGCTCGCACACCGTCGCGGGCGGCGCGTGCGTCGGGCTCGGGATCGGACCGACGACGATCGGCCGCGTCCTCGGCGTCGCGAAGGCGTACTGCACCCGGGTCGGCGGCGGCCCGTTTCCCTCGGAGCTGCTCGACGAGCGCGGCGCGCGGCTGCGCGAGCAAGGGCGCGAGTTCGGCGTGACGACCGGGCGGCCGCGCCGCTGCGGCTGGTACGACGCCGTTACCGCCCGCTACGCGGCGCAGCTCAACGGGCTCGACGCGGTCGTCATCACGAAGCTCGACGTGCTCTCCGGATTCGAGCGGCTCGGCATCGTCACGGGCTACCGGCGTGCCGACGGCACCCCGTGCGGCGTCGAGGCGATGCTCGACCCGAATCTCGACGTGGAAGTCGAGGAGCATCCCGGCTGGGACGACGACATCCGCGGGGTCCGCCGGATCGCCGACCTGCCCGCGGCGGCGCGTTCGTTCCTGGACCGGCTTGCCGCCGTCACCGGGGTTCCCGTCGCGGCCGCGTCGGTCGGTCCCGAGCGCTCCGCGCTGGCGGTCTGAGGCCCGTTTCGGCTGAAGGCCATCCTTCGACAAGCTCAGGATGACACGGACGCGCTCGGGACGACACGGACGCGCTCGGGATGACACGGACGTGCGCCGGATGGCATGACGGCGTTGCTTCTCCATGCCTGACAGTGATGGGGGTCGCACGGTTGGCTGCTGGGCAAGGCGCGATAAACAACGCGTGACGCGCGGCCGATAGACTCCATAGCGCCGGGCAAGGATGTCTGGTGAAACAGGCCACGGTCGGCTTATCCTCGGAGCGTCTTCTCGCGCTCCGCAAAGGTGCCATTTGGATCGTCTGACCACGTCTGTCGCATCGTATCCGGTCCGTATTCGAGATTGGTGGAGCGGTCAGACCGGTACGAACCGCATCGTCTACGGCGCGATCGCCTTGATCCTCGTCGCGGCATTGGTGTTTTTCGGCATGTTCCGCTTCCGCGGGCCCGACTATGCCGTGCTGTTCTCGAACTTGCAGCCGGACGAAGCGAACGCGGTGGTCCAGAAGCTGGACGCCGAGAAGGTGCCGCACCGGCTCGCCGACGGCGGGGCGACGATCCTCGTCCCGCACGAGATGGTCTACGAGAAGCGCGTCGAGCTGGCCGGCCAGGGCGTCGTGAAATCGGGCGGCGGCACCGGCTTCGAGCTGTTCGACCGCACGAACCTCGGCATGACCGACTTCCAGGAGAAGATCGCCAAGACGCGCGCGACCGAGGGCGAGCTCCAGCGCACGATCGCCGGGCTCACGCCCGTGCAGTCGGCGCGCGTCCATATCGCGAGCCCGCAAGCCTCGTTGTTCACCAGCACGCAGCTGCCGACGACCGCCTCCGTCGCGATCCAGACGAAGTCGGGCATGCAGCTCTCCTCGTCGGAAGTCCGCGGCATCACGCAGCTCGTCTCGGGCGCGGTCGAAGGCCTCAAGCCCGAGAACGTCACGATCGTCGACCAGAACGGGACGATCTTGCGGCCGTCGGCGCTCGAGGACACGACCGCCGCCGGCGACGCGTCCAGCGCGCTCAAGCTGACCCAAGACCAGCTCGTCGCCAAAGAGAAGTACGAGTCGGACCTGCAGCAGTCGATCCAGGGGCTGCTCGACGCCACGATCGGCGCGCACCGCTCGGCCGCGCGCGTGACGGCGCAGATGAACTTCGACGCGAACTCCACCGAGACCAAGACGTTCGCGCCGCAAGGCACCGTGCTGTCGGAGAAGACGAAGCACGAGACCTACACCGGCACCGGCGCGCCGCGCAACGCCGCCGCCGGCGTCCCCGGCACGACGACCAACGTCGTCCCGACGTATCAAGGAACGCAGACCCAGCAAGGACAGGGGCGCTACGCGAACAGCGAGGCGACCCGCAACTACCAGGTCGGCGAACAGACTGCCAAGCACGTCGACGCGCCCGGCAAGGTGACGCGTCTGTCCGTCGCGGTGCTCGTCAACGTCCCCGCCCCGACCGGCGCGCCGGCGACCGCGGCGAACGCGAACGCGGCGTACGCCGTTCCCGCCGCATCCGTGCAGAAGATTCGCAACGCGGTGTCCGCGGCGGCCGGCATCGATGTCGCGCGCGGTGACCAGATCTCCGTCGAAGCGATCCCGTTCGCGCCCGATGCGATCGGCAACGGCAGCGCGCGCGGCATCGCGGGCACGCCGACCACCGTGCTCGGCCTGCCGCTCGCACCGTTCATCGCGCTGCTCGTGATCCTCGGGGTCGTGGGCGCCGGGTTCGGGTTCGCGATGCTGCGCCGCCGGACGTTCAAACCCACCATGGAGCTGCCGACGTTCGACTCGACGCTCGCCGAAGAGCTCCCGTCGTTCGAAGAGCACCCGATGCTGGACGGCACGCCGTCGATCGCCGCGCCGATTCGCTCGGCCGCCGATCTGACGCGCGAGCAGATGATCGAGTACGTCACCACCGTCGCTCAAGAAAACCCGGACAACATCGCCAAGCTCGTCAAACTCTGGTTGGCCGAATAACCATGATTCACGACAAACCGATTCTGACGCTCGGCGACGACGACCACTTGGGTCCGTCGTACCTGGACACGTACGCGCCGCCCGCGGTGCCCGACATGAACGGGCCCGAGAAGGCCGCGATCCTGATGATCACGATCGGGCTCGAGCTCGCGGCGTCGATCTTCAAGTTCCTGCGGCAGGACGAGGTCGAGCGCATCGTCCTCGAGATCGCGAAGATCTCGACGGTCCCGATCGACAAGCGCGACGCCGTCATCCAAGAAGCGTACCAGCGGGCTATAGCCCTCAAGTACATCAACGAGGGCGGCATCGAGTACGCCAAGGAGATCCTCGAGCGGTCGTTCGGCGCCGGCCAAGCCGACGACATGACGAACCGTCTGTTCGCGGCCCTCAAGCACGGCAACCCGCTCGAGCTGGTGAAGAAGACCGAGCCCGCGCAGCTGCTCGAGTTCATCAAGGAAGAGCACCCGCAGACGATCGCGCTCATCCTCGTGTACATGTCTCCCGATCAAGCGGGCGCCGTGCTCTCACAGCTCGAGCCCGAGCTGCAGGGCGAGGTCGCGATGCGCATCGCGATTCTCCAGAAGACCGCACCGGAGATCCTCGAACAGCTCGACGAGCTGCTCGGCCGCCGTTTGCTGGTGAGCGGCAGCGACTTCACCAAGGCCGGCGGCGTGCAATCGCTCGCATCGGTCATGGGCTTCGTCGACCGCGAGACGGAGAAGAACATCCTCGACGGCCTCGCCAAGCGCGACCCCGATGTCGCCAACGAGGTCAAGAACCTGCTGTTCGTGTTCGAGGACATCATCAACCTCGACGACCGCGCCATCCAGCGCGTGCTCAAGGAAGTCGACGGCAAGGATCTCGCGCTCGCGCTCAAGACCGCGAACGACGACCTCCTCCACCGCATCTTCAAGAACATGTCCACCCGCGCCGCGACGACGCTCAAGGAAGACATCGAGGTCCTCGGGCCGGTGCGCGTGCGCGAAGTGGGCAAGGCGCAGCAGAACATCGTCGACGTGATCCGCACGCTCGAGGAGAACGGTCAGATCGTCATCGCGCGCGGCGGGAAAGAAGACCGGATCGTCTAGTGACCAGGGACTGATGGGGCGCGTCGTAAAGGGCGCGCGCTTTCGGGAAGAGCGCTACGCGCTCGAAGTTCCCGAGATCGCGGAGCCGGTTGCTGAGGCGACGTTCGCCGACGACTTCACGTCGCCGGACGGCTTCGGCTTTGGCGAGACGGACGATCTGCTGCTCGACGCTCCGCTCGGCGGTGCGCCGCCGCAGCCGGCTGTCGACGTCGAGGCGATTCGCGCCCAGGCCGACGCGCTGCTGCAGAACGCGGCGGCCGACGCGGAGCGTCTGCTCAAGGACGCGCACGATCGTGCGCGCGCGCTGATCGAAGATGCGGCCGCGCGCGCCGACGGCATCGCGCAGGACGCGCGCAAGCGCGGGCAACAGGAAGGCTTCGACGCCGGCCGTGCTGAGGCCGACCGCGAGATGAACGACATGCTCGTGACGATGCGCGGGCTGCTCGAGATGGCCCGCGTCGAGCGGCACAAGCTGATGGAAGAGGCCGAGCCCGAGCTCGTGCGCCTCGCGCTCGGCATCGCGGAGCGCGTGCTGCACCAGCAGGTCGCGCTCGACCGCGGCGTCGTGGTCGAGATGGCCAAGACCGCGATCGGGCGCCTGATCGAGCGCGACTCGGTGACCGTGCGCGTCAACCCCGCCGATCTGGAGCGGATGCGCGAGCACCGCGACGAGCTGATCGCGATCGGCGACATCAAGAACCTCCGCGTGGTCGAGGACCAGCGCGTCGACCGCGGCGGCGTCGTCGTCGACACCGACGCGGGTACGATCGACGCGCGCATCGGCACGCAGCTCGACGAAGCGCGCAAGATCCTGCACATCGAGGACGACGTGGTGGTCGAGCCCGCCCCCGACGTGCTCGTGAAGAAGAGCGTCCCGACGAAACGAGCGTCCTGACGTGGCGAGCACGGGCGTGCGCGGATTCGACGCGACGCGTTACATCGAAGAGCTGCTCGACGTCGACCTCATCCGCACCAACGGCAAGGTGAGCCAGGTGATCGGCACCGTGATCGAGTCGAACGGGCCGCCGATGGCGATCGGCGAGACTGCCTCGATCACGTACCGGCGCACCGCTCATCCCGTGCTCGCCGAAGCGGTCGGCTTCCGCGACGCCAAAGTGTTGTTGATGCCGCTCGGCGAGCTGGGCGGCATCGCGGCGGGCTCGGGCGTGGTCGCGCTCGGCAAACCGCTGCAGATCGGTCTTTCCGACGGATTGCTCGGACGCGTGCTCGACGGGCTGGGCCGCCCGATCGACGGGCTCGGTCCGATCGTCGAAGCGCGGCGCGCGGAAGTCGCCGGCACGCCGCCCAGCGCGCTGCACCGCCGCCGCGTCACCGAGCCGCTGGGCGTGGGCGTGCGCGCGATCGACGGGTTGCTGACGGTCGGCAAAGGCCAGCGCGCGGGCATCTTCGCCGGATCGGGCGTCGGCAAGTCGACGGTGCTGGGCATGATCGCGCGCAACACCGCGGCCGACGTGAACGTGATCGCGCTCGTGGGCGAGCGCGGCAAAGAAGTGCGCGACTTCCTCGAGCGAGATCTGGGCGACGAAGGTCTACGCCGCTCGGTGGTGGTCGTGGCTACCTCCGACCAGCCGGCGCTCGTGCGCATCAAGGCCGCGTTCGTCGCGACGCGCATCGCGGAGTTCTTCCGCGACAAGGGCCTCGACGTGATGCTGATGATGGACAGCGTCACGCGCTTCGCGATGGCGCAGCGCGAAGTCGGGCTCGCGATCGGCGAGCCCACGACGACGCGCGGCTACACGCCGTCGGTGTTCGCGCTGCTGCCCAAGCTGCTCGAGCGGACCGGGGCTGCCGAGCACGGCACGATCACCGCGCTGTACACGGTGCTGGTCGACGGCGACGACATGAACGAGCCGGTCGCCGACGCGGTGCGCTCCATCTTGGACGGGCACATCGTGCTCTCGCGCAAGCTCGCCGCCGCCAACCACTATCCGGCGATCGACGTGCTGGCCTCGGTCAGCCGCGTGATGCCCGATGTCGTCCCGCCCTCTCACCTGAAGTCGGCGTCCACCGTGCGCGACATCATGGCGACGTACCGCGAAGCCGAAGACCTCGTGAACATCGGCGCGTACGTTCCGGGCTCGAACCCGCGCGTCGACCACGCGCTTGCGCGGATCGACCACGTCCGCCAGTTCCTGCGCCAAGGCATCTACGAGCGCTCGACGTTCGACGACGCCCAGCGCGCAACGATGGCGCTGGGCTAAAGCACCGTGAAGTTCGATTTCCGGCTCGATCCGGTCTTGGGGCATCGCGAGCGGATCGAGCACGAGCGCGCCGCCGAACATGCGCGCGCGCTGGCGGACCAGCTTGCCGCGCAGCGCATGCATGACGAGATCGTCGAGAAGCGCGACGTGCTGCGGCTGCGGCTGGTTCGCGAGCACGCGGAGTTCGACGCCGAGACGCTGCGCGCGACGTACACGCACCTCGACTATCTCGACCGCGCGCTCGTCGCCTCGCAGCAGCGCGTCGATGCGCGCGCCGCGGAGACCGAGCGCGCGCGCCTGCGTCTGGTCGACGCCGCCAAAGACCGCAAAGTGCTCGAGACGCTCAAGGAGCGACGCCGCGAGGCGTTCCAGCTCGACGTCGCGCTCGCCGATCAGCGCGAGCTCGACGACCAGAACGCGCGCCTGTTCGAGCGCGCCCACCCGTTCGAAGGACTTTCGCCGTGATCGTCACCCGCAAACGCAGACGGCGCTCGCACGCCGGCCGCTGGCTCATCCCGCTCGCCGTGCTCGCGGTGCTCGCCGCGGTGCTGGCATGGCCGCCGTCGCAGCGCGTCATCGCGAACGGTCCGCTCGCGCCCGTGTGGAACGCCGGCGCGAACGCCGGGAACGTTCTCGTGCGGCCGCTGACCTTCGCCGCGCAGCAGCAGGCCATCGCCGACCGCAACCGCGAGCTGCGCGAGACCAACGCCCGCCTCGAGCAGCAGCGCCAAGCCAAGGCCGACGCCGACGCGCGCGCGCAGCACCTCCAGCAGCAGGTCACCGCGCTGGAGAACCAGCCCCAGCCCACCGCCATCCCGGCGCCGCGCCCCGTCGCGACGCCTGCGACGGGACTCGCCGCTGCACCGGGCGGCGCGGCCTCGGCCGCCGGCGACAAACGGCTCGCCGCAACGTGGGCCGCGATGGAGCCGGAGAAGGCCGCCGCGGTCGCCCAGCGCCTGCCCGACGACGTGGTCACGCGCGTCCTGGCCCAGATGGACGCCGACAGCGCGGGCGCGATCATGAACGCCCTTCCGGCGAGCGCCGCCGCCCGGATCAGCCGGGCCGTCGCTCAGGTCCCGGCCACAGCGGGCCGATAGTCCGTAGAGGCGTCCGCATTCGGACGTCCGTTCCGAATTTCGATTTCTCGAAAGGAGGTGACACCCTGAACCCAATTACGCTCCTCAACACGCTCGGCTCGACTGCTGGTACCGCGCTTGCGGCCCCCGCACAGTCCGGCGGCGGTGCGATCTTCAAGGCCCAGCTCGGCGACTCGGTCGCGGCGCTGTTCGCCGGGAAGCGCAGCGTCGAGGCGCCCTCGTCCACCGCCACGGCGATCCCCGCCGGCGCGGCGCTCGAGCACGCCGTCAAGGACCAGCTCGACCGCGGCGTATCGCTCGAAGACGTCATCGCCAAGCTGGCGGGCTCGCTCGCGGCCTCGGTCGCATCCGCGCTCGGCATCCCGGTACAGGCGGCGCAGCAGCGATTGACCCAGGCGTTCACCCAGGCACTCGGGTCCGGCGATTCCGGACCGCCTCGAAGTAACGCCGAGAGGGCGTCATCCCTCGTCTCACGGCTGCGGCAGATCGCCGAGCTCGCGACGGGGGTGACGAACGGAGACACGGGGCACGCGATCCGATTGATCGCAGGACAACGCTCGGACGCCGCAGAGGCGAAAGCAGGTCCAAACCCCCAGCCGGACAGCATCCTCCGCGACGCGCTCGCAGCGCTCGCGGCGCCCGCGTCTTCCGTCACCGGCGCGACCACGGTCGCGTCTTCCGGGACCACGGTCCCATCCGATTCGAGCACCGCCACGTCCACGTCGCTTGCCGCTCCGGCGGCTGGCGCTGACGGACGAACGGTCGCGCTCGACGCGCCCGCGCAAGCGATCGCGACCGGCGGCGACACGCCGCTCGGCCGGATCCTCACGCGCGCTCTCCTGGCCGGCGACGAGCCGGCGACTCCGGTCGCCGCCCCGCTCCAAGGCCCGGGCAACAGCCACGGCGCCGCGTTCGCGCCTGGCAATGTCACCGCACCGGCCGGACTCGCCGCAGGCACCGGCGGCATCGCCCCCGCGGCGAGCACCGCCGTCCTCGACGCGTTCGTCCAAGCGTTCGCGACCGCGCTCGCGCGCGCCGATGCACCCGGCTCCGGCCGCGGCACCGGCGGCCCTTCGCCCGTCACGGACGTCCCCGACGCCGCGCCCGCCGCGGCATCCACGACGGCTGCGTCCGCGCCGGCGTTCGCGATCCCGTTCGCGCACGACGCCGCCCCGGTCGCACCGCCGCCCGCTCCGGCGCTGCCGCAAGCGCCGCACGTCGACGCGAACGCGGTCGTCGACCAGATCCTGCGCGGCATCGCGATCCGCACCAACGACGGCCAGTCGGAAGTGCGGCTGCGGCTCGTCCCCGAGAACCTCGGCGACGTCAGCGTGAAGCTGACGGTGACCGGCGGCATGGTGGACGCGTCGATCACCGCGCACACCGCCGACGCGCAAACCGCGCTCGCCGGCGGACAGAACCAGCTCGCGCGATCCCTCGCCGATGCCGGCTTGAAGCTGCAGAGCTTCACCGTCGGTCTCGCCGGCGGCGGCTTCGCGGACACCCGCGACCAATCGCGTTCGAACGACTCGTGGAACCGTCCGGGCTCGCGCCGCTTCGGCGGCGTGGAATCGGTCGACGCCGGCGAGCCCGACGACGCGTCGCTCGCAACGCCGAGCTTCGGCCCGCCGATCTACTCGGCGCGCTCGCTGCCCGGCACACTCAACCGCCTCGTGTAGAGGAAACAACCATCATGTCCAGCGTCTCATCGACCGGCGGTCTTCCGATCGACCAGTTGATCAACCAACCCCAAACGGCGGCGCCGGCGGCGTCGTCACTCGGCTCGCAGCTCGGGGAAGATGCGTTCCTCAAGCTGCTCACGACGCAGCTGCAGAACCAAGACCCGCTCCACCCGATGGACGACACGCAGTCGGTCGCGCAGCTCGCGCAATTCTCCAGCGTGCAGGCCGTCACGGAGCTCAAGACCGCGTTTGCTTCGTTCCAGTCCAACTTCTCCGTGATGCAGTCTTCCGGGCTCCTCGGCAAGACGGTCTCGGCGCAGACCACCGACTCGCACGGCAACGTCACCAGCGTGACCGGAACCGTCAAAACGATCTCGGTCATCAACGGCCAGCCCGAGTTCACGCTCGCCGACAAGAGCGGGAATCTCCTCGTCGACGGCAACGGCAACCCGCTGCAGCTGCTCACCTCCGCGATCCTGTCCATCGGCTGACGACATGGCCGATCACAAGATCAACGGTATCCCGATATCCCCGCAGATCGATCCGATCGCGCGCCCCAAGGGCGTGCCGATCGAGATCCCGCCTTCCGGCACGGGCGCCGGAACGTTCCGCGACGTCCTGCGCACCGCGCAAGCGCCGGCGGTTCGCCAGCCGCTCAAGTTCTCGGCTCACGCGCAGCAGCGCCTCGAGTCGCGCAACATTCGCCTCACCAACGACGACGTCGCGAAGATGAACGCGATGGCGGACAAGGCGGCGGCCAAAGGCGCGAAGCAGTCGCTCTTCATGATGCGCGACGTCGCGATGGTGGTGTCGATCACGAACCGCACCGTCATCACCGCCGTCGACCAGAGCAGCATGAAAGAGAACGTCTTCACCAACATCGATTCCGCGGCAATTTTAGACTAACAACCTGCTCAGGTTCTATCAACAAAGTACCGAACCACATATCACTACTGAGAGCGGACCACTCGTGGGGCTCTCACGCGCGGCGGATCGAACGACGCCGCGCGGCTCAATGACACGAAAGGTCACCTAGATGGCTTTCGACTCGTTGTTCATCGGCGTCACCGGTCTGGAGTCGTACCAGAACCAGATCGACGTCATCTCGAACAACATCGCCAACGTTGGCACGACCGGCTTCAAGGGCCAGGACGTCAACTTCCAAGACCTGATCTATCAGGCGCAGAGCTTCGCCACCGCGCCGACGCAGTCGACCGGCGGCGTGAACGGCCAGGACGCAGGCCTCGGCGTGAAGATCGGCTCGATCGACACGAACTACGCGCAGGGCGGCCTGCGCACGACGGGCGTCAACACGAACCTCGCCATGAACGGCGATGGCTTCTTCATCCTGCGCAAGCCCAACGCGAACGGCGCACCGGTGTACACGCGCAACGGCGACTTCTCGCTCAACTCCAACGGCCTGCTCTACGACGGGTCCAACGGGTTGGCCGTGCAGGGCTATCTCGCCGACAAGAACGGCAACATCTCGCAGACGGGCAGCCCGGGCGACATCACGATTCCCCTGGGGCTGCAGTCGCAGGCCGTCGGAACGGGCCTCAACGCGAAGCTGAAGTTCGGCGCGAGCGGCGACCAGGTGTTCGACGTCTCGCTCGGCGGCAACGTCGATCAGACGCAGTGGATCAAAGAGGCCCAGGGCGTGCAGAACGGCACGGCCGGAACCGGCCAGCCGTACTCGATGTCGACGACGATCTACGACTCGCTCGGCAACGCGCACCTCGCGCAGATCACGTACACGCCCGACGCCACGGGTGCGACCGGCGGCAACGCGAACATCGCGAGCAACAGCCCCGTCAACGGCGGCGCGGGCAACCTGATCAACGCGATCAGCGGCTCGACGGGCGGCAAGACGATCTCCGTGACCGTGAACGCCGGCGGCACGACCGCGACGATCAGCGACGGCAGCACGACGGTGACGGGCAATCCGAACCAGACGCTGACGTTCGACGGCGCGACGTTCACGCTCGGCAACTTCCAGCCCGCGGATGCGGGCAAGGCCGGCACGATCAACAACGCCGGCGGCACGAACGGTCTTCCCGCTCAGGTCGCCGACGCCAACGGCGTGCTGCACACGCCGGCCGCGCGCTGGCGCATGACGATGTCGTTCGCCGACGGCACGACGTTCGACGCGATCCAGACGCCCGGCTCGATCAACGGCGGCGGCGTGGTGACCCCCGCGGTCAACAGCGCGACGCCGGTGTCGAGCGGCACCGTGGGCTTCGCGTACTTCGACCAGAACGGGCAGTTCGTCAACACGTCCTCGATCGAAGGCGTGGCCGCGGGCCAGAGCATCACCGGCGCGAACGTGCACACCGTCAACAGCGGCCCGTCGCTCGCGAACGGCAACCAGCTCAACATTCGCTCGTGGGGCACGGGCAGCGCGAACAACTCGGTCGCGCCGACCGCCGGCGGCCCGGCGCCGCAGACCGGGCCGATCGGTCTGGACATGCACAACTCCACGTCGCTCGCCAGCACGAGCACCGCGAACGTGCTCGCGCAGAACGGCTACGCGGCGGGCATCCTGTCGAACCTGACGGTCGGCACGGACGGCACGATCAGCGGCGCGTTCAGCAACGGCCAGACGACCACGCTCGGGCGCGTCGCGGTCGCGACGTTCCAGAACGAGCAGGGCCTCCAGCGCATCGGCGGCTCCGACTTCGCGGCGACCGCGAACTCGGGTCTCGCGCAGGTCGGCACCGCGGGCGTCGGGCGCTTCGGCGCGATGCAATCGGGCGCGCTCGAGCAGTCGAACGTGTCGATCGCGGACGAGTTCACGAAGATGATCTCGGCGCAGAGCGCGTACCAAGCCAACTCGAAGAGCATCACGACGGCGTCCGAGGACATGCAGACCGTCATGCAGCTCATTCGATAGACGTATCGCTCCACGGAGGGCGCGAGGGACGGGAAAGAGGACCGCACGGAGGCGGTCCTCTCTTCTTTTTGCGTACTTGTGCAGCAGGATACACTATGGTGCTCCGGCTTGCGCCCCGAACCGGTCGAGCGTACGATGCTTTGGCGATGCGCCTCATTGCCGCGCACGCAAGGAGTTTGGGGTGTTCCAGTATCTCAAGGGCGCCGGCGTTCTCGCCGGTGTGGCGCTCGTGCTATCCGCGTGCTCGGGCGGGGGCGGAACTCACGCGAGCAGCGTCGTGCCGACGTCGGCCGACAGCGCGAAGCGCGCGCCGCGCACGGTCGGAGCGCAAACGTACTACACGCCGCCGATCACGCCGGTCGACTCGACCGCGAACCTCGGCCAGATCACCGGCGGTTACGACGGCAACCTCTATTTCGCCGAGGCGTCGAACGGGACGAACTGCTCGACGTGCTCGGGCCGGATCTCGCAGATCACCACCGGCGGGTCGATCACGTCCTACGGTCTGCCCAACTATTTCGACGCGAACAACGTCGGCCACCAGGTGTTCCCGTTCGCGGTGTACCCCGACACGGGCAAGGTGTGGTTCCTGTCGGCCGACGGTTATTTCGGCTCGATCAACTATGACGGCACGAGCCCGACGATCTACTCGCTGCGCCAGCTCGGCAGCGACACGAACGGGACGTTCACCAATCTGACGCAGGGCGGCGACGGGAACTTCTACGTCTCCGAGACGAGCCCCGAGCGCATCATCAAGGTGACGACGAGCGGCACGGCGTCGGTGTTCAACTCGTCGCTGAGCTCCGGCGCGAACGTCGGCACGATCCTGTACAACAGCGACAGCAACTTTTGGCTCACCGAGCGCGGCACCGGGAAGATCGGAAAGCTCACGTCGAGCGGGACGCTGACGGAGTACGACGCGGTGAGCGGCGGCGGCTACAACCCGCTAGACATGTTCTCGGACGGCAGCAACCTGTGGTACACGGCGCAGAACACGACGCCGGCCAACGGGCAGAAGCTCGTCGAGATGAACACGAGCGGAAGCATCGTCAAGACGATCTCGATCACGACGAGCCCGGCCGGTGAGGGCGCGCTGGTTCCGCAAGGCGGCACCTACGCGTGGACGATCAACGAC
>Ga0213874_10000132_pt1 | contig 12615 bp, 12 predicted proteins | sample BarmaccomBMRX_R7_FD_160098 | JGI IMG/M metagenome (GOLD analysis project Ga0213874, IMG submission 160098) | Root-associated microbial communities from Barbacenia macrantha in rupestrian grasslands, the National Park of Serra do Cipo, Brazil - RX_R7 | ecosystem: Host-associated > Plants > Roots...
CCGGCCCCTGGCCTGGGCGCGCGGGATCAGCCGACCAGCCCGAATCCGACCAGGACCGCCATGACGACGAGGCCGACACCGGTGAGCAGGTCAGGCCGGATCGGGATCAGGCGCGCGCCGACGCGGCCGAGCAGCAACCCGGCGAGCGACATCACGACGGTGATCCCGCCGAACAGCGGCGGCGCAAGCCAGGGCGAGTACCCGAGCAGGCCGAGGCTCGTGCCGGCGACCACGTTGTCGACGCTCAGGGGAACCGGAAGACCGAACAGCGCCCACCGCTCGTCCGGCTCGTCGGGCTCGGCGGTCCGCCAGGCTTGGACGACGAGGTACAGGCCGTAGGCGAACAGCGCGATCGCCGCCGCGGTGTCGGCGGTCGAGCCGATCCGCTCGCCCACGTAACCGCCCGCGATGATCCCGACCGCCGGGGCGACGCCATCCCAGAACCCGAATACCAGCGCGACCCGCAGCGACCGCCGCCAGCTGAGCGAAAGCGCTCCGAGCACCGCGGCGGTCCGAAAGTTGTCCAGGCTGAGGGTGAAGCCCAGGAGGAGGAGACTTCCGATCATGCCGTTGCGCGGCGATCTGCCACGTCCCGCGCGGGGGACGTGGCAGATCGATCGCTGACCGCTTCGTCCGCTGCCCTACTTCTCGGGCAGCGCGAAGGCGATGAGCGCGGCTCCTCCCGCCGCCCCGAGCATCCCGGGAAGGAACCCCTCGGTCCAGGCCCCCCATCCGGTCGGCACGGCGATGAACTGCCGACCGTCGATGGTGTAGGTCGAGGGGCTGCTGTGGTGGCCGCTTCCGCACTGGAACTCCCACAGCAGCTCGCCGGTGCTGGCGTTCAGCGCCCGGAACTCCCCGGAGGGAGCGCCGGCGAACACCAGGTCGCCCGCGGTGGCGAGCACCGACGCGCACATCGGCTGGTCGTTGCGCCAGCGCCACTTCTCCTCGCCCGTGGCCGGATCGAAGGCGGAGATCGAGCCCGCGATGTCCTCGAGGTCCACGTTCACGCCCGCGCCCCAGTAGGGGATGCTCTCCTTGAACTCCCGGCGCCGCCGGGTGGCGGTTGCACCGATGTCCTGCACTGGGCAATAGAAGAGTCCCGTCTTCGGGCTATACGCCGCATGCGTCCATTCCTTGGCGCCGGCCGGGCCGGGCCAGAAGTGAACCGGGTCACCCTCCTTGTCGGGGAACACCTTCGGTGTCACCTTGCCCTTGGCGTCGATCTCGCCCCAGGTGATGCGGTCGACGAACGGCACCACCCGGATCAGGCTGCAGTCCGTGCGATCCAGGACGAAGAAGTACCCGTTCTTGTCGAAGTGCCCGGAGCACTTCTTCCCGTCCATTTCGAACAGGATGTTCTCCATCGTGCTGTCGTAATCCCACACGTCGTGTGGGGTGTACTGGTAGTGCGCCTTGATCTGCCCGTTGTCGGGGTCGACCGCCACGACGCAGTCCGTGTACAGGTTGTCGCCCTCGCGAACCCCCCCGTCGAAGTCGGGGCACGGGTTGCCTGTATTGAAGTACAGGAGGTTGAGCTCGGGGTCGAACGTGGGGGTGGTCCAGCAGTTCGCACCACCCCGCGCCCAGGCCTCGCCGTCGGACGGCCAGGTATCGGACCCCGGCTCCCCGGGGGCCGGAACCATGTAGCAGCGCCAGACGCGCTCACCGGTCTCGAGCTTGAAGGCGTCGGCGTGGCCGCGCACCCCGAACTCGCCGCCGGAGCTCCCGACGATGACCATGTCCTTGACGATCAGCGGGGCGACGGTGGCGCTCTCGCCGGCTCGCACGTCGCCGTAGACCTGATCCCAGATCGCCTTGCCGGTTTCGGCGTCGAGCGCGACCACATGGGCGTTCAGGGTGGTGACGAAGACCTTTCCGTGGGCGACGGCGACCCCGCGGTTAACGTTGCCGCAGCAGAGCGACACGTCGTAAGGGGAGGCGTGCTTGTAGCGCCACAGCTCCTGTCCGGTGCCGGCGTTCAGCGCCCACACCCAGCCGTCCCAACCGGCGACGTACATGACTCCGTCGACGACGATCGGCGCGGCCTCGAACGAGTACGTCGACGCCCCCGAGTGCATGCCCATCGAGCCGCACTGGAAGATCCACGCCGGAGTCAGGCGGTTGACGTTGCTGGTGTTGATCTGGTCCAGCGGGCTATAGCGCTGTCCGTCGTAGGCGCCGTAGTAAGTCAGCCAGTTGTGCGGCTCCGAGCGGGCCTTGAGGATTCGTTCGTAGTTCACCCCCTTGGTCACCGCCGGTGCCCGCCCGACGACGGCGCTCAGGGTCTGCTGGCCGACGGCAGTGCCGGCGTCGACGTATTCGGTTTCAGTTGCCATCAACTGCTCCTTTCGACGGTCGCTGGGTCTCGCCTACGGGCGGGGCTGGGGCGGGCGGTCGAGCTTGGCCTCGTCCGGGACCTCGCCCGAGACGACGATCGCGCCGGTCAGGCCGCGGCCTTCATCGTTGCCCGTTCGCGACGCGTACCAGTAGTAGCCCGGGCCGTCGAGGTTGAGATGAGCCTTTCCGCGTGAGTGGTTCACCAGCCAGATGAACTGGCTGTCGCCGTTGCTCGGCAGGACCGCGCAGTGAGTGTTCATGTCATCGTTGATCAGCTCGAGCTCGAGGTCGCCCCCGTGGGGTAGGACGAGCACCCTCGGCTCGAACACCAGCTCGTCCACCGGGATCCGGATCGTGGCGCGCATGCGCCCGCCTGACTCCTCCTCGGCATGCCCGACGCTTCCGCGGCCGAGCAGCCGACCTAGCGTCGTCCCATTCTGCTTGTCCAGCTCCGGCATCTCACTGCTCAAGGCTCTCTCCTTCCATCCGGAAAACGGGCAAAAAACCTAACATTGGGCCGAGGTGGACACAACCTAACCGGCCAGGCGGGACCCCCCTGCATGACCTGTCAGGCCGTACCTGTCCACTCGGTCAGGTCAGCCCAGCACGATCGAGTCGCTGCCGGCCACGCGGAGATGGTCGAGCGCGGTGCCGCTGGACTCCCGCAGCTTCAGAATCTCGGCCAGGACCGCGTGCCGGCCGCCGGCCAGCGCGTCGGCCAGCAGCGCGCCGCCGTGGGCGGCCGCGCTCGCCCGGCCGGGCACGAGTGCGATCACCGGGGCGAGGTCCTCGAGCGCCGCGGCCAGCGCGGCGACCACCTGAGGCACGCGGGCGAGTCGGCCCGAGACGACGATCTCGTGCGGGGCCGGCACGCTCACGGTCAGCGCTCGCACCGCCTTGGCCGCCGCCTCGAGCAGCGCGGTCCAACCGTCGGCGTGCGCCGGGGCCGACCACAGCGCCCGGAGGTCGGAGACCTGCAGGGCGCCGCCCGGATCGAGCGCCCCCCCGGTGAACAGCGTCTCCTTGCGCAGCGCCGGCCCGAGCAGGTAGGCGAGCTCGCCGTCCAGTGCGCCGGCCGCGCGCACGCCGAGCGGTCCCGAGGACCCGCCCACGCCGTCGACGATCTGCCCTTCGGCGATCGCCACCGCCGCCGTGAACGCACCTCCGAGCTCGAGCAGCACCATCGCCGTCTGGCCCGGCGCGATCGCCCGCCGCGCCGACTGATCGGCGATCGCGTACGCCGCCGCACACACCTTGTCGGCGGTCCCGAGATCGATCCGGTTGTACTTGCGGTGGCGCGGGACCGAGGGCAGGTGGATCACGCCGGGGCCGAAGACGACCGGCAGGCCGCTGCGCGCAAGCGCCCGCAGCAGCGAGCGCATCCCGCCCACGCCGGTGTCGGCGTGAGCCTGATCGGGGCGCACGAGCACCATCTCGGCCAGCTCCCGCTCGCCGACGTCGGCGGCCGCGACGAGCGGCAGGCCGTAGCCGCTCGGGCCGTAGAGGAGGTCGTAAGGCCCGTGGCGCGCCAGCGTCTCGAGCAGCGGCCCGCTGTCCTCACGCAGCAGGCCGGTGTCGAAGACCCGCTCGAGGACCGGCTCGCCGTCGCGCAGGACGCACAGGTCGAACGAGACCGTTCCCGGGTCGAGACCGGCTACTCGGGGCATATGATTGCGCCATGAGCAAAGAGCGCACGTACACCGAGGAGGAGATCCCCGCCAAGCTGTCCGAGCTCGGCCTCGGCGAGTGGTACCACGAGGGCGACTGGATCCGGCGCAAGTACAACACCGACGGCTGGCCCTCGACCCTGATGGCTGTCAACCTGATCGGTTACCTGTGCGAGGCCGCCGGCCATCACGCCGACCTGAATGTCACCTGGGGCAAGCTGTGGGTGAAGCTGGCCACGCACTCGGCCGGCGGCATCACCGACAAGGACTTCACGCTGGCGCGCCGGATCGAGGACACCGTGCTGTGGCGGCCCGAGGACGACAGCCCGCTCGACGGGCCGATGGGCAAGTTCGTCTTCTCGAAGCCGCGCGAGGGCGCCCGCGCCTGACGAGTGGGGGCCTCGCTTCGCTCGGCGTCCGTGGGGCCCTCCACCCCGTCCGGACGGGATCGCACGGCCCCACGGACGCCGAGCGCAGCGAGGCCCCTCACAGCGCCTCGAGGGCGACCGCGTAGACGCCCTCGAGGTCCATCACCGTCCCCTTGTCCTCGAACATCCGCTCGACGCAGCGCTTCTGGAGCTTCATCTTGGGACCGCCCACGGCCAGCGCGCCGAGTTTGCTGACGCCGTTCTCCTCCTCGAGGTTGTCGGTGCGGTCGACACCCTCGACGCCGACCGGCTCGGCCGCCGAGTAGTCGACGACCACCTTCACCCCCTCGGCCCCGGCCCAGCCGCTGCGGCGGAGGATCTGCGTGCCCGCCGGGCCCGCGGCGAACACCGCCGCGTGGCCGGCCAGCGCGGCGTCGAGCTCGTCGCTGGACGACGGCTCGACGACCTCGAAGCCCGCCTCGCGGGCGACGTCGATGCCCGAGGCGCGGCGATGCTTGCCCTCCATCACGTCGGGCGGGAAGGTGAGCAGCGTGACTTCGGCGCCCTCGCGCCGCAGCAGCTCGGCGGTGCGCAGCCCGACCGGCCCGACGCCGATCACCGCCGCCCGGCCGTCCTTCAGCTTCGTCGCGCCCCGGACCCGCGCCACGGCGGCCGCTGCGGTCGTGTTCGAGCCGTCGGAGTCGAGCATGATCGAGGGCTGGAACGGTTCGAAGAACAGCTTCCGCGCCGCGGCGAACACGGCCTCGCCGTCGCGCACCTTGGAGCCGCCGACCCAGAAGGCGGTGTTGGCGAGGCCGTCGGGACCGCGCGGGAAGATCGCCCCCTGGACGACCCCCTCGAGGTTCTCGGCGGTGACCTCGCCGAAGGCGAGCACGACGTCGACGCCGGCGTCGTAGGCGGCGATCGCGTCGAACGAGCTGGGATGCGGATCGGTGTCGAGCTGGATCAGGATCTTCTTCATCGTCGGGTGGCGTCCTCCCGTCGCGGTTCTGGGAAGCTGAGTAGACCCCAGTCCAGGGGTCCCTCCTGGCGGTAACTCTTGCGCAGGCCGCGCGCGATCGTCGCCTTCATCAGCTCCTTGCCGAGATAGAAGGCGTGCGAGGCGTCGTCCACATCGAGCTGTTCGAACACGGCGTAGAGGCTGGCGCCGCGTACGAACCGCTCGCCGTTGAACGCGTAGAGCCAGTCGGCGTCGGCGAACAGGCGATAGTTCGCGTCGTTGATCTGCGCCTGCATCGCGCGCAGCTCGGCCTCCGAGGGCGCGCGCATCGTCTCGTCCTTGCTCGTGAGCAGCCCCGAGTCGATGTGCTTGGGGGGGCGCGCCTGGCGCTGCGCCAGGTGCATTATCTGCGCGGCGAGCACGGTCTCGCGCACCACGCCGTGCGCCCATCCGATCACCTCGGTGGTCAGCACCGCGCCGATCCCGACCTCCTGGCAGAAGCCGATGAGGAGCGCGGTCACGCCCGTCGAGTCGGCCTCGGTGAGCTCGGTCAGGTTGCCGATTCCCATCAGGATCTCCGCCTCGGGGTGGCGCCGGCGGACCTCGACGTAGCGGGCCAGGGACGCGGCGAAGCCGGAGTTGATCGGAGCCAGGATCGAGTCGAGCAGGTACGGGCGCCGCAGCTGCTCCATGCGGGCGGCCATGCGGTCGAGACCGTCGAGGTCGTCCGGGTCCTCGGTGATCAGCACCGGCGTGGCCCGCAGCCCCTCGGCCAGGTCGATCGTCTCCGGCGTCAGGCTCAGCACGTAGTCCACGCCGGCGGCGTCGGCCATGCGAATGTGCTCGGGGTCGAGCGTGTCGATGCTGAGCGATAGCCCGCGCTCGCGCAGCGTGGCGATCGTCGGCGGCCCCTCGGAGAGCCACGAGCGATCGAGGGACAGGCCGAGGTCGATCACGTCGGCTCCGGCCGCGCGATAGGCCTCGGCCAGGTTGATGACCTGCTCGCGGGGCAGCGACGGCACCTGGTTGATCTCGGCGAACACGCGGACGTCACGGGGGCCGAGCTGGGCGCGGACGGCCTCGCGCCCGTACCACTCGGGCAGCGCGCGGACGTCGGCCGGGCCCTTGCGCACCGGCAGCCCGGTGGCCTGTTGGAGCACATCGACCTCGCCCTCGCACAGCCCCGGTATCACGATGTTGTCCACCCCCGGCGGGACGTCCAGCCGCCTGGCGATCCAGCGCGTGGTCATCAGCGCGGCGACGCTGATGTTCATCACGACGATCTGGTGGTCGATGCCGAGATCGGAGAGCACACCGCGGAGCGCGGGCGCGGCCAGGCGGCCGGTGAGGAACAGCGTGTCAGCCAACGGTCCCGCCGTTGAGGTTGACCGCCTGTCCGGTGATGAAGGCGGCGGCCGGCGAGGCCAGCCACACGGCGGCGCCGGCCACGTCCTCCGGCCGGCCCCAGCGGCGAAGCGGCGTCTGCGCCTCGACCTCGGCGTAGAAGTCGCGGTCCGCGCCGGCGCCGAAGGCGGTCTCGATCCACCCCGGGCAGAGAACGTTGACTCGCACCTGCGGCGCGACCGAGCGCGCGAACGACTTCGAGAAGCCGAGCACTCCGGCCTTGACGGCGGCGAACAGCTCGGGGTTCTCGCCCGCCATCCCGTCGAGCGTGGCGTGATCCCAGCCGAGGTTGAGGATGCAGCCGCCGGGGCGCATCCGGGCTGCGACCAGCCGCGAGCAGCGAATCGTCGCCTTGAGGTCGAGCTCCAGCAGCGCGTCGAGCTTACGCTCGGCCGGCCACCGGGCAGCCTCACCGGTGAGCACGTCGGCGCCGGCGTTGTTGACCCACACCTCAACGTCCCCGAGCGCCTCGAAGGCCTGCCGCACGATCGAGCTGCAGCCGTCGGGCGTGCTCAGGTTCGCCTGCAGTACGCAGTGGCCGTCTCCGAGCTCGGCCGCCAGCTTGCGGGCGGCGTCGGACGAGCGCCAGAAGCCGATGCCGACGCGAGCCCCGGCGCCGGCAAAGGCGGCGGCGATCGCGCTCCCGATCCCCGAGCTGGCGCCGGTGACGACCGTGCGCAGACCGGCGAGCGGCGGCTCTCCGGTCTGCGCAATCGGCGACTGGAGGCGGGCCGCCGCTAGCCCTCGGCGCCGCTGGCGAACGGGTGACGCGCGTTGGGCGTTTCGGCCAGCACCTTGTCCATGGTCGGCTCACCGCCCAGCGCCCGCGCGATCGACATCTTCACGGCCTCGTAGTTGTAGTCGTAGATCTTCTTGTCGTCCGCGGCCTCCCAGTGGATGAACACGCCCACGACGAGGCACAGGTCGTCGACCTGGTCCTTGGGGATCACGCCGTCGGCCACCGAGTCCACCACCGCGCGCGCGACCGCGGCCTGAGCCGGCCCGAACAGCTGCACAGCTTGCTTCTCGCCCCTGATCGTGACCTTGTTGGTGATCACGGTGTCCGGCTTGGCCGGAAGGTTGGGGGTCACCACCGCCAGCAGGTTGGTGTGACCCTCCTTCTCGTTGACGAAGGCATGGGCGAACGCCTCGCCGACCGGTCCGCTCTTGGAACCGATCAGCAGGTCGATGTGCGCCAGCTCGTTGCCATCGCCGGTGAGCGCCTCTCCGGTTGACAGGATGACGGCCATACTGCTCCCTCCTCTCTCGTATCGTGACGCGGGTGAGCGCAACCCTAGCTCACTCGCGACTGACCCGTGACTTACTGGCGCACGATGTCCAGCTCGCGTGCCTGCTCGAGGTGGCGGCGCCCAAGCCCGGCAACATCACGCCGGGCCGAGACTTTGCCGACACGACGTATGCCGACATGGTGCGCTCGGCGCTCGCGCTCGGCCCCGTGTTCGCGCGCCGGCGGGTTCGCCGGCGGCGCGTCGGGGAGCTGATCGCCGACGGGGTGCGAGCGACCGCGCGCGTCGCCCCCACCAACACCAACCTGGGGATCGTGCTCCTGTTCGCGCCGCTGGCCCGTGCCGCCGTGACCCGGCGAGCCGGCGAAGGGCTGCGCGCGGCGATGGAGCGGACGCTTGCACAGCTCGACGTCGACGATGCCGCTGCAGCGTTTGCGGCGATCGCCCGGGCGGGTCCCGGCGGGCTCGGAGACGCGCCCGAGCACGACGTCCGCGCCCCGGCCCGCGTCACGCTGCGCGAGGCGATGGCCGCCGCGGCGCACCGCGACAGCATCGCCTCGGAGTATGTGACCGGTTACGCGATCGTGTTCGGGACCGCGCTCCCGTTGCTCGTCGGCGCGCTGGGCGACGGGGTTGCGACGCTCGACGCGATCGTGTCACTGCACGTCGGCCTGCTGGCGTCACACCCCGACACGCTGATCGCACGCAAGGCGGGCCCCGAGGCGGCGCTCGCGGTGACCCGGGCCGCTCGCGAGGTGCGGGACGGGACCCGCTCCCTGGCGGACTTCGACGCTTCGCTGCGCGGCTGCGATCACCGGCTGAATCCGGGGACGAGCGCCGACCTCGTGGCCGCGACCCTTCTCGCCGCGCTGCTCAGCGGAGTGACGCTGCCGTGAGGGTCCTCGTGGTGGCGCTCAGCGCGCGCATGCTGGCCGAGCTCGCGGTGGCCGACGGCTACGAGGTGACCGCGCTCGACCGCTTTGGCGATGTCGACCTGCGTGCGGTTGCCGCCGGGGCGACGGCCGCGAGCAACGACGCTCTGGCCGCGCTCGCGCGCGACGCCGACGCCGACGCCGTCGTCTACGGCGCCGGCCTCGAGAACCGCCCCGACCTGGTGGCGGACCTCAGCCGCCGACTGGAGCTGCTCGGCACGCCGCCCGAGCGGCTCGCCGCCGTGCGCGACCCGTGGGCGGTGGCCGCGGCGGCGCGGGCGGTGGGCGCCCGTGCGCCCGAGACTCGCCGCGCGCACGAGCTCCCGCGCGCCGGCGCGAGCGGGCACGGCCCGGATCGATGGCTGCGCAAGCCGCGCCACGGCGGCGGCGGGCGCGGTGTGCGCCGGTGGGCGGGCGGGCGGTTGCGCGGGAACGAGATCCTCCAGCGCCGCGTCGAGGGGCTCTCGTGCTCCGCCGTGGCGATCGGCGACGGCCGGCGGGCCGCCGTGCTCGGGCTGACCGAGCAGCTGCAGCGCCCGCGGAGCTTTCAGTGGATGGGCAACGTCTCGCCTCCTCGCCTGCCCGAGGCGGAGCGGGCCGAGCTCGACGGCCGGCTCCGCGCGGTGTGCGGCGAAGTGGCGGCGCGCTTCGGCGTGTACGGAGCCTTCGGCGTCGACGCGGTCTGGGACGGGCGCCACGCCTGGGTGCTCGAGGTCAACCCGCGGCCGCCGGCCGCGCTCGAGCTGTTCGGGCCGGGCAGCTTCGAGGCTCATGTCCGGGGAGCGCGCGGCCTCGGCGTGCCGACCGCCGGGGCACCGCCGGCGACGCGGTGTGCAAAGGTGAAGCTCGTGCTGTTCGCTCACCGCGACGTTTGCGCGCCCGACCCCGCCTGGTGGTCGGCGGGGCTCGTGCACGACGTCCCCCACGCCGGCGAGACGATCAAACGCGGTGCTCCGGTGTGCACGCTGATCTCGGCGAGCGCCGGCCCGGCCGAGCTCGCCGCCCGCGGGGCACGCCTGCTCGCCGCCCTTTCCGAGGCGGTGGGCGCCCGTGCCTGACCCCGGACCGGTCACCTGCGCGGGCTGCGCGCTGCTCTGCGACGACGTGACGATCGAGCCGTCGGGCGACGGCGTGCGCCTCGAGCCACCGTGTCCCCTCGGCGCGCAGTGGTTCTCCGAGCGCGCTCGCCGGCCGGCGAGTGCGCCGGCCGCGACGATCCGCGGTCAGGCGGCCGGCGTCGAGGCGGCGCTCAATCGTGCCGCCGAGCTGTTGCGCGGAGCGCGCCGTCCGCTGATCTACGGCTTCGACGGAGCGACCGTGGAGGATGCGCGGGCCGCGGTCGCCCTGGCCGACCGGCTCGGCGCCCTGGTGGTGCCCGGCGGCCTGGCCGGCGCGTGGCCGGGGGCGCCGGCGCTGCCGCTGCGGGGGGCGTCGAGCGCCACCCTGGGCGAGATCCGCGACCGCTCGCAGGTGGTCGTCATCTGGCGCGAGGACCCGCTGACGAGCCATCCCCGGCTGCTCGAGCGCCTCGGCTTCGTGGACGGCTCCGCGGACGGCTCCCCGCGTAGGGCGTGGCGCGGCACGCGGACGCTGGTGGTGCTCGACGACCGCGACACGGCCACCGCGGCGCGCGCCGACCTCCGGCTGCGCTGGGCGCGCGAGCGCGACCTCGAGGCGCTCACCTGCCTGCGCGCGATGCAACGAGGGGTGGCGGCGCGGTCGAGCGACCTCGGCGATGCGCTCGGTGGGCTGCTCGAGCGCCTCGGCGAAGTGCCCCATGCCGCATTCGTGTATGGGCCGGCGCTGAGCTCCGGAGCGGGTGGCCAGCGGCGCGCGCTCGCGCTCCACGAGCTCGTGCGAGCTCTGTGCGGCGACCGGCACGTGGTCACGCTGGCGCTGCCGAGCGCCGCCGGGGCCACCGGCGCCGAGGACGTCTTGACATGGCAGACCGGGTACTGCGGGAGCGTCGATCTCGCCGGCGGCCATCCGGAGCTGGTGACGGCCACGCGGCCGCTCATGGCGGACGAGGGCGTCGACGTTTCGCTCTGTATCGAAGGCGGCCTGTCGCCGGCGCCGGCGGGGGTGGCGGAGATCGCGCTCGGCAGCCTCCCGGCCCGCGGTGACGCCGAGGTGTCGATCCACACCGCCGCCGCCGGCGTCGAGGCGACGGGCACCGCGCACCGGTTGGACGGAGTTCCGCTCGCTCTCCAGGCGCCGCTGGCCCGGGACGCGCCAAGCGCGGCCGCGCTGCTGGCGCGGCTGCTCGCGGAGATCGAGCGGTGAGCGCGCTGCGGATCAGCGGCGGCCGCGTCCACGACCCGGCCAACGACGTCGACGGGGAGCTCCACGACGTGTGCATCGACGGCGGCAAGGTGGTCGCCGAAGTCGGCCCCGATGCCCGCCGGATCGACGCCCGCGGGATGGTGGTGATGCCGGGCGGCGTCGACATCCACGCGCACATCGCCGGACCGAAGGTCAACGCCGCCCGGAGGCTGTCCTTCGAGCTCCGTCGTGACGACGTCGAGGCGTGCGCCGGCGCCCTGCGGTCGGGCACGGGCGGGCTCGTCCCGTCGACGTTCGCGACCGGCTACCGGTACTCGCTGCTTGGCTACACGACCGTGGTCGAGGCCGCCGCCCCGCCGCTCGCCGCGCGCCACGTGCTCTCCGAGCTGCGCGACACGCCGATGATCGACAAGGCATTCCTGGTCCTCATGGGCAACAACCAGGTGCTGTTCGAGCTGATCCGGGAGTCGCGCGGCGCGGTTTCGCCCGCGCTGCGCGACGCCGTCGCGTGGTGGCTGGAGGCGACCGGCGGCTACGGGGTCAAGCTCGTGAACCCCGGCGGCGTGGAGCTGTGGAAGCAGAACAACGGCTACGTCGACTCGCTCGATGACCAGGTGGCCGGCTTCGCGGTGACGCCGCGCCAGGTGCTCGAGGCGATCGGCGGGGCGGTCGACGAGCTCGGGCTGCCGCATCCCGTCCACGTCCATGCGAACAACCTAGGCGTCGCCGGCAATGCCGATACCACGCTCGAGACGATGCGCACGCTCTCCGGGCGCCGGGCGCACTTCGCGCACCTGCAGTTCCATTGCTACGGCGGCAAGCCCGGGGGCCGGCTCCGCTCGCGCGCGCCCGAGCTGCTCGATTACCTCGGTGGGCATCCCGAGCTGACCGCCGACGTCGGCCAGGTGATGTTCGGCGAGGCCATGACGACGACCGCGGACGCTCACGTCTCGGCGGTGCTCCGCGACCTGAGCGGCGGCAAGTGGATAAACCACGACACCGAGGTCGAGACCGGGTGCGGGATCGTGCCTTACAGCTACCGGGCGCGCAACTACGTGCACGCCCTGCAGTGGGGGATCGGTCTCGAGCTGTTCCTGCTCGGCCGGGACCCCTGGCAGGTGATGCTCTCCACCGATCATCCCAACGGCGGCTCGTTCCTCGCCTACCCGAAGCTCATCCGGCTGCTGATGGACCGTGGCTTCCGCGAGGAGCAGATCAGCCGGGCCAACCAGCGAGCGATCCGGGAAACCGCGCTGCTCGACGGGCTCGACCGGGAGTACACCCTCAACGAGGTCGCGATCGTCACGCGCGCCGCGCCGGCCCGCCGGCTCGGGCTGCGGGACAAGGGCCACCTCGGGATCGGCGCCGACGCCGACGTGACGATCTACCACGATCGCGCCGACCGGGAGGAGA
>Ga0213874_10000133_pt1 | contig 12605 bp, 16 predicted proteins | sample BarmaccomBMRX_R7_FD_160098 | JGI IMG/M metagenome (GOLD analysis project Ga0213874, IMG submission 160098) | Root-associated microbial communities from Barbacenia macrantha in rupestrian grasslands, the National Park of Serra do Cipo, Brazil - RX_R7 | ecosystem: Host-associated > Plants > Roots...
ACCGCAAGCTGCTCTTCGCGAAGTCCGGCATCGTCACCATGCGCCCTTCGGACGTGCCTACGTACGTCGAGGCGGGAGCTGCCGACCTCGGGATCACCGGCAAGGACGTTCTCATGGAGCAATCGGAGCGTGAGGTCTACGAACTCGCGGACCTCGGCTATGGCCACTGCACGATGGTGCTCGCCACCGTCGCCGGCGAGGATCGCGCCGCTGAGGCGCTGCGCCGCCTCGGTGTGATGCGGATCGCGACGAAGTATCCGAGGATCGCCGCGCGCCACTTCCTCGAGACGGGTCGCCAGGCCGAAATCGTTGAAGTCAAGGGCTCGGTCGAGCTGGCGCCCCTGGCCGGCTTGGTCGAGGGCATCGTCGACCTCACGGCGACCGGCGCCACACTGCGCGAGAACGGCCTCGTCGTTCGCGAAGAGATCGCGCGCTGCAGTGCCCGGCTGATCGCCAACCCCGTCGCCCACAAGCTGAAGGCAGAGGCGATCGACGCTGTGCTGGAGCGCGTCGGTGCGGTGTGAGCAAATCGCCCTGAGCGGGGATCCCCAGCGCCTGGCTGCAGCGCTGCGGGACCTGATTCCGACCGGCGCTAGCGTCGCCGAGACGGTGACGGAGATCATCGTCCAGGTGCGCACCCAGGGCGACCGGGCGGTGATCGACTACACGCGCCGGTTCGACACCGCGGGCGCAGAGCCGCGGGCGCTGCAGGTCGTCGACGTGGAGCTCGAGGTGGCGCGGCGACGGCTCGCTCCGGCGATCGCCCAAGGCCTCGAGGCGGCGATCGGCAACGTCCGGGCGGTCGCCGAAGCGGGGCTGCGCGACGAACGCGCGGTGGTCTTCGACGATCACGAGGTGACGTTGCGCGAGGTCGCCGTCGAGCGGGCCGCGGTCTACGTCCCGGGGGGCCGGGCGCCGTATCCGAGTACCGTCGTGATGGGCGTGGTCGTGGCCCGGGTCGCCGGAGTGCCGGATGTGGCCGTCTGCGCGCCACCTGGGCCGGACAGTGAGGTCAACGAGGTCGTCCTCGCGGCCTGTCAGATGGCGGGCGCGAGCCGGGTCTACCGCATGGGCGGCGCTCAGGCGATCGCGGCGCTGGCCTACGGGACCGAGACCGTTGCGGCCGTGGACGTCATCGTCGGTCCCGGCAGCCTGTACGTGCAGGAGGCCAAGCGACAGGTGTACGGCCAGGTCGGCATCGACGGCTTCGCCGGTCCGAGCGATCTGGTGGTGATCGCCGACGCTGGGACCGACCCGCGGCCGCTCGCGCTCGATCTGCTGGCCCAGGCCGAGCATGGCTCGGGCACCCTGGTGATCGCGATCTCGACCTCATCGGAGCTGCTCGACGCGCTCGCCGCCCCGATCGCGGCCGCGCCGGAGCGCGGCGCGGCGGCGCGGCTCGTCGAGGTCGCCGACCTCGAGCAGGCCCTGCAACTTGCCCAGGCGTTCGCGCCGGAGCACCTCGAGCTGATCGGCGAGCAGGCCGAGGGGCTGGCGCTGAGGGCGACGCACGCCGGGTGCGTGTTCGTCGGCGCCGGGGCGGCGACCGCGTTCGGCGACTACATCGCCGGCTCCAACCACGTGCTCCCCACCGGCGGCGCCGCGCGCTTCGCTTCGGCGCTCTCCCCGCGCCACTTCCGACGCGGCTTCAGCCTGGTGAGGATCACCGCCCTCGGCGCCGAGCGCCTCGCGCGGATGGCCGGCCCCGTGGCCCGCGCCGAGGGCTTCGAGGTGCACGCCCAGTCGATGGAGGCGCGCATACGAGAAAATGGCGGCGATGTCGCGCACGGCTGAGATCAATCGCACCACGACCGAGACCGACGTCCGAGTGACCCTCGAGCTCGACGGCTCCGGCGCCGGGACGCGGGACACCGGAGTCGGGTTCTTCGACCACATGCTCGACCTGCTGGCCGGCCACGGACGGCTCGATCTCAGCGTCAGCGCGCGCGGCGATCTGCACACCGGCGCCCATCACACGGTCGAGGACGTGGGCATCTGTATCGGCCAGGCCCTCGATCACGCCCTCGGCGAGCGAGTCGGGATCAACCGCTACGGGTACGCGACCGTGCCCATGGACGAGGCGCGCGCGGCGTGCGTGATCGACATCTCCGGCCGCGGGTTGTGCGTGTTCGAAGCCGAGCTGCCGCCCGGCGCGATCGGCGAATTCGGCCACGACCTCGCGCACGAGTTTTTCCGTGCCGTGGCCTCGAACGCCCGCCTCACCCTGCATCTGACCGTCGAGCGAACCGGCAACGCCCATCACGTGATCGAGGCGACGTTCAAGGCGCTGGCCCGGGCCCTGAGGCTCGCCGTGGACGTGGACGCCGGCGAGGCCGGCGTCCCCAGCACCAAGGGGACACTGGTGTGAGCCGCATCGGGCTGATCGACTACGGCATGGGCAACCGCCGCTCGGTGCAAAAGGCGCTCGAGCGCGTGGGCGCGGAGGTGCGCGTGACCCACGACCACGACGAGCTGACGGCGTGCGACGGGCTCGTCCTTCCCGGTGTCGGCGCCTTTCCCACGGCGATGCGCGCGCTCGGAGAGCTCCGGCTCGTCGAGCTGGTCGCCGAATGGGGGGCTCGGGGCCGCCCCCTTCTCGGGGTGTGCCTCGGCATGCAGCTGCTCTTCGAGCGCTCCGATGAGCTGGTGCCGACCGCCGGGCTCGGACTGATCGCGGGGACCGTGACCGAGCTGGGCGCTCGAGGCCTGCGGGTGCCGCACATCGGCTGGAACGAGGTCAGCTTCGAGAGGACGAGTCGGCTGCTCGCCGGCCTTCCGGCAGGCGGCTGCCCGTTCTACCACGTGCACTCGTTCGCCGTCCGCCCGCGGGATGCGGACGATGTGATCGGTACGACCGAATATGGCGAGCGCTTCGCGACGATCGTCGCCCGCGGGTCGGTCTTCGGCGTGCAGTTTCACCCGGAGAAGTCCTCGGCCGCCGGCCTGCACCTGCTCGAGAACTTCGTCGCCTCCTGCCGGGACGCCGGGGCCGCCGCCCCATGGCCGGGCGCCGCGGCCACAGCATGATCCTGCTGCCGGCGATCGACATCCTCGACGGCAAGGCGGTGCGGCTGGCGAGGGGCTCGTTCGCCGACCAGACCGTCTACGACGCCGACCCGCTCGAGGCCGGGCGGCGCTGGGCCGCCGCCGGGGCGCGCGCGCTGCACGTCGTCGATCTCGACGGCGCCCGCGACGGGACGCCGAAGAACCTCGAGCAGATTCGCCGGATCACCGCCGAGGTCCCGATCCCGATCCAGCTCGGGGGTGGCCTGCGCTCGCTCGAGGCGGTCCGCGAGGCGATCGGCGCGGGCGCCGCCCGCGTGGTGCTCGGAACCGCCGCCTACCGTGACGTCGACTTTCTCGACGCCGTGGTCGCAGAGTTGGGCGACCGCGTGGTCGTCTCAGTGGATGCGCGCGACGGTCTCCTGGCCGCGTCGGGCTGGATTGAGCAGACGAAGATTCCGGTCGAGTCGGTGTTCGAGCAAATGGGCGCGCGCGGCGTGCGGCGGTTCGTGTACTCCAGCATCGAGCGCGACGGGATGCTCACCGGACCGGATCTGGATGGCGCACGGCGCGCCGCCCGCGCCGTTCGGGGCGGCTTTCTCTACTCCGGTGGCGTGTCCTCGCTCGAGGACCTCGGGGCGCTGGCCGCGCTGCGGCAGGTGAACCTGAGCGGCGTGATCGTCGGCAAGGCGCTCTACGAGGCGCGGTTCACGATCGATCAGGGGCAGCGGATGCTCGACCGAGGTGCGTAGAAGTGCACTACAAGCGCGTCATCCCCTGTCTCGACGTCGACGGCGGAAGGGTGGTCAAGGGCGTTGGCTTCGTCGATCTGCGCGACGCCGGCGACCCCGTCGAGCTCGCCTCGCGTTACGACGCCGCCGGCGCCGACGAGCTCGTGTTCCTCGACATCACGGCCACCGCCGACAAGCGGGAGACCGTTGTCGAGCTGGCGCGGCGGACGGCCGACGACGTGTTCATCCCGTTCACGATCGGCGGGGGCATCCGTTCGGTGGCCGATGGCCAGGCCGTGCTCGACGCCGGCGCGGACAAGCTGTCGATCAACTCGGCGGCGCTCCAGCGTCCCGAGCTGATCGACGAACTGGCGGCGCAGTTCGGCGCGCAGTGCGTCGTCCTGGCGATCGACGCCAAGGCCTGCGGTCACGCCGGCTGGGAGGCATACATCGCCGGCGGCCGTACGCCGACCGGACGCGACGCCGTCGCCTGGGCCCGGGAGGGAGCCGAGCGCGGGGCGGGGGAGATACTCCTCACCAGCATGGACCGGGACGGCACCAGCGCCGGGTACGACCTCGCGCTGACCGGCGCCGTGGCGGCCGCGGTGACCGTGCCGGTGATCGCCTCCGGGGGGGCGGGCGAGCTCGCGCATCTGAGCGAGGCGGTGGAGTCCGGCGCCGACGCAGTGTTGTGCGCGTCGATCCTCCACTACGGGCGGCACACGATCGCCGAGATCAAGCAGCGGCTGGGCGCCGACGGGGTCGCCGTGCGCCCGACGGGCACACCGTAGGGCCAGAGCACGACGGCGCGGCATTCAGCGTCGCGGCGATCTTCGCCAAGGGTCTTGCCGTGCGCGCGCGGCCTTCAGCCGGCGGCCGAGGCCGCGCGCCGCATGTGGCCGTCGGTCGGCCCTATGACTCGTCCCACACCTCGAGCACGGTCTGGCTCGAGATCGCGCCCTGGGCAAGCGCGATCACAGTCGCGCAGAGGACGTTGGTGCCGTCGGGATAACGACACGCCTGGGTGTAGGCGACGCCCGTGTCGTCCTTGACCCGATGCTTCACCTTGTGGGTCATGTCACGGCCGTACATGTCCTCCAGCCAGGCTTTGATCTCCTCTCGACCGCGCAGGACCCGCGGGGTCCGCGGCTGCGAGAGCTTGTTGGCGATCGTGACCGTCGCCTCCGGCCCGTACATCGAGAGCTGTGTCGCAGCGTCGCGTGCCTCGGCCGCCCGCGTGAAGCGATCGAGGTCGAACGTCGCGCTGGTGGTGGCGCTCATGGCCCCTCCTGTTGGACTGTGGAAGCGCCCGGGAGGCGTTCCCCCTCCTCTACCTGCTAGTAGGTAGAGACGCTATGTGATGCGACCTTATCTCCTAGTAGGTAAGCTGTCAAGAGTCCACGCGCGAAAGATCTGTTGATGACTGTTGCCCCCCATAAAGATGAGCGACCAACCGCGGAGCGGATCCTCGACATCGCTGAGCGCCTCGTCCAGACCCGCGGCTTCACCAATTTCAGCTACGCCGACATCGCCTCCGAGCTCAGGATCACCAAGGCGAGCCTGCACTACCACTTTCCCGGCAAGGCCGAGCTCGGGCTGGCGCTGATCACGCGCTACGGCGAGCGATTCGCACAAGCACTGAGCCGGATCGATAGCGCCCTGCCCGACGCCCCGGCCAAGCTCGAGGCGTACACGGGCCTGTACGCCGACGTCCTCGAGGGCAAGCGGATGTGCATGTGCGGAGTCCTCGCGGCCGAGTACGAGACCCTTCCCGAGTCGATGCGCGCGGCGGTCCTCCGCTTCTTCGACGACAACCAAACCTGGCTCACGCACGTTCTCGCCGAGGGCGAGAAGGAAGGAACGCTCGCTTTCTCAGGCTCAAGGGACGATGTGGCGCAGACGATCCTCGGCACGCTCGAGGGAGCCATGCTGGTCGCGCGCCCCTACGGCGATCTCACCCGGTTCACCGCCACCGCCCGCCAGCTGCTTCTCAGCCTGACGAGCTAGCGGCCAAGGCGCCACGCCCCAGCGCGGCAGCGGCGAGTACCCGGCACTCGGGAAGGTTTCGACCTATGTTTGAGCGGCCAGCGCGGGAGAGCTAAGCGGCCTCTTCGACGTACCCGGCCGCGGCGCACGCATCGCAGTACGCGGCGGGGGGGACGCGAGGCTCGTAGCACCCAGGACGGCAGCAGGTGGACGACCGCTTGGGCCGACCGCGACCGATCCGCGCCGCGGCGGCATCCTTCAGCTCCTCGCGCATGCGATCGAGCTCCGCTGCGTGGTCCAAACAGAACCGACGACCTGGGGCCGCCGGCTGCTGGCAGTGACTTCCACTACGACAACGCATACACCCAAAAGCATAGCAACAATCGGCCGAACATACGTTCCTGACAACCGACCCCTAACGCTTTGGAAGCAATTGATACAGCTTCGAATAACCGCTCAGGTACATCGCGCCCGGATCGGCGACGATCGGGTTGAAGGCGCCGTCAGGGAAGGAGTAGACCTGCCTGCCGGTGCGCAGGTCGAGGCCGCTTGTGCTCCGCGAACCAAGGTCCGAAAAGTACACGACGTTGCCGACGATCGTGGGTGAGCCGGAGATCCGGCCGCCGGCCGCGTGCGTCCAGCGGATCGCACCCGAGCGAGCATCGAAGGCATAGAAGTTGCCGTCGTAGGAACCCAGATAGACAGTCGGGCCGACCCCGGGGACGTCGGCCACAGCGGCGGACGAGTACACGTAGGCGCTCGTTGCGGTGGCCCAGGCGAGCTCTCCGGTGCGCTGCGCGAACGAGTACACCCGGCCGTCCGTGTTGCCCATGTACACCCGCCCGAAAGCGACCGCCGGCGTGGCGTAGAAGTTCCCGGAGCCGAACCCGAAGTGGGTTCCGCTCGTGCTGTCGGCCCACACCTGCCGGCCGGTGTGCGCATCCACCGCGTAGGCCCGCCCTGCGTAGTCGCCGAAGTAGAGGGTGCCGTCGACGAGCGCGGGGCCACCCTTCACCGCCCCGCTGGCGTGATAGACCCAGTTCACGTGACCGGTGCGAGCGTTCACGGAATACACCGCGCCGCTCTGGTCGCCGAAGTACACGGCGTCGCCATAGGCGATCGGCGAGGACTCCGTCCCGGCCGGCACCTTGTGCGTCCAGACCACATGCCCGTTCTTCGTCGACAGCGCGGCCAGTTCGCCATTGCCCGGGCTGTGCGCGGAGATCGAGAGAATCGGGATGAAGACCAATCCCTGCTTGACGCCGAGGGCCGGGGATGCCGCCGCAAGCGTGCCGAGCTTCCGCTCCCACAGCTTGTGGCCGGTGCGCTTGTCGATCGCCTTGGCCGAGGCGTCGTCGTCGACCATGTACAGCGTCTTGCCGTAGATCACCGGCGGGAACTCGAGCAGCGCGTAATCCTCGAACGTCCACCCGACCCTCAGCGGAGGGTGCAGCCGACCGCCGGCCCGGAAGTATCGCGAGCGCGCGGTGTCGTAGCCGTAGCGCGGCCATTCGAAGCGGTCGATCGCCATCGGCTTGCGCTCCGGCGGCGCGGTCGCCGCCGCCGTGGTCGGCGGCGCCGTGAACTCGACGTTGGGGTGGGAGACGTTGCCCGGCGAGTGGGCGAGGAGGACCGCCACCGCTCCACCCACCACGAGCAGCAGGACCGCAACGGCGACGAGTCCCCACCGCAGCCAACGCCGCGGACTGGGACTCGGCATGGCGGCCATGCTAGCCAGGCGCCAAGATGGACGGGTGGCCGTGCCGCCCCCTGAGAGGCTGTTTGCCCGCGTCGCGTCGCTGCCGGCCGGCGCGCCCTTGATCGGCCGCCTTCAGCACGTGGCCGGACCGCCGAACGTCTATCTGGTCGGCGGAGCGGTGCGCGATCTGCTCCTCGGCGGCGAGCCGTTCGATCTCGACCTGGTTGTCGAAGGCGACGCCGCCGAGCTCGCCGCGGGGCTCGGCGGCGAGCTCCGCGCCTACGACCGCTTCGGCACCTCGACGGTCACCGTGAACGGCTTCATCTACGACGTCGCGACGGCCCGCCGCGAGCGCTACGCCCGTCCGGGCGCCCTGCCCGACGTGACCCCGGCCACGCTAGTCGACGATCTCACGCGGCGCGACTTCACCGTCAATGCGATCGCCATCGCCCTCACCGGGCCGCGGGCCGGAACGGTGAGCTCCGCTCCGCACGCCCTCGCGGACCTGTCGGCGCGCCGTCTCCGTGTGCTGCATGACCGAAGCTTCCTAGACGACCCCACGCGGATGCTCCGGATGGCCCGCTACGCCAGTCGGCTCGGCTTCGCGATCGAGCCGCACACGGCGGCTCTCGTGCGCCCGGACGCCCTGAGCACGGTGAGTGGCGCCCGCGTCGGCGCCGAGCTGAGGCTGCTCGCGCGCGAGCCTGATCCGGTGGCGGCGTTCATCTGCCTGCGCGAGTTCGGACTCGACCGCGCGATTGCGCCCCGGTTCGGACTCCGCGATCCCTCCGCGGCCCGGCGCGCGCTGGCGCTGCTTCCGCGCGACGGGCGCCGGGACCGGCTGGTGCTCTCCGCGGCGGCGACCGACATCCCGGCCGGGCAGCTTGCGCGCCGGCTCGATCACCTCGCTTTCGAGCGGGTCGACCGGGAGGTGATCGTCGCCGCAGCGACCCGCGCCCGGGCGGTCGCGGCCGCGCTCGCCGTGGCCACCCGGCCATCGGAGATCGCCGCGGCGGTCGATCACGCCGGGCCGGAGCTCGTCGCGCTGGCCGGGGCCCTTGGACCCGCCGACCCGGCTCGCGTGTGGCTCGACCGGCTCCGGCGCGTGACGCTCGAGATCTCCGGCGAGGATCTGCTCGCCGCCGGAGTCCCTCCCGGGCCGGCAATCGGAGCCGGTCTCCGGGCCGCGCTGGCGGCCAAGCTCGACGGCCGCGCAGCCGGAGCCCAAGCCGAGCTCTCGGAGGCGCTCGCCGCCGCGCGGGCGATCACCCGCTGACCGGCGCCGGCGGAGGGCTGCGTACTGCTACAACAGCGCTGTTGCGAGCACCGGCGCCCTTCTACAGCTGGCAGGCCCATCTGGCAATCGACCTCCCGGACGCCCGTGCGCTGTTCACCACTCGGCGCGGCGGCTGTTCGACCGGGCCGTATGCCCTCCTCAACCTGGGCCGGCTCACCGACGACGAGCCGGCGGCGGTCGAGCGCAACCGGGCGGCGCTCCGCGCCATGGTCGGCGCTCCGCTGGCCGAGATCCGCCAGGTGCACGGTTCGGAGGTGATCCGGCTCACCGAGCCGCCGAATGGCGCCGGCGCGCCGCCGGAAGCCGACGGGCAGGCGACCGCGCTCGCCGGAGTGGCTGCGCTGGTGCTGGTGGCCGACTGCCTGCCGATCGCGGTGGCCGGTCAGGGCGTTGTGGCGATGCTCCATGCCGGCTGGCGCGGACTAGCCGCCGGCGTGGTCGACGAGGGCGTTCGCTCCGTGCGGGAGCTCGGCGCCGACGGGCCGCTGACCGCGGCTATCGGTCCGGGCGCGGGCCCCTGCTGCTACGAGGTCGGCGACGAGGTCCACGCCAGCTTCGCCGCCCGGCACGGCGCGAGCGCCCGGCGTGGAGGCAACCTCGATCTCAAGGCGATCGCCCGGGCCGAGCTCGCGCGCGCCGGCGTCGGCACCGTGCACGACGCCGGAATCTGCACGATCTGCTCGGACCCGTCGCTGCTTTTCTCGCACCGGCGCGATCGCGGGATCACCGGCCGGCAGGCGGGCGTCGCGTGGTTGAAGTGATCACCGGCCTGCGCGCCGACCAGGTGCGCGCAAACCTCGAGCGGGTCCGCGCCGAGATCGCGCAAACGGGACGTGATCCGGACGAGGTCGAGATCCTGGCCGCGGTCAAGTACGTGCCGGCGGACGAGCTGCCAACGCTCGCCGAGGCGGGAATCACGCTGGTCGGCGAGAACCGCGCGCAGGACCTCGAGGCGAAGGCGAGCGCCCATCCCGACCGCTTCACCTGGGACTTCGTCGGCCATCTGCAGAGCCGAAAGGTGCGCCAGGTCCTGCGGCACGTCCGCTACATCCACTCGGTGGCCAGCGACTCTGTCCTCGCCCAGTTGAAGCGCCACGCGCGCCCGGAGACCGAGGTGCTCGTAGAGGTCAACATCGCGGCCGAGCACGGCAAGAGCGGTATCGCCCCAACCGAGCTCGGCGCCTTCCTCGCGCGCTGCCCGGTGACCGCGGTGGGGCTGATGACGATGCCCCCGCGCGCCCAGACGCCCGAGGAGAGCCGCGCCCACTTCGCGACTCTGCGCCGCCTGGCCCAGGAGCACGGGCTTCGCCACCTCTCGATGGGCACGAGCCAGGACTACATCGTCGCGGTACAGGAGGGCGCGACGATCGTTCGTCTCGGCTCCACCCTGTACGGGGGCGCGTCATAATCCCCTGCGGCAGGGAAATACTTTCCCTGGGCGAACCCTGACACGGGATATGGCCTTCCGCGACACCTGGCATCGCACGCTCGTCTACTTCGGCCTCGCCGAGGACGACGCCTACGACGAGGAGGTCGAGCCCTACGGCGAGCCCGAGGTCGAGATGCAGGACACCTATCGCGAGCGCCCCAACGTCCGCCGGCTGGGAGCTCGCCGCCGCCGTGACGACTTCGACGACATCTTCCCCGACGAGCCGCCGGCCGAACGCCGCACGGCCGCGCTACGGCCGGTCGGCGGGCGCGCCGGCAACGAACGTGGCAACGGAGGCGAGGGCCGCGGCGGCAACGGCGGGGATGTGCGCGTGCACTTCGTCGCGCCGAAGAACTTCAACGACGTTCAGGACGTGGCGGACAAGTTCAAGGACGCCATTCCGGTGATCCTGAATCTCCAGGGCACCGACACCGATCTCTCCAAGCGGCTGATCGACTTCTCCAGCGGCCTGACCTATGCGCTCGACGGCGGCATGCAGCGGATCGCCGACAAGGTGTTCCTGCTCACCCCCCGCAACGTGGAGGTCTCGGCTGAGGAGCGCGCGCGGCTGGTCGAGAAGGGCTTCTTCAACCAGTCCTAACGATGCGCGCGCGCGCCTCGGACGATGTGGACCGGGCGTGCGTCCGCGTGACCGCGAGACGACGGTAACGTTCACGCCATGAAAGTGGGGCTGATCGGGGCCGGCAACATGGCACGAGCGCTGGCTCGCGGTTGGGCCGAGCCGGTGCTGTGCTCGGATTCGGGTTCCGGCCGAGCCCGCGACCTGGCCGAGGAGCTCGGCGGTGAGGCGCTCGGCTCCAACCGAGAAGTGGCCGAGCGCGCCGATCTGGTGGTGCTCTGCCACAAGCCGTATCAGCTCGAGCCGGTCGCGGCCGAGATCGCCGGGGTGACGAAGGCGCTCGCCTCGGTGTTGGCCGCTACGCCGATCTCGGCCCTTCAGGGAGCGTACCCCGGCATGCCAGTCTTCCGGTTCATGCCGAACACGCCCGTCGAGGTCCGTCGGGGGCTGCTCTGCTACGCGCGGGCGGATGGCGTTCCGTCTGAGCTCGAGCGTGAGGTCCTAACGCTGTTCGGGCGCATAGGCCGCGTTGTGCCGATGGATGAGCGTCTGCTCGACCCGGCCATGGCGGTGGTGGGCGTCGGACCCGCGTACCAGGCGCTGTTGGCGGAGGCCCAGGTGGACGCGGCGGTCCGCCATGGGTTGCCCGCGCCCGTGGCCGGACGGCTCGTGGTCGAGACGATGGCCGGCACCGCCGAGCTGCTCGCCGCCCGCGGGTACGACACGCTCACGGTTCGCCGCGAGGTCACCTCGCCGGGGGGCGGCACCGCCCGGGGCCTGGCCGCACTCGAGCGCGCGGGCGTACGCGCGGCGTTCGAGGATGCGATCGACGCCGTGGCCGGCCGGAGCCGGGGATGAGCCCGGCGTTTTTCGCCCTTACGCGTGTCGACGTGGCGAACTACGTCAACGCACTGTTCGAGGTCTACATCCTCCTGATCTTCATCTACATCCTGCTGAACCTGATGCTCTCCCTCGGGGTCAGGATGCCGTACGCGCGCTGGAGCGACGCTGTACTTAAATTCCTGCGCGACGTGTGCGAGCCGTACCTGCGCCTGTTTCGCCGGATCATCCCGCCGGTGGGCGCGTTCGACTTCACGCCGATGATCGCGATCTTCGTGCTGGTGATCGTCGACCGCATCGTGGTCAGCGCGATCGGCGGCTGAGCCGCGCCGCCGCGTGGTGACGCAGGCAAGGAAAGCGCGGAAGCTCCGCGCCGTCGCGTTCGGCCGAGCCGGCGCGGTGGCCGCGGTGGTGATCGCGGTCGATCAGCTGAGCAAGCATGCGATCCGGTCGGGCATCGACGTAGGGGACCACCAGAAGCTGCTTCCCGGCGTCACCCTCGTGCACGTCCGCAACACGGGCGTGGCGTTCAGCCTGTTCTCGGGCGGCGGGACGCTCGTGCTCGTGTTCACGCTCGCTGCGCTCGCCGCGCTGGCCGGATACCTGGCCTTGAGGCCCGAGCGGTCGTGGCTGTGGTTGCCGACGGGCCTGCTCATCGGAGGCGCGATCGGCAACCTGGTCGACCGCGTCCTCAACGGTGCCGTGACCGACTTCGTCAAGCTGCCGCTGTGGCCGGCGTTCAACGTGGCCGACATGTCGATCACCGTCGGCGTAGTGGCCCTGCTCTTGGTCGTCGAAGGCCGTGGCTCGGGTGGGCGCCGAGCTTGAGATATCGGTGCCCGAAGGCGTCGCCGGCGTGCGCCTGGATAGCTTTCTGGCCGCGCCACTGGGCTCGCGCGCCCGGGCCCAGAGCCTGATCGACTCGGGGCGGGTGCGCGTCGACGGCCGCGTGCGGCCCAAGCGCCACCTGGTCAGGGGTGGCGAGCGGATCGCGGTGCTCGAGAGCGACACCGCGCCTGTCGATGCCCAGGCGGCGCCGG
>Ga0213874_10000134_pt1 | contig 12563 bp, 9 predicted proteins | sample BarmaccomBMRX_R7_FD_160098 | JGI IMG/M metagenome (GOLD analysis project Ga0213874, IMG submission 160098) | Root-associated microbial communities from Barbacenia macrantha in rupestrian grasslands, the National Park of Serra do Cipo, Brazil - RX_R7 | ecosystem: Host-associated > Plants > Roots...
AGCATCATGCGTTGCTCGCGGCAACGATCGAAGATTTCGAGGGCGCGTCGTTGCTCGCGGGGTTTACGGCGCGTCAGTATGACCTCCGCGGAGAGGTACGCCAATACACAGAACGCCGCTGTTACGAACGGCTCACCGCTCTTTTATCCGAATTCTATTCCAGTAGCGAACTGTCCGCCAGAACGAGCGACGGTGCCCGTTTAACGCCCGAGCAGGCGATGGAGCGAGCGGCGGCGATACATGAACGATATGCCAAATTCTAAGTCCGAGGCCGAAGAAGCAATTGATGCGCATGGCCGGAAGATCGACGAACTGCACGACAAAATCGCGGCGTTGCAGGGGTGCAACAGAGAACGCCTGGCGCAAGCCGTTAACAAATACAAGGAAGCGCATCAAGCTTTTCACGACGATGCGCTGGGATGCGTCGGCTTTTAGAGCGCCGAGCGAGGGTTCTAGCGTAGCGCCGTTTCTATCGCGGATCCGATAGGAACGCCCAAGCCGGTGCAGGCATTCCAACCAGCGCCGCTACTAAATTTGCCGTTACTGCCCGATGTGACGTCCCGAAAGCACGTGCCGCCAGGCGCGCGATAGAGCAGAGGCGCGAAGAATCCTATCTTCGCCCCGAGTCGCGCGTTGAGCCGCGCCGCCAAGGCCGACCACACCGGCGCAACCGCGCTCGTTCCGCCGGCGGCGAGCTGGGTGCCTTCAAAAACGATCGGATAACCGGGCATCGCTTGCGCTGCGACGTCGGGCACCCCGCGACCCGGTTTGACCGCATAACCGGCGGCAACCGGATTCACGCTACTCTGCCACGCGGGAACGCCGAAGCGATCGCTGAATCCCCCGCCCGTTCGGTCCCAGGCCATCTCGCCGGCGTCGCCGGCGTTGATTTGCGTACCGCCGCACGCCATCGCAAACGGGCTCGATGCGGGGGCCAAAACGTGGGGTTGGCCGTCGTAATCCGTTTCCGCTCCGTTATCCCCCGAGGCACAGAAAACGCTCACGCCCAGCAATGCAGCGACGGTGAAGAGTTCATTCAGAATCGTCAGAGCAATCGGCGTCCAGAGATACTCGGGAAAGCCAAAACTGATCGAGAGGACCGACGCGGAGTGTTCCTCGTCAAAGAGCGCCTCGCGGATGGCATCGAGCGTACCGCGTTCGTCGTCGGGTGCCGCATAGACGACGATCTGGGAGCCGGGTGCAAGCGCTGCCGCGATCTGCGTGTCGATGGCGGATTCGACGTCTTTCATGGTGTCGGTGTCGTGCGCCAGTTCGGCGTTGTCGACCCGCTTGACGATCGGAGGTTGCGTCGTGATGCCCTGAACCCGCAGCGACGTGGAAAAATCGCCGCTGCGAAAGCTTCCCCGAAACTGTAGAACCGCAATTGTTTGGCCGGAGCCGTCGGAGTCCGGAAACGCATAGCGGCTCACGACGTCGCTCATCGAAAGCGGAGCGGTCTTTGGGTGCAGCGCGCCGACGGCATGCGAGCGGGGCCATTGGTGAATGCCGAAAACGGCACGCACGAGCGTCGCGATATCGGAAGGAAGGTGCAGCGAACCGGAGCGATGCCGGAAACGGCGTCGATCGTCCAGCTGATAGATGGCGGCCGTCGCGCCAAAAGCGGCGATCGAGTTTTCGATCGGGCCGCTCAAGATGACCGATCGCCAGCGCGTTTCCACGATCTCGATACCGAATGTTCCGCAATATTTTTGCAATCTGAGGACGTCGTCGGGATCGCACGCCGTGGCGCGCCGGAGATCGGCCCGCGACGTGTACTCACGCTGCGATGGGACGGTCGAGCCCAACGCCGTCGCGCGTGCGACGTCGAGTTCACCGCCGCGTCGCGGCCGTAGCCAAGCCGTGAGCAGCACATCGCCTTCGCCGGCTTCGCCCACAGGAGTGGCTCCCGGCCAAGCGATTCGGTGCGTACCCTCAAGCGGCACGCGGCTCTCAGCGGTCATCCGCGGAAGAGTTCCTCGGAATCCCGCGCCTTACTCTTAAACGAGAAGGCCCCGCATGGTGCGAGGCCTTCGTTCTTAGGGTCGTTGAACCGAGGCGTTTAGTGGGCGCTAACCGCGACTCCGCTCGGGTTGTCGAAGATGGCGCCGCCGCCGATGTTTCTAAAGGCGGAGCCGCCTGCCGGGTAATGCCAGGCATCGACGCTGCCGGGGCACTTGAAGTCGCAGATGCCTGCGCGCATGCGGGACGCGACGACGGTATTACCATCGACCCACGTCTGCGTGATGCGCGTGGTCTTGTAGCCATTGCCATTGGAACGATCACCGAGTTCCGTATAGCCGGCGACAAAGCCGCCGATCGAACCGTTGCCGTTCGCCTTGATTTCGAAACGGTAAACGGCATCGGTGCCGATATCGGTGACGTCCAAGTATTCGCCGTCCCACTGGAGGCTGCCGAACGACTGGATCGTCCGATTTAGCGTGACCTCTTGGAACGACTTGGCGCCGCGAGCCAACTCGGCCAGTCCGCTCGGGCCGTCGACGAATGCGTTGCCGTTGTTGTCGTACGCGACGTTCGTGAGGGTCAAATGCGGATCGCTATACGCGATGCCGGCTCGTCCCGACGAAGCGTTCTTGTACACTAACAGCTTGTTTCCGCCCAGGTGGTCCGTCGTCACGACCGCGAGATCGCCGGTCGCAGGGTCGGACGAACACGAGAACGGATCGCCTTTGGAGTCGCTAAGCGCTGCCATCGGCTTCGTCGCGCCGTGCGCGAACTCGAGGATCTTTCCGGACGCGCCCGAGTACGTCACGAAGACGTGGCCGGCATTGTCGGCGCACTCCCCAGCAACGTGCGAGCGAACGTCGTTACCGTTGCCCCCGTCGATCCATCTGCCCCGATATCCGCCGTCCGGATACGTGAAGACGGAGACCATGGCGTGACAGATGCCGCTGCGAACGAATCCGCAGCCGGTTGAGGAGGCGACATAGATCAGATCTCCCGGCGCCGAGACGGCGTCCGGGCCGCTGATTTTGGCGATGGATTCGGGCGCAATGGGCTGGCGCGCCGACGCAATCGGAGTGAAGGGAGTCTGGGCCCCGCTGCAGCCGGAGAACATCGCAGCCGATGCTCCGAGTGCCAGAGTCGCAGACGCTAGACGTACAGTGAACTTCATGAGGGTTACTCCTTCGCAAGCTGGTCAGACAAATGTCTTCACCTGCTGCCACCGTAGCGCCGGACCGGCGCGACCGTAACACACAGGTGCACGTGCGACCTGCACAGCCGACGTGCACACTTAGCGGCCTTGCGGACGGTGAGGGTGCGGTATTGGCCCGCGCGGAAAATCATACTTACGGTGGAAGACGATCGGCCGGCTCCGGGCTCGCCGGAGTTTGGGACTCTCCTGCGGCACTATCGAGTGGCCGCCGGGCTCTCCCAAGAAGCACTCGCCGAGCGCGCCCACATGAGCGCCAACGGCATCGGCGCGCTCGAACGCGGATACCGGCGGACGCCTCAGCGCGAAACGCTCGAGCTGCTCGCGGGGGCACTGGCCCTCGACGCCCAGCAGCGCGCGAACCTGGAACAGGTGGCTGCACGGTCGCGACCGCAGCGCCGGCTGGGGGGGTCGATGCGCTTCCCTCCCCTGTTAAACGTAGGGACTTCCGCCTTACCGTTCGCGGTCACGAACTTTATCGGGCGTGAGTCGGAGCTCGAGGAGATCGCTCGGCTCGTCTCCGAGTGGCGCTTAGTCTCCCTGACGGGCACCGGCGGCATGGGGAAGACTCAAACGGCCCTGCAAATCGCGCGAACGCTGCGCAAAACGACCGAACAGGCGGTGCATTTCATAGGCCTCGCACCCGTGGCGGACCCGTCGCTCGTGGCGACGACGATCGCCTCGGCGCTGGGCCTCCACGACGTCCCAAAGCAGGGCACGCTCGACACGGTGTTGATGGAGTTACGCAACAAGCGATCCGTGCTGATCCTCGATAATTGCGAGCACGTCATAGACGAGGTAGCGTCGATCGCTCGCGCGCTGCTGTCCAACTGTGAAGGACTTCGGATCCTCGCCACTAGCCGCGAGCCGCTTAAAATCGCCGGCGAGCACGTGTATCGCCTACCGTCGCTCGACACTTCGTCGGCGGTTGCGCTCTTTGCCGACCGCGCCGGCGCGGCGGATCGCGGCTTTCATTTAACCGCCGAAAACGAACCGATGGTCGCAGAAATCTGCCGGCGTTTGGACGGCATCCCGCTGGCGATCGAGCTCGCAGCCGCGCGGGCGGGGGCACTATCATTGCAGACGCTCGCGGAGAAACTCAACGACCGCTTCGCGTTACTGGACGGCGGTAGCCGTACGGCGCTGCCCCGTCAGCAAACGATGCGCGCGACGATAGAGTGGAGTTACAACCTGCTCTCCGCGCCGGAACGACGATTATTCGAGCGCCTCGCGGTCTTCGCGGGAGGATGCACCCTCTCAATGGTGGCCGCCGTGTGTGGCGATGAAGGCCAAAGCGAAACGGAAATTCTCCATCTGCTATCGTCGCTCGTCGACAAGTCGCTCGTAAACGTCGACCCCGATGGGGAAGAACCACGCTACCGTTTGTTGGGAGCGACCCAACACTACGCGCGCGAATGGCTCGCGAACGGCGGCGAGTCCGACGCAATGCTGGACCGGCTGGCCCGCACGCTTCTACGATTGGCGCAGGATATTGCCGGGATCCAACCGATCTATAATGCTCGGCTGGACCGCTCGCCAAAAACCCTGCGCACAATGCGCGCAGAACGGGCAAACTTTGACGAAGCGATGCATTGGGCGCTGGCGCATCGTGGAAATACCCAGGTGGGCCAAGAATTGGCGTGGCGCGTCCCGTTTCTTCAGGCCAAGGATGCAGTGCATTGGCTGAAAGTCGCGCTTGCGTCCGTCACCAAAAGTACGCCGAGACCCCTGATTATCAACCTCGAAATTCAACTCGCCTGGTGTTTCGTCGACCTGCGCGACCACGAGGAAGCGATCGCAGCCGCACGCCGCGCCGTCACGACAAGCCGGAAGTTCGGAGACGCGCGGCTCCTCGCCGCTGCCCGGAGGCTGCTCGGTCGAGCCCTCACCCATGCATGGAACCTCGATGAAGCGGAGTTCGAACTACAGCAGTCGCTGGCGAGTTGGCGTAAACTGGGCGATCGTCGCGCGACGGCGACGACGCTGAGTTACCTCGCCTTTGCTTCGGTTCGCCGCGGCGACTATCTGAGAGCACGCAAACTCAACCAGGAGGCCCTCGACGTGCTTGGCGATACGGACGATCGTTCTGCGCGCTTCATCAAGATCGAGCTTGCGCGCGCGGAGTATGGGCTGGGACACTACGAGACCGCGCTCGCATATTCGCGCGAGGTTCTGCCTGCGCTTGAGGCAGAGGCGGCCGAGGGCGGATCGACCTGCGTGATCCTGATGCTCAATCAGTGCACGTTCTTGCTCGCGCTCGATCAGTTCAGCGAAGCGATGAATGTGGCGCAGAGAGCACTGGCCGCTACGCTGGACGCGCAGAATCCGCGTCCCGATCTCGCCCCCTACGTGGCCGGTAGTTTGGCAAAGGTGGCGCTGCTTGCGCGCGGCGACGGAAGTGACGGCCATCGCGCAATTGACGTCGAAACGTGCGCGAAGCTCATTGGGTGGAACGAAGCCGTGTGCGCGTCTCGGGGAGAGTCGGATCCCGACGAGACGTCCGAGGAACTCTCGATATTGCGACGCGAGCTCGGTCAAAAACGAGTCGAGCTGCTGCTCGCCGCCGGCGCGGCCCTCGACTACGGTGCGGTAGCGGAACTCATGCAATCACTGCAGCGTCATAACTGAGATAACCGCGCGAAGCCGTGCGATGCCGCTCGTGTTACTTCGCCGAGCAGCCGCTTTTCGGAGGGATCCAACTCGAGACCGTAGGGGTGGCCGGAAAAGAGGACAAACCGGCTGAGTCTCCCGCGAACGAAGATTGGAAATCCCACGACGGGCGACGCATCACCACTGGGAATGCGCCGGCTCACGAGTTCGACATCGGTAAACGGCAAAGGGCCGCGTCGCTTCTCGAATGCGTCGGCCAGCCGTTCCGCGTCGATATGTTCGAGTACCTCGTCATTGGTCCAACCTTCGGCCGCCTCCCGCGCAAACGCGCCATCGTTGCCGCGGGCGAAGACCGCGGCCGAGCCCACCTCGAGGCTGCCGACGATGCTTCGCACGAGATCTTGTCCCATCGTCTGCGCCGAATCGGCGGCAGCGAATCGCTGCGCTAGGTTCAGGAGCTTCTGGCGCGCGGCATATTCCCTGCGGAAAAACGTTCGATCGACGGCGTTTCTAGTAGCGCGGTAAAGCGCCGGCATGCAGATTGCGACCAGGACCGCTGCTGCCATGTCCGCCGCTACGAAAAGAACCGCGCCTCTGTTGGAAAACTGCACGTGAAAACCCCAAGCGACGAGCCAGTCCAGCAGCGCGATGCTTCCGAGGGAGATCAGCGCGATCGCTGCGACGATGACCGCTTGATTTAGAAAGAAGCGAACCGAGATTATTCGCTGCTTGAGGATCGCATAGGCGATCGCGATGGGGACCAGCACCTTGAGCGTGAGGAGCAGCATCGTTACGTCTCGGGGCGGGGCGAATCCCATCGTTTCGACGATCCGGACGATTATGATGCCGGCATAGCCCACGAGGAAACTCGCGATCACCCACGCCATGCGCGATCGTTCGTACAAGTGCTCGGTATAGTAACGTGCAATGAAGATCGCCATCGCCACGGCGTAAAAGGCAATGCTGACGATTTTGAGGAAATACTCGATGCCGTCGCTATCCAGTCCACGATAAATTACCCCGACGTTCGCGACGATCACCGGTATGGCCAAGGCGCCTGCAAGCGGCATCGCCCAGCGGTCGACGACCCTCCCGATTCCCGCAACGCGATCCGATGGAAAGCGTAAGGCAAACACGACGAACGCCCCGCACGCCAGGTACCCTAAAATTCCATAATACATTGAGTACGCCGCGACCCAGGCCGGAGAAGCCAGCGGCACGAGAATCAACGAGGCGATTTGCGACCCCACAGCGTCAACGAGAAAAGCCCACGTCATCCGCGAGGGAGCGCGAAACACGACCGCCACGGCGATGAGGGTCGTCGCAATGTCGATCAGCGCCAGCAGAGCGAAGCTGGCGAAGTAGCTGGTCGCTTCAAATCCCGCGGCGTACCTGCGCGCGACGAGCGTCACCGATCGCGCCGGACCTTTCGTGAACAGAAACTCGGATTTTTTGCCCGCGAGCGTGAGCGTCCAATGCGCGTACACGCGCTGCTGCGGTGTTAGAGCCGCGACGTCCAGCCGGTCTCCCGGCTTGATATTTGCCTCTGCGGCCGGCGACGACCGCTCGACGGACGTGACGGTGCCATCGCCTGCGGCCCGAAACCCAAAACGCCCATACGGGATAAACGGCGTCGCAAGGTTGAAAAACGATGCGACGAGCGGAATCCCGGCGATCGCCAGAACCACGATCACGTGCCAACGGCTGGGCGCGCGCCCGCTTATACCTGTATCACGCGGTGCAGGCCTCACCGGCGCTGCTTTCGGCGGGGTATTTTGGTTTGCTTGCGAGCGGCAGGTTTGCTGATGCTTTTTGCCGGTCTCCGAGCGCCCCGCGTAGGCGCCGACTTTTGCACGCCGAGCGCTTAGCTGGAAGGTAAGGCAATATGGGCCTAAAGTACCAGCGGCGGTACATCGACATACCTACGGAGTTCGATCGCGTTACGCTTTACGGGAGGGTTAGCGTGAGGAATCCATCGAGAGTTGGGCGACTGGTTTGGCTTGCGGTCCCGGCCCTAGCGGCGTGTTCTGTCGCCTCAAACTCGCCCAGCCTGCCGTTTACTGCGAACGGCGGCACGGCGAGGACCGCCAGTATCGCTCGCATCCACCCATTGAGTTACTACGGATGTCCGGCGTTCGGCCCGGGCGCTTACAACGGAGTAGTAACCGGGACCGCAATCGACCGCAACAGCGCGTCGTACATCAAATCGGTGATTGGAGCCGGCGACGGCGGCGGCTTCTATGCCGCGACCGGGGCAGAGAAAGTGAATCTGGCCGATAGGCGCACGCCGCGCCGCACGGTCCATCCGCGCGTCAAGTATCACAAGTTTCCCGTGCCCTACCCATGGGGCACCAGTTTTTACATCGAACCGCTCCGCGACGAGCATGCAATGGTCGTATTGACCGGCACATGCCACCTCTACGAGTCGTATGGTACGACTTTCCAACAATCTATTCTGAGCGGCTATAGCGGCGCCAACTGGGATCTCTCTAAATCGTTCGTTCCCTTGCCGCCGGGGTCCCCATCATCGATGGCGTCCGGTTTGTCGCTCTTCGCGGGAATGGTGCGGTGGGAGGACTATCAGTCAGGAACGATCGCCCACGCACTGAATTGGAGCGGGCTTGCAGGATCGGCCGCGCAGTTTAAGTTCGTGCGTCCTGCCAGCGACACCGATTGGCTGCCGTACCAAGGCAAGAGTTCGTATCAAATGCCTTACGGAGCAAGGCTGCGGTTGAGAGCGTCGTTCGATACCACGGGATGGGGACCCGAGGCAACGATGGTTGCGACCGCGATGAAGGCGTACGGCGTCTATTTGAGCGACACCAATTCAATGGGCAACGAACTGTACTTCGCCAACGCCGCCGACGGCACGAATCCGTGGGACACGGAGGATTTGTCATCGCTTTCGCTGATTACGCTCCGCGATTTTGACGTTCTCAAACTCAAAAAGATCCAGACGGTACCAGGGCACTAACTAGGCCCTCGTGGGGCCTTCGTCACGTGACATGAAGCGAAGGCCCCTATGTCCTCAGAGGGCCGATTTCTAAGATTAAGCATGGGCTCTACGCGTGCCCTCATTATGGCCGGCGGAAGGTCGGACCGAATGCGAGCCAGTGCCGGAGGGCTTCACAAGGCACTCGCTCGCGTTGGGGGCATTACGTTACTCGAATGGAACGTGCGTCAATTGATGCGCTACGATTTCCACGATATCGTTGTGGCGGTCAGTTCCAGTGCGCCGGAGGTCTCAGATTTCGCGCGCACGTTCATTGCCTCCATCACCTGCCGGGCGAGCATCTCGCTGTACGAAGAGCGGAGCCCGCTGGGAAATGCGGGCGCGGCTCGTGAGGTCGTCGGCGACGCCGACGGAGTACTTATGGTGTACGTCGACAACCTCGCATCGATCGATCTGAAGCGACTCGTTGCATTCCACGAGACGGGTAATTTTACAGCGACAATAGCCACTCACACGGAGCCGTTTCAAATACCGTTCGGACAACTTTCATTAACGGGGAATCGAGTGACGGGCTATACGGAGAAACCGGTCGTTCGGGTCCAGGTGTCGAGTGGCACTTGCGTCCTGTCCAAAGAGGCTTGCGGTCTTATACCGAGAGGTAAACCGATCGGCATGAGCGATCTGTTCGCCATCCTTACTGAACGCGGCGAAACGGTAGGCGCGTTTCAGCACAATCAAATTTGGATTGACATCAACGATGCTGCGGCATTAGATAAAGCGCGAGCCGTTTTTGAGCAGCGCTCGATCGACTTCCGTGGCGCTGTCGTCCCGTGAAGCGGCTCCGTGTTCTCTCTGTCGTCAACACGCTATACTTCGGAGGAGCGGAATGCCGGTTGCTGAGCCTTGCAAAGGAAATGAACAGCGACCGTTTCGATCAGACGGTTTTGACACTGAAACGAGTTGACACCGAACGGGAGCGGCGGCTAGGGACTCTGCGGCCGCACTTCGCATCCGCCAACGTCGCTGTTGAAAGCCTTGATATAGATGCCCCGGAGGTCGGGAGCGCGCACGGTTCGGCCGCGAAGTGCGTTCGATCCGTCCCGCGATTGTCGCGGACGCTGATAAAGTTGGCAGCCTACATCCGCGCTAATCACATTGATCTTCTTGATACACATTGCGGAACGGCGAATAAGGTGGGAATCGCCGCCGCGATTCTGACGAGACGACCAGTGATAGCTACGACGTACGGGCTAGAAATATTTCGTCCACTGTGGCTTTGGCGCCTTTCGGAGTCCGTTCTATTGACTTTGGCTACCGCAATCGTCACCGATTCGGATGCCGTCGCGGCGCAAATTCGACGTCAATTGCTGCGTCCACGACGAATCGCGGTAATCCCTAACGGAATTGAGCCGCCGAAAGCCTACCGCAAGCGTGAAGAGATGCACGCACAGTTTGGAATTCCGTCGGATTCCCGGATTCGAGTGGTCGGGCAAGTCGCTTCCCTGACGCCACGGAAGGGACAGCTGGTTCTACTCGACGCCGCCGAGCAGTTGGTCCGGACCGAACCACACGTTCACTTTTTGATCTGCGGATACGCGCGGGACCCGCTCGCTTACGAGCGCGCCCTTCATGCCCGTACGGCCGATCTCGGCCTTACTTCACGCGTTCATTTCGTAGGCTACCCCGGACCGATTGGTGACGTCTATAACGCTATCGACATTCAAGTTCATCCCTCGATCGAAGAGTCACTTCCGCAGGCGATCATTGAAGGCATGGCGCTCGGGAAACCCGCCGTAGCGACCGCAGTCGCCGGCATCCCGACGATGGTGTCAGATGGTGCGACCGGTGTCATCGTCCGCCCCGGCGACGCCCAGGCATTGGCCGCGGGAATCCGCCGCTTGCTACGCGACACATCACTCGCCGCCCGCCTAGGTCTGGCCGCACAACAACGGTACTGGGAGCGCTATACCGACGCGCGGATGGCGCGCAGTCTCGAGAAGTTGTTTGAGGATGTTGCACGCCCTAGTGCCGCGTAACCTACTCCGGAAGAAGCGCCGCGTTCTTGTGACTGGCGGCGGCGGCTTTATCGGCGCGTCGCTCATCGAGCGGCTTGCGCTGCTCGGCGTTCCTTTGCACGTGATCACGGGCGCGCCGAACGATCCGATCCGCGAGCCCCCAGATGGAGTCGCGTCGTCACGGGCGGAAATTACTGATGTCGGTGCAGTCTTCGACGCCGCGCGCGATTGCGAAATTGTGGTTCATGTCGCCGGGCCGCCATCGGTACGTTCCTCGTTCGATGTTCCCGAAAAATATGCCGTTGTCCACGTTGCAGGCACTGCCGCAGTACTCAATGCCTGCCGAAAGGCGCGCGTCAAGCGCTTCATTTATATCTCTTCGGCCGAGGTTTACGGAAGAACGGTGAATCAGCCGGTTTCCGAAACGATGACACCGAATCCCCGTTCACCCTATGCGGCTGCGAAACTCGGAGCTGAGAACATGGTTTGCGCTTTCGCAAACGCCTTCGGCATTGACGCTCGAATCGTACGACTGTTTTCCGTTTATGGGCCCGGGCAGCAGAAGTACGCGCTGATACCAACGATTATTCGCCAGGCCATGACCGCCGGCGCTGTCGAACTCGCCGACCTGCGCCCCGTGCGCGACTACTGCTACGTGGACGACGTGGTCGACGCGACAGTTCTGGCGTGCGATGTGGACGTTCCGGAGACCGTGTTCAATATTGGAACCGGGATTGGGACCAGTGTGTTTCAGCTCGCACGAACGATCCTTGCCCTGGTCGATCGGAAGGTCCCGATTCTTACGGCATCGGGAGAGGCACGTCCCCACGCATCTGAGATCTTCGAATTAGTTGCCGACACTCGCCGTGCTAACGAGCTCCTAGGGTGGACGGCGCAAACGCCGTTGAGTGTCGGCTTGAAGGAAGTCATTACCGAAATGGCGGCCTAGTGATGCGCGCGTTGATTACGGGCGCTCAAGGGTTCGTGGGACGCTATCTCATATCCGCGTTGCTCGCCACAGACCCAACTTCTCGAATAGTTGGGATCGGTCGCTCACCGGCTTGTAACACCTTCACGCACTCCGTGACGCTGCAATCTGCACGAGTACCGGCAAAGTTACCGGACGAATTGAGAAGCACAGTGCGGGACCGGCGATACGAATATACACGCGCCGATATCCGAAATAGTTCCGCACTGCGCTCAATTCTGAAGGAACTTCGGCCTAACGTAATCTTTCATCTGGCATCAGGATTACGCGATGACCGGCCGCACGACTTGTTTCAGACGAACGTGGAGGGAACGATCGACTTAATCACGGCGGTTTCTGATGCCGACTTCGACCTGCATGCGCTTATCATCGGCTCGAGCGGCTCGGTTTACGGAATGCCCGCACGTCTGCCGATTACTGAGGATTCGGCCTGCGAGCCTCGAGACTGTTACGCGGCAAGCAAACTGGCACAGGAAAACGTGTCCCGCATCTTGGCGCGGGAACGAGGGCTGCCCGTCGTAATAGCGCGCATCTTTAACATTGTCGGGCCTGGACAAGACGAACGTCACGTCGCGGGTCGTTTTGCTGCGCAGCTCGCCGCGATTGCCGGCGGCACGTCCGAGCCGCCTCTGAAGGTGGGTGACCTCTCCACGACGCGGGATTTCATCGACGTTCGCGATGTGGCACGGGCACTGATCGTCCTAGCGAAGGCGCAGCGCGGTCAAGGTTTCTACAACGTCGCCAGCGGCGTAGAGACGACCGTTTTTCGCGTTTTGGAAATTCTGATTCGTTCTGCGGGCATTGCTGACGGGGTGGACGTCGACA
>Ga0213874_10000135_pt1 | contig 12519 bp, 9 predicted proteins | sample BarmaccomBMRX_R7_FD_160098 | JGI IMG/M metagenome (GOLD analysis project Ga0213874, IMG submission 160098) | Root-associated microbial communities from Barbacenia macrantha in rupestrian grasslands, the National Park of Serra do Cipo, Brazil - RX_R7 | ecosystem: Host-associated > Plants > Roots...
AAGATAAAGTCACTCCGCAAGAAGAGGGTCTTGCGGAGTGAAGAGTGAAGTAGCATCAATGGAAGCAGAACTATGTCAACTCAAGAGAGCTTGCTCTGCCTCCTGAGCATTCTGAGCAATACTCATGGTGAAGATCAAATGCTCAAGCGCCTTGAAATCCTGCAGGGCGCTTGCTCTTCCACGTGCCATGAGCGCAAGCTTGGTATCCGTGAACCTCCTCTCTACGATGTTCACGAACAAATCACGTAAATCTTGGAGCGCCTTTTGTCGCTCTCCTTGCAAGGCTTCTCGTTGTTGCTGTCGCTCCTCTTGAAGAAGCGTGCGTTCTCCTTGCAGAGCTTCAAGTTGCTGCTGCTGCTCTTCTTGCAGAGCTTCAAGTTGCTGCTGTCTCTCCTGTTGAAGAACTTCGTGTTCTCCTTGCAGAGCTTCAAGTTGCTGCTGCAGCTTCTCTTGCAGGGCTTGTCGTTCCTCTTGGAGAACTTCGCGTTCCCCTTGCAGGGCTTGTCGCTCCCGCTCGCGCGCCTTGTTCATAAACTCCTGAATAAGCCAGGTCTCTTCTAACGAAGCATACTCTTCCATGCTTGCAAATCTCCTTTTCAACCAGTCGAGATCACCGTCTCCATGCAAGACTAATGAGGCCAACACGGCGGTAGCCGATAAGGTGTCCGAGTGGCCTTCTGCCTCTAAGGTGCTGACCACCTCTTCGGCGATTTCCTGGGTGTTGCCTCCTTTGGTCAAGAGCATCAGGGGAAATAACCCTGGCAGTCCGAGCTGCTTGAACTGCTCGGGGGTCATCTTGGCCAGTTCGATCAGCAAGTAGTCAAAGTTCAGATTGCTGTAGTCCTCGGTCAGGTGCCAAGCCAACGGCGATGGGGGAACCTCTCCGACATCGCGCAGATAGATCAGGCACGAGTAGACCGGACGGCGATGTTCGCGCTTGGCTCGTAGCGCATACCCCAGCACGCGCTCTGGCATGTTGGGATCATGGGTCGACTGAAACTCGAAGTGCATCAGGATGGGTTTGCCCTTCCAGCGCACTTCGAGCAGACCATCAGCCACGGCTTTGCGCCCGGCGAACTCGGTAGACAGTGTATTGAGCACCTGGGCCCCTTCCAAGACCCAGGAAGCAAAATCTTGTGCATGTTCACTCAATAGGATTTTGAGACTATCATCCCATGGGGTTGTCATATGACCTTTTCCTCCCTTACTACATAGCATTCTTTTGTGGGGATAGTATATCATAGCGGCACTACTCTTGTCGAGATAATTCCCCCTGTATTAACAGAGAAAGTGCCATCCAGGAAAGGATAAAGTGAGGCAGGATGATATTAGCGTCTCATGCGTATAATAGCACCAACTAGCGTATCGACAGGTGGAACCAACACCCCGTCTCGCTCAACCAGCCACGCATCCAATAACGTGCGTAGCTTGTCGCGTGTAAGCGCATCGTCTGGCAAGATCAGGCGCTCCAACTGCTCCTCCACCGCGTCCTCTAACGAAGCGTAGCGCAGGCTTACCGCGAGTCTCGCAACCTCCACGTCCGCGTAGATACCCATCTCGCACATAACGTCAAGCGCATCAATATATTTAGGGAGGAGCTGACGCTCGTCTCCATGAAAATGAGGCCATAAGTGCGCATTGAGTCCGTCGGGATGCGTCGCCCACATGTAGATGTAGCAAACGTGTTGGGTAGCAGCACGCAGTTTTAGTAAAAACGTGTCGACTTCGCGGATAGGGTAGAGAACGTGGTTGCAAAGCACGATGTCAGCCTGTAGATCGGAGGGAGCTTCCTGCCAAGTAGAGGGAATGTAGGAGATATTGGTCAGTCTCTGCGAGGCAGCGTCTTGGCGCAGGTAGCCTAACATTGTGGCATTTGGCTCAACGGCGACAATGTGCTTTGCTTGCGGTGCGAGGGCGAGGCTAAAACGCCCCGTACCCGCACCTACGTCTAACAGGGTTGTTTGCGTCGTTACCTCGTTGCGCAGTCTAAGACACAAGGCATCTTGAGCGATGGTGTCTTTGGCAGAACGATAGTACATACGCGCTCGGCGGTCCCAGAAATCGGCACTTGTGCGTCCCAACCGTGCAAAGGCAGCGTCCATCTGCTGCTGACGAGCATCGATCAGCGCTTGCCAGCGCTCTAAAGCAGTGTCCATTGTAGGGTACTCCCGAGGTCTAGGCAGATGCTTGTAACTTCGACTTGAGGCAATCAAAGAACTGAGCGGTTAACTTCTCGGTGGTACTATTCATCAAGCGTGCTCCCACACTTGCCAGTGTCCCGCTTAACACGACGTTAGCATTCCAATCCATACGCGTTTCCTGGGGGCTGACAGCGCTGAGGTTTATGGTACCAGTCAATTCTACTGCATTGCCGGGAGCTTTGCCACGCCCTTTTACCACCATGCGGTCTGGTTCGTGCATCTCTGGACGCGATATATCGAGCGTAAACTTAGCCTTCACGGGTCCAACGCCAACAGCAACGACGGCTTTCCACTGCTCACCGCCCAGCGGCTCTAGACTTTGAAACCCTGGCGCACACGCTGCCACCTTGTTCACGTCCAAGAGATAGGCCCACACTTTCTCAATAGGGGCAGCAATAGTCTGAGTGCCTGAAAACTCCATGATGTTTTTCTACCTTTCTATTTGAGCGTTGCCGCTATTGCCAGCAGGTCAGAGAGCAAACCCTGCCCTGTTTCTAACCTTCCCGCTCCCGGACCGATGATAGTCACCTGCGAGAGCGTATCAGTTTGAAACGTAATCGCGTTCAGGACACCGTCCACGCAAGCAAGGGGATCACTCAGAGGAAGCACAAGAGGCTCAACACGTGCCTCAAGGGGAGCTTCACCCACGTCCGAGACGACTCCCAGCGAGGCGATCAGCTTTATACGCTTGCCCTCATGCATTGCATCGTGTACCTGCTTTTTGCTGATAGTCGTGATGCCCTGGCGTAACACCTGCTCTGGTTTGAGAGTGTGTCCCCAGGCCAGGGCTGCTAGAATGAGGGTTTTCGCCACAACATCATAGCCTTCGACATCGGTTGTGGGGTCGGCTTCGGCATAACCCTGTGCCTGTGCCTCTGCCAACACTTCAGCATATTCGCGTCCGCTTGCCATAGCACTCAAAATATAGTTTGTGGTGCCGTTAAGGATGCCACGCAGAGAGCGCACTCGTGCTCCTGCCATGCCTTCTCGCAGCAAACTGAGTACTGGGGTGCCAGCCATCACCGTCGCTTCCATGCGCAACTGCACTCCATGTTGTTGTGCCAGCGCCAGTAATTCTTTGGCGGCGAGCGCGATTGGCCCCTTGTTGGCGGTAATCACATGCATACCTTGTGTAAGAGCAGTTCGGATATGGCTCATGCCAGGCTCAGCATCGCGCAAATTGGTTGCCGTTGCCTCGGCAACTACATCTGCGTCGGTAGCACGCAGCCCATCCAGGGTGTGCTGCCAGCGTTTTACCCCTGGATGATCCGTGAGAGGACGCTGCGAGGCCGCCAATTCTAATAAAGTGGGGATATCCAGCCCAGCTTCTTTATAAATATAGCCATGACGAGCGTTAGCCACACTCACGAGAGACACTTCAAGGCCAAAGCGCTGTTTTATCAAGTCCTGCTTGGAGACGAGCAGTTCGGCTAACCCTTGACCGACAACACCAAAGCCGATGAGTGAGAGACGCAGATGCTTCATACTGAACCCTCTAGATCCATGACAACTTGAGACGGTCAAGGACGCGTTTGATTGGTCCAAGCTCTTCAATACCTAGCATACGAGCGACGCGTAGGTAGACAAAGACACCCACAAATAGCTCAATGAGCAACTTGATAATCGCCTCTAGCGTCCCAACGACGCCTAGAGACACCGTATGCGTTGTGTTCAACAAACTATCCAAGATGACGTGCGCGAAGAAGACACAAATACCCATTACCACGGCTGCCGTTGCAGCACGTGCAAGGAAGGTGCCCACAGCGCGTACTTGCAACCCTTCTAAGCGTTGGTGTAGCAGCCAGAACATCATGCCAGCTTCAAGCAGGCCCGCAATGGAAGTTGAGAAAGCCAGAGCACCTACTCCCCATTGTGTTCCCCATACTTGAGCAAGAGAATTTGAGGGAGCCAGGATAGTCGCTGCCAATACTGCAACATTAATGAGCACTAGACTCAAGGCGATTTTGAAGATAAACTGCCCTACGCTTACCATCACGGGAGTGACGCTATCGCGTAGGGCATAGAAGGAGCGTGTGAGAATTTCGACAGCCGCCAATCCAGCTAGGCCCAGAGCGAAAAACGCCAGAGGAATAGCTGTAGCCTGAGCATCTGCTAGGCTAAAGCGGCCATGTTCAAGCAGCACTTGGATGATAGGCAAGGCTAACACAATCAAGCCAATACTTGAAGGGATTGATAAAAACAAAATACTGCGCAGCGTCTCAAGAATGATGTTGCGTACACGGTCCAGTCGTCCCTTGGCCACGTATTCGGCTAGTGTTGGAAAGGCAGCGGTGGCTACAGACATACCAAAGATGCCTAGTGGCAGCATCATTAATTGGAATGCCTGATAATACTGAGTAATCGACCCGTCATCGCTTCCCTTCGAGCTGACATTGGTAGCGATGAGCTGAATGAGGATGCGATCAACAAAGATTGAGAAATAGAGCATGGCAGCATTGATAATACGCGGCACCATCTGGCGACCGATCTGCATAATGCCAGGATGATGCCAATCGAAAGTCAGGGTATAGCGCAAGCCAACCTTGAAAAGCCCAGGAATCTGTACTCCCACCTGAAGGAGCGCTGCTAGCACGACGCCCCATGTTGCGGCATAGAGCGCCACAATATCGGTCTGCACGGATCGGCCATGAACCGCAAAGTAGACGCCTGGAAGAAGTCCGATGATAAGTCCCACGTTGTAGAGCACAATGCCAATAGCGGGTAATGCGAAATTCTGCCGTGCGTTCAGCACTGAGTTGACGATAACTCCTACACCCAACACAATTGATTGTAGCAACATAATGCGTGTAAGAGAGACAACCAATGCCATTTGCTGAGGTTGATGAATGAGAGCTGAATTGTAGAGTGGCACGAGTTGGGGCGCTAGTAGAGCAGCAATAAAGGCCAAGCCTATCATGATGGTGATAGCGAGATTAAGGGCGGCGCTAGCAATATGCCACGCTGTCTTCGTATCTTTCTCACCAACCATATATTTGGTGAAGACAGGAATAAATGCTGAGCTAAGGGCCCCACCAGCAACAATATTGAAAATAAGATCTGGAACGAGAAAGGATTGATAATAGATATCAGAGATGCCGCTGGCACCAAATACGTACGCGAACATGCTTGTGCGTAGCAAGCCAAGCACACGACTGGCAACAAAAGCTCCCGTGAGAATGAAGGCAGCTCGACCGATCCGTGCCCTTTGCATCATACCGGTATCTTGCGCTTGGGCTGAAGCAGCTAGCGCAGCTTCAGGCGCTAATAAAGGCTCGTCAGCGGAGGGTGCGGCAGGAGGTGATAGCATCGGTGATGCCTGTGTAGAGGATGGGGCCGACACATCAGGAACTGCAGAAAACAGCGCCGATGACGGAGGGCTAGGCGTCCAGGAAGAAGTTTGCTTGACTCCCTTGTTTTTCCGCGCTATCTCTGTGATATCGGAGTGACTCATACGCCTTTGTTGGCGACGCAGGCGTTCCGCGCGCAACTGTTGCAGTCGCTCCTGGTGTAACTGCGGAATTGGTTGAGAAGGCTGAGGCGCGTTAAGGTATTGGTACTCCATTCCCTGTCCATAGCCCAACGATGTTCCCATATCGTGAATAGACTCCTGATAGCGGGCTGGTAAGGGAGGGCTTCCATCTGGAGGTACCAGAGATGGTGGTTGGTGCAGAGGCAACACCAATTGGGGTGGTGGTTCTCCCTCTGCCTGTTCCTGATCATACTGCCAACTAGAGTAATCGCTGGGTATTCCTTGTGATGGCAGGGGTGGTTGTTGTCCTTCGTTCGTCACAATATTACTCTTATGTGAATACAGATTTTTTAGTCACCACTTTGCACAACCTACACGAGACTGCTTGTCAAGCATATCATATTCCATTGATTCTGACTAGTCTCTGAAAGCTGCACTGAGCGCAAAAATTTGACTTGCCACAGTAGGTGTGCTACACTTGGACAGCCCGAAAATGTAGCTAATTTTTTCAGTTCAAAGAAGGAGGCTCGGCCTATTAACAGAGATTTTCGAGGGAATGATCGTCCACGCGAAACACGAGTCAATGAGCGTATTCGAGCACGTGAAATACGCTTGATCGCAGAGAATGGTGAGATGATAGGGGTAATGCCCCCTATACGTGCTCTTGAGATTGCGCGGGAACGCGATCTTGATCTGGTCGAGATATCGCCCAACGCAAATCCACCAGTTTGTAAACTTATGGATTACGGCCGTTATAAGTATGAGCAGGCCAAGAAAGAGAACGAGGCACGTAAAAATCAAAAGACGATCACTCTCAAAGAAATTCGCATGCGTCCACGTACAGATGAGCATGATATAGAGGTAAAAACACGCAAGATTCAAGAGTTCTTGGCTGATGGCGATAGGGTCAGAGTGAGCGTTCAGTTCCGAGGAGCTGAGATGCGCCACCCAGATCTTGGCCGTAAGTTGTTAGACGACATCGCAGAAGTATTGAAAGGAACAGTCACCATTGAGCGCACGCCAGTGATGGAAGGGCGCATGATGTCGATGATCGTTTCTCGTGCTCCTGGATGGGAACCACCGAAAAAACAAGCTTCCCTTGCCGAGAAGCATCCTGCAAAAGATACTTCACAAACAGCACCCACAACGACAACTCAGCAGAGCGATGAAGAGATGCCCTTAAGGATGATTGATGAGTAGTGCCACGAGTCATCGGCAATAAAGCCGTTTTCTAGCATGTCATGTCAGGTTCTTGCGTTGACAGGCTTCCTGGCTCAAACCAAGGAAGCCTGTATTTTTGTGGGCAAAGGGATTATTCTATGAGAGTTCTTGCCATCATTGTTGGTATTCTGCTCATTGTTGCTATCTTGCAGGATGGTTTTGAGTCGGTTGTCTTACCGCGTAGGGTCTCGCGACGCTTTCATTTGTCGCGTCTGTTTTACCTCTGTACCTGGCATCTCTGGTCGTCGCTAGCACGCAAACTGCGCCCGGGCAATCGGCGCGAGGTCTACCTGAGTTACTTTGGTCCCCTTTCGGTTATCCTCTTACTGCTTATCTGGGCAACACTGCTTGTGCTGGGTTTCGCACTGGTTGAGTGGGGCAGTGGTTCAGCCCTCAACGCGCCGGAAAAAATCGTCACCTTTGCCACCTATCTCTATATGAGTGGAGTAACATTTATTACCCTAGGATTTGGCGATGTGGCCCCACTTGGCTGGCTCGGAAGATTTCTCGCCGTTGTAGAGGCAGGAACAGGTTTTGCTTTTCTTGCCCTTATTATTGGCTATGTCCCGGTAATCTACCAGGCGTTTTCGCGCCGTGAGATCAGCATCTCCCTGCTTGATGCTCGTGCTGGCTCACCGCCAAGCGCTACCGAATTGTTGCGTCGGCACTATCGCGAGGATCATATAGAGGAGCTTATTCGCTATCTGTTTGACTGGGAACGATGGTGCGCCGAAGTGCTGGAAAGCCATATCTCCTACCCTGTCCTGACCTACTACCGTTCCCAGCACGAGCGGCAGTCCTGGCTGGCAGCACTGACCACTATCCTGGATACCTGTGCCTTACTGATTGTAGGCTTCGAGGGGATTTCCACACCCACGGCTCGCTTCACCTTCGCGATTGCTCGTCACGCAGCCGTTGATTTGGCGCAGGTATTCAGAACAACTCCCAAGGCTGCTCACCATCAACGTCTCTCGTCGCAGGATTTTGCGCGCATGCGCGCCGCCCTTGCCGAAGTCGGACTCAGCCTACAGCATGGAGAGGACGCTGAGCAGCAGCTCGCCGAACTGCGATATATCTACGAGCCATTTGTGTATGCGCTCGCAAATCACCTGTTGGTGAACCTGCCACCTTGGATCTCTACGACCAAACTCGTTGATGACTGGCAGACGAGCGCCTGGGATCATTTCGCCCAGTGGTCACCTACTAAGATGGAAGAGATCACGCACATCATTATCCGTCACCGTAAGAAAGTGCCACTCCATCATACCCATGCTCATGATGGGCAATAGAAGAGCAGCTTTTATAGGTCATTTTGTGCTATAATCACATCGACGAGCAGCACTTCAAAAAGTCGCGGAGGGATAGTATGCAGCAGGTTCAGAGCAAACAACTAAAGTGGCCTATGCAAATGCATATCTTGGGATGCATCACTGCATTGCTTATCCTTATCGGTGGAGTGGCTCTATGGACATTGAATGCTAGGGACTTTCTGCCTGCTCTGCTCACCACAAGCTTCGGGGTGTTGGCTACTATCTTCACCTTTAGCCAAGCGCTTCCTATCTTCTTTGCTCAAAAATCTTCTGGGTCTGCGCTACCCTCACGATCTGCTGCTGCAAAGCAGTTGAACAATACTTCACCGCCTGCGAACACGGCTGTACCCGCTTCGGCTCCCGCTGTGCCTTCTTCCCCAGCCTTGCTCACTCTGCGTGGAGTCCCGTTGCCTACCGACCCACACAGTGTCCAACAGCGCGAGGTTGTGGTGAAAGGCGTCTACGCACTGCTCATTGAGGCCAATACCTCTGCTGTTGTCCTCAGCGGTATCGACGGCATCGGTAAGTCCACCATCGCCGCTCTCGTGCTCAACTATGCTGAGCGAGAGCGTCTCGCTGGTAGGGGGCCGTTTCGCGGTGAGGCTGTCTTACTCAGGATCAATGAAAACACTTCATTTCTCGAACTGAGTGCCAATATCTTCGCCGCCGTGGGCAAGTCCACGTCCGATGTGTCAGGTGTGCTCCCGCAGAATCAGGCTTTCGCTCTGTGCAATGTCCTCAACACTGCCGATACACCAGACACGCCACGCCTCATTATCCTTGACCAATTCGAGAACCTGCTTGAGCAGCAGAGCAGAGGCGCTCGCTATGAGCGCCTGGCTGTTGGCGAGTTCCTTGATGCTCTCAACTGTCGGCCCTGTGCCTGCCGCGTCTTACTCACTAGCCGCCCATATGCACACAGCTCCATCGACGATACGGTCGGCTCAGTGCGTATCTCGCGCATCAATGGCCTTGAAGGTGCCGAGGGTGTTGCTCTGTTGCGCAACAAGGGTCTTATGGGCAGCGAGGATGAACTACGTGAAGTTGTACGGCGGTGTGATGGTCATGCCCTCTCGCTCGCGCTACTGCGTATGCTGCCACAAACATACACGGTAAGTCTGGGCGCACTACTGCGTGATGCCGCCTATGCGCCGCTTTGGCATGGTCTCATCATGCAGAACCTGCTCGACGGCATCTTTACCAACCTACCAGAACTATCGCGCCAACTACTGTGTGCCTTCTCTCTCTATCGTGAAGCTGTGCCTATTCATGCGGTACAGGCTGTCGTCGCGAGCACCACGAAAGCGCAGCCGCTTATCCTGGCAAGTCTGCTGCAGCAGCACCTTATTCAGTCGCAGACTCCCAGCGGAGCCTACCAACTGCATCCTATTGTGGCTAATTATGCTCAGCAGCACTTTATCCCAAATGATGAGCTAGCTAACCAAAAGAGCAGACAAGAGGGGCATAGTAAAGCTGCTGACTACTATCTGCAAGAAGCTACTGAGCATTGTCCACCACGTGACAAACGACGCTCTATCAACGAGGTGCAACCGCTGCTTGAGGCAGTGTGGCATTTCACCCAGGCAGAACAGCATCAAAAGGCGTATGAGCTGATGGAGCAAGAGCTGCTCTTTGACAATCTAAGGCTTTGGGGTGCAAATAGCATCTTGCTAGATGTGTGTCAAGCTCTGTTCTCCCCGAACTGGCAGCCCACATCACAGCAGCAAGCGCTCATCTATAGCACGATGGCCTCAACGTTGGGCATGCTAGGCCACAAACAAGAAGCAATGCACTACTGCGAGCAGGCTCTGCGCGTCTTTGGAGGAGTAGGAGATCAAAAAGGAGAAAGCACTACCCTGAACAAACTGGGTGACGTGTATAATGCTTTGGGGCAGAAGCAGGAGGCGTTGCAGTACTACCAGCAAGCCCTGCGTATCTTTACAGAAGTAGGAGATCAAGCAGGAGAAGCGACGAGCCTCAATAATCTAGGGAGTGTCTATCAGGAGTTGGGGCAGATGCAGAAGGTATTGCAGTACTATCAACAAGCCCTACGCATCTTTGGTAAAGTAGGAGATCACGAAGGAGAAGGCGCGACCCTCAATAATATCGGATTCCTATGCACTGCCTTGGAGCAGAGGCAGGTAGCATTACAGTACTACGAGCATGCATTGCGTATCAGCAGGGAAGTAAGCGACCGTAAGGGAGAAGGCACGACCCTCAACAATATAGGCTTCGTCTACAATGCGTTGGATAAGAAGCAAGAGGCATTGCAGTACTATCAGCAAGCCTTGCAAGTTAGTAGGGAAGTAGGCGACCGCGAAGGGGAAGCCACCATCCTCAACAATATAGGGAGTCTACACAGCTCATTGGGGCAGCAGCAAGAGGCGTTGCAGTCCTATCAGCAAGCCTTGCACATTTTTGGGCGAGTAAGAGACCGTGGGGGAGAAGGTGTTGCCCTCAATAACCTGGGACTTGTCTACGATGCGTTGGATAAGAAACAAGAGGCGTTGCAGTCTTACCAGCAAGCCTTGCGCATCAGGAGGGAAGTAGCAGATTATAGGAGAGAAGGGACCACCCTGCATAATATTGGTATGATTTACTATAGTCAGCAGCATTATGAGCTTGCTCTTGCCTACATAGTGCGAGCGAAGGCGCTTTTTGAGCGAGAGCAAAGTCCCTCTGATGTTGATGTTGAAGCTCAGTGGATAGCTGCTTTGCGTAAGAGCGTAGGAGAAGCACGGTTCACAACCATGCTTGCACAGGTTGAACCGAGAGCAGAGCAGATGGTGGAAGAGATGCTGCAAAAGAAGTAAATGATGACAGAAGATGACGTACAGAACAAGCATATACGCATTTTATTACTTATGTCGCCAGCAACCTATCGCGCTGGCGCGTTTTTGAGCGCTGCACAGCAGCTCAACTTGGAGGTCGTAGTAGGCATCGATCTGCCCGAAACCCTTGCCGACTACTGGCATGTGCCCCTTGGTGTGGACTTTCTGGACATTGAGAAGTCGTTGCAAACTATTATCGCTTTTGCCCAACAACAGCCTCTGCGTGCTATTCTCTCAGTGGATGATCGTGCCACTGAGCTTGCCGCTCGTGCTAGTGCTGCGTTAGGACTTGCTCACAACTCGCCGCAAGCTGCAGAGGCTGCACGCGATAAGCGGTTGATGCGGCGCTTGATGTCCGCTGGGGGTGCTCCCTGTCCTGTCTTTCGCCCGTTCTTGTTGAGCGAGAATCCCGCGTGGGTGGCCGAGCAGGTTTCCTATCCGTGTGTCGTCAAGCCCTTGCGCCTCTCGGGCAGTCGTGGCGTGATACGGGCAGATACGCCAACGCAGTTTGTGGCGGCTTTCGAGCGTTTGAAGCGCCTCTTGCTCTCTGAAGGCTACGTGGAGCACGAGACATCTATACTAGTCGAAGATTTCATCCCCGGCTTTGAGGTTGCTCTGGAAGGTTTGCTGACATCTGGACAGCTCAAAGTGCTGACACTGTTCGACAAGCCCGACCCGCTCGATGGCCCATTCTTTGAAGAGACTATTTATACGACGCCTTCACGTCTTGCCATGAGCACACAGCAGGAGATTGCCCGCAGTGTTGCCCTAGCCGCAGCTTCGCTAGGGTTGCGCGAAGGGCCTGTTCACGCGGAACTACGCGTAAATGAGCAAGGGCCGTGGATGCTAGAGATAGCCGGGCGTTCCATCGGAGGACTGTGCTCAACTATCCTGCAGTTCGGTTCCGGCATGTGTCTCGAAGAGCTGATCCTGCGCCATGCCATAGGTGAGCAGATCACATCAATTGAGCGCGACGAGCACGCCGCTGGTGTGATGATGATTCCTATCCCTGCGGCAGGTATACTCAAGGCCGTGCATGGAGTGGAGGCTGCTGAGGCCGTGCCGCTCGTTACGGGCGTACAGATCACCGCCAAACTCCACCATCAACTCGTGCCACTACCGGAAGGCGCAAGCTACCTAGGTTTCATTTTTGCCCGTGGTGATACGCCCACTGAGGTGGAACATGCGCTACGCGTTGCTCACAAGCAGTTGCACTTTGAGATCAGACGCGAGTTGCTTGTACTTAATTGAAGTGTATCTTTACTTTTAGCTACTTGGAACCCAACTGGTCCGCAGTCGGCTCCGCTCAGCAGAACCACGACTCAGTAAGGTGAGGCAGAATCTTGCGCGCTCCGTAGCGTTGTATTGCATCGCAAATAGAGAAGTCCCGGCCTTGCATGGCGTAGGTCAGTGCTTTGACGCAGAAGAAAGTCTCTAGCGGGTCTGCTCCGTTACTTTGTGCCTGCTCCACTAAGGCCGCAATGCTA
>Ga0213874_10000136_pt1 | contig 12500 bp, 18 predicted proteins | sample BarmaccomBMRX_R7_FD_160098 | JGI IMG/M metagenome (GOLD analysis project Ga0213874, IMG submission 160098) | Root-associated microbial communities from Barbacenia macrantha in rupestrian grasslands, the National Park of Serra do Cipo, Brazil - RX_R7 | ecosystem: Host-associated > Plants > Roots...
GCAATAACCTCCATGACGGCCGCCGCGAACGCGATCGTCAAGCCCCTCACTGCTTTCTCCGCCTCTTTCATGTTGTCATCCGGGTTCCTATCACACCTATCGGCTTCCAGAGCGTTACGATCCGCGACGGTCCGGGCCAGGGCGGCCGAGGGTTGAGTCGGTAGTTATGGTGTAGCTTGCCGCGGTTCCGGAGTTTTTCCGGCCACCCGTGGCGCTCATGATCGTCGGTCTGTTCCCGCAGTCCGATGAAGGAGACACCGCGATGGCCGAGGGTCAGAGTCTGACCGCCCGTGAGGCGGTGCGTGAGGTGCTCGCGAGCGAGCATGCTGATGTGTTGCCTGAGTCGGTGGCGTTGATGGTCCGGGAGATCGCGTAGGCCCGCGGACCCGAGCAGGTGTAGCAGCGTGGGCTCGCGCTTGCGTCCGGGTCGAGGACCTCGCCGACGGCTGACCGTGGCGGACGACCGGCTCGGGTGGGTTGAGCGCGTGATGTATCTGACAGCCGCGATGACGGGGATGCGCCAGGGCGAGCTGTTCGCTCTGCGCTGGCGAGACGTCGACTGGAGCGCCGGGCGGATCCGGGTGCGACGCAACTATGTCCGCGGCGAGTTCGGGGCGCCGAAGTCGAAGCGTTCCGCGCGGAGCGTCCCGCTCGCGAGCCGCGTCGCCGGCGAGCTCGAGCTGCTGTTCCAGGACTCGCAGTACTGGGCGCGACGACGATCTCGTGTTCGCGCACCCGGAGACCGGCAAGCCGATCGACCGCTCGAAGCTGCTCAAGCGCTTCAAGGCGACGCTGCGCCGTGCTGATGTTCGCGCCGTTCGGTTTCACGACCTGAGACACACCTTTGGAACGCGAATGGCCGCGCAGGGCGTACCGATGCGCGTGCTCCAAGAGATGATGGGGCACCGTGACGTCAAGACGACGCTGATCTACGCCGACTACGCGCCGAGCGAGCGCGAGGCCGAGTGGGTCGAGCAGGCGTTCCGTGCGCCGACAGCGGACGAAGCCCTCGGCGAGGCTCCCGCTCGCCACTGACGATCGAGCCTACGCGGGTGTCGGGGTGACGCGTCTGGCGCGCTCGTAGAGCGTCTCCGGGGCGATGTCCGCGTCATTCGGCCACACGATCGTGCCCGCCTCAGCATCGGCCCGCAGCTGCGCGAAGTACGCCGGATCCCTGAGCGGCTCGAACACACCGCCGTACTCGAGGAGGTACCCGAGGTCGACATCGGCCGCGGTGCCGTCCTCGAAGGCCACATTGACGATGTAGCCGTCTCGCGGCTCTGCCTCAACGAGCAAGGGCGTGCTGCGCATGACAAGAATCGTAGAGCCTCAGCGAAGCGGCTCGATGCGCTGAAGTGTTTCGTTGGGCCTGGCGCGCGCCCAGTTCTCTAACAGCTCGTCCCGATGCTCCGCCGCCCACTCGCGAACGAGTCGTAACGCTCGCTGCGGCAGGGCACCTGCGAGGACGCTGAATGTTTCGATCTCTATCGACGCCTCGTCGTCCGCCTAGCGGGCATGGAAGTGCGGCCGGCCGAGATGATGGATCTCGTCGTGGTACATCCAGATCACGATTCCGTAGAAGGCACTGATGTGTGGCACAGAGCGGGCATTGTCGCTCCGCGTCCGGCAGCGATCCTCAGGGCTGTGTGCCGCGCGGCCGCGATGTCGTGCGGCGAGCGATCCAGGCCTCGATGTCCTCCGGTCGATAGCGCACCTCACGCGGTCCGATCCGCACGGTGGGAATCTCGCCCCGCCGACTCATGGACCACACGCGCGTCTTGGGCACCGCGAGTAGCTCCGCGACCTGTACCGCAGTCATCAACCGCGCGGACACCGGCGAAGCAAGATCGGGATACATCGGCGGCAACTGAGACGATCCTTCGGCGAATTTCCGCAGCGGTTAGATCGGCGGCTCTTAGCTATGATAACGCAATTGTGCTGTTTGCACTAGTTGCTCTCGCAGCTGGCCCTCGTGCCGCAAGCTGATCGCCCAGACTGGGACGATCCCTGGCTCACCCCGACGGAGATTGCCAAGGAGATTCGGGTCAACGCGGCCACGATCAGGCTCTGGATCTCCAAGGGAATGCTGCCTGCCACCCGAGCCGGGCAACGCAAGCTGCTCGTCCGCCGCTCGGAGGTCATCCGGCTCCTGGCCGAGAACAGCTCAGCGGGCGGTGAGCAGCCATACCGCCGGCCACAGCACCCGCGATACGCGGGCATGGCCGACCCCAGCGGCTCCATCAAGGGCGGCTGGTCGGCGAGCAGCCTCTTCCCGCGGGAAGGTGACCCTGAGCAGTTTCGCGCCGCAGCTCACGCACTACAGGAGGCCGATCGCCTCTGGGACGCGGCACAGGCCGCCAGCGACAACCCACCCCCAGATCCGGGCTTCGGCTCGCGCGTGCGGGCGTTCGCCAAGGCATGCGAGCATCAAGCCAGGTCTCTCGAGACCGCAGCGGACGTGCCCGGCTTGGTCTGGACCCCCGAGCCCGACGCTCGCGAGATGGTGCTCTCATACGAGCTGCGACCCGGGGCCACCCGCCCCGGACCCGCCGGCCTCTGGCGGAGGTTCGACTCGGCCGTCCAACTGCTGGGCATCGCCAAGGAGGGCGCGACGATGAGTCTCGTCGCTGCCGGCTACGCCGACGTTGCGACCGTGATGAACGAGATCGCGGACACGCTCGAGGCGGATGCGCAGCCCCGGCGGCGACGCAAGAGCGCGTGAGCGTCGCCGAGCACCAAGCACCGCACTGGTCCCACGGCGCGCACCAGGCGCGCCAGTGCTGTCGATCTTCAGAGGCGGGCTCGGACCGGTCCGGCAGGTGGGTCCGCATTTTGCAGACTGGTCCGGTCCAATCTGCGGACCGGGCTCGACCGCCGTCCGCCCCGCCAACGTTGCGCTTTCTCGATCCCGGGCCTCGCCTTGCGGCAGCTGACTACCCGCCCTCGACGTAGTGGTCGTTCGGGTAGTCAGCTGCCGGTCGAGACGGGGATCATGATCCTGGTGCGGGCGGGGCGGACGGCGGTCCTGCGTAGACGGGCGGATCTGGTGTGTTGGTGATGGGCGAAAGGCAACTGCCAGGTCCGGGAACGTTGCGGGTGTGGCGGTTCATGAGGCGGCTGGGAGTCTGTCGATGCCGGCCGTGGCAGTTGGGCTCGATCTGGAGGAGCGGGTCGTGCGGCGGCACGTGGCGAGGCTCGAAGCGGGTGGCTGGCTTGGACGTATGCCGTCGGTATGGGGCGAGGGATCGGTCGTCTGGCTCACCGCGTCCGGGATACAGGTGGCCGGGCTTGACGGCCTTCGCGCAGTGAAGGCTCCGCCCTCGCGTACGACGGCCGCGCACCTCGTGCTCGTCGCCTGGTCGGCTGCGCGCATGGAACGCCGAGGTCTCAGGTGGCAGTCAGCGCGCGGCCTGGCGGCCGATCGTGACCGGTGGGCCGTGCGGATGCGCGACGAGCGCGGCTATACGAAGCGACTGCCGGACCTGGCCGTCTGGCGGCGGGGCGCCGAGCGCCCGGTCGCGATCGTCGGCGAGGATGGCCACCGCCGCGAGGATCGCCAGCGCATGATCCTCGAGGGGTGGCGCGACGCGGTCTTGTCCGGACGGTACGCCGCCGTCCAGTATGACTGCGCCAGCGCGGCGGTCGCCGCGCGGATCAGATGCCTCGCCAAGAAGGCCCACCTCAGCCCGCCCAAGTTCATCGCGCCGGCGCAACGCACCGCCGAAGAGATTCGCTCCATCGCTCCAGACCCCGACGTCGACGAGCTCGCGGCCGTGACCCACCCGAGTGCGCCTGAGTTCGAGGCCGGGGCCGACGGCCCGTTCGACGGGCGACAGCTGCTGCTCGTGCCGCCACCTGCCCCGCCGCCGCGGGTCAGAGAGGCGCCGCCCCCGGCGCCCGAGCCGGAAGAGTCGCCTGAGGCCGCCGCCGAGCGCGAGCGCCTCTACCGCGAGATCATGGGGATCCCCGAACCGAAGCCGCGTCGACGATGGCGTCGATGACGAACCCACTCACCCGCTTCGACCGGCCCGCGCGGCGAGATCGCTTGCAACATCCGAGCTAGCACCTCCGACCGCGCGTGCGCGCTTGCCGCGCAACGCAGGGCTGTGGTGGGTTTGGTCGAGATGCGCGTGCTGAATGCAAAGCAGGCGGCGGCGTGTGCCGTGAGCGACAGCTGGGGCTGATCAGAGGCTGCCCGGATACCTCGCTGGGCCCTGGTCGGGCGGACCGGTCAGAGTCAGGCTGGGGCGAGCTGCCGGTAGAGGTTGGTGAGGTCGTGGGATAGCTGGGACTTGACGGTACGGGTGGTTTCGTCGGCGAGGACCTCGAACTGCCCGGTGGCGATCGCGTCGGCGGTTTGCCGGGCGATGTCGCGTGGGTCCGCTTTCGGGACGTCGAGTCCGGCGGTCATGTCTGTGTCCATGAAGGCGACGTGAACGGCTGTTACGACTGTGCCTTGGTCGCGCAGTTGTACGCGCATCGAGCTGGTTGCGGACCAGGCGGCTTATTTGGAGATCTCGTAGCCCTTGCCGAACGCCAGCCACGAGAGGACCGATAGGACGTTGACCAGCGAACTGGATGGGTGGCGGGCGAGGATTGGCGAGAACGCGCGGGTGACGCGGATGGTTCCGAACAGGTTGGTTTCGAGCTCGGCGCGGATGTCGGCGAGTGGCGCGTCGAGCACGGGTGTGTTGAGGGCGATGCCTGCGTTGTTGACGACGATCGACACGTCGATAGCGGCTTCCGCCGATTCGGCTACCGAGTTGTCGTCGGTGACGTCAAGGGCGAGTGGAACGATCCGCTGGTCCGGTGGGGTGTGCGGTGATCGTGCGGTGGCGTACACCTTTGCTGCGCCTCGGTCGAGTAGTTCGTCGACCATCGCGCGGCCGAAGCCGCGGTTGCCAAGCGCCGCGGTTCCCTCGATCGGCGTGCCAGGTGAGTCGTGGTTGAGCATCGGGTTCCTTTTGTCGGGCTGTGTGGTGTCAGGGGCGGTTGATGGCTAGTGATGTGGTGGCGTGGCCGACGAGCTCGCCGCTTTGGTCCCGGGCGTGGGCCTGTGCGAACGCGACTCGGCGCCCGAGTTTGAGCGCTTGGCCGTGTACCTCGATCTCGCCGGCGTTTGCTCGGAGGGGCTTCAGGAAGCTGACCTTGACTTCGATCGAGGCGTAGCCCGCGCCGGCCGGCAGGAGCGTTTGTACGGCGCAGCCCGCGGCGGTGTCGAGCAGCGTGCACAGCAGCCCGCCGTGGACGATGCCGAGGGGGTTGTAGGTCGATTCGTCGGGAGTGCAGCGAAATACGGCCTCGCCTTCACCGACGGACACCAGCCTGGAACCGATCAGCGCGGCCATCGGCGGCGGCGGGAGCCGGCCGTCGGGGATGGCCTGCAGGAACCCGCGGCCCGTCAACGCCGCGCCGGCAGCTGCGAGCGCGGCGGGATCCTGCCAGCTGACCGTCTTGCTCCAAGCGGTGCCCCAGCCGCGAACAGTGGGCTCGCTGAGTTCCACAGGGGACATCAGGAGCGCTCCACGGCGACGGTGTCGATGTCGATCGTGATCGCAGCGAAGCTTTGATCGGCGACGCCGTCCGGTTGGCGACGGCGGACGAGCCGACGAGTTGGAAACACGAACCCGTCGAACGTCCCCGGATTGTGGGTGTAATGGGCTATCAATGGGCTGCCCGTGACGTGCGGCGAGCAGTCCATGCGGCGCTGCATGAACCGCTCGTCGTAGTAGAAGACCTGGTCGGGGTTGTGGTTGGCGTTCGCAGCCGGGAACGTGATCGCCAGCCGCCTCCACGTCTCGCCGTCCTCCTCCCAGGGATCGATCTCTCTAGCCTGCACGCCGGGCGAGGTCAACCCGAACGGTTCGGTGAGGTAGTTCCACATCGCCGCGCTCGCGAAGTACGCGACTTGGACCGCATCCCACGGCGTCGCCGACGGGTTCAACTCGCTCGGGAATGAGTCGCGCGGCCAGGGGCGCTTCTCGATTAGGCCGCCATCGCCGTTGCGGATCGTCACTCGTTCTGGATCGATATCGAACACGGAGGTCCGGTTCTCGGCGAGGACGGGGGTGAACTCGATGTGCTGGCGGTGGGCGTCGAGCGTCACCGTCTGGTAGGACAGGAGCTCCGGCCAGCCGCGAGCCGCCCAGAACGGGCCGCCGAGCGACAGCCGGGCTCTCAGCGTCGTCGCCTTCTGCCAGTTATCGAGGCCTCCGTGCGCGTCCAGCACGGCTGATAGCAGCTCGTTCATCGAAGCTCCTTTACTGTGAATCGTGAGTGAGGTGTGACGCCGCGCGGTGACGCCGTCTGTGGTCATGGCTGCGCGGGGGCGGGCGCCGTTGAGGGGACTCGAGGCCGTTTGGTCGGGTGCGCCAGGCCTGGAAGGCGACGACGAGCGCGATGCCGGCGACGCCGCTCCCGAAGATCTCGAACGTTGTCTGCAGAGAGATGTGGGTTACGAGCACGCCGGCGATGACGGCGGGCACCGAGAGTGATCCGTAGGCGACGACGAAGAAGGCGGCCATGACAGCGGCGCGGTGCTGGGGCGGGATTGCCGCCACCAGGGCGCGGAGACCGCCGAGGAAGGCAGCGCCGAAGCCCGCACCGCCGACGATCGACCCCGCTAGGTAGGCGACGCTGGAGCCAGTCGCGGCCGCGAGGACGATGACCAACATTCCCGCGGCGAGCGCCACCGCCCCGGTGCTCGCGGCAAGCCAGGGGGCGCTGCGCGCCGTGAGGATCTGGGCGGCGGTCGCCGAGCCGGCGAGCGCCATGATCCCGATCCCGGAGACGATCACGTTGGTCGAGTGGAACAGGTGAAGAGCGAGCTGCGGGCCGAGCGAGAAGAAGAGCGCTCCAATGGACCAGGAGGCCAGGACGGCCAGGGCGGCGAGGATGAACGGCCGGCGCACCGGGGCAGGCACCTTCGGGAACTGGACGGCAAGCCGGAATCCGGCGCGCTCGGGCACGGGCTCGGGCATCCAATACGCGCCGGCGAGAGCGATCGCGGCCAGGATCAGCAACACGGCGTAGGGCAGGACGCGCGGCTCCCATCCAATCCGCACGAGCGAGGAGGAGACGAGGATGCCGAGCCCGATCCCCGCAGTTGCCGCGGCGGCGTTGGTCAGCGCGACGCCCGTCGGATCACGCCGCGGATGCAGGTCAAGCAGCGCGGCGCTGGCGGCGCTCAGCGCCGCGCCGGTGGCAACGCCCTGGACGGCGCGCGCTACGAACAGCCAGACCGCAGAGTCGGCGACCATGAACAGGACGGAGGCCGCGATCAGGCCGGCGAGCGACGCGAGCAGCACCGGCCGGCGGCCGACGTCATCGGAGACGCCGCCGACGAGCAACAGGCTGGCCAGCACGCCGAAGGCGTAAGTCGCGTAGATCAGGGTCAGCGTCAGCGGCGAGAAATGCCACAGCACGCTGTAGGCGTGATACAGCGGGGATGGCGTGATCGAGGCGAACAGGCCGAGGCCGATCACGCCCGCGGCGAGGGCATAGGCCACCCGGTTCGGCAAAACGCGCCGCCGCTCCGCCGGAGCCCGAACCACGTGGAGCGGCGGTCGGATCACGACATCGGTCTGCGCCTTTATGGCGGGCATGGCGCTACCTCCATGTGAGTTGCATCAAGAAACTATGGTCCGAGACAGTAGCACAGCAAGTTTCATGATGCAACTGGGTCATGCTATGGTGTCCCCATGCTGCGAAAGGACTACGAGGGCCAGGACTGCTCGATCGCACGGGCATTGGAGGTCGTCGGCGAGCGCTGGACGCTGCTGATCGTCCGCGACGCGTTTCTTGGCCTGCGCCGCTTCGAGCAGTTCCAAGAAAACCTGGGAGTCGCCCGCAACGTCCTCACCGACCGACTCAGCCGGCTCGTCGAGGCGGGCATTCTCGACCGTGTCCGCTACAGCGAGCGCCCCGAGCGCCACGAGTACCGGCTCACCGCCAAGGGCCGAGACCTCGCCGTAGCGCTCGCCGGCCTTCGGCAGTGGGGCGACAAGTACCTGAGCGAAACGCCGCCCAGGATCACCCGGCGCAAGTCAGATAAGCGGCCCGTGGTCGTGGCGTTCGTGCCGGAGGGCGCCGATGTCGTGCAGGAGAACGAACTCGAAAGCGTCCCAGGCCCGGGGTGAAGGCAGGCTGAGAGTCCGTCGACTCGACGCCGCCGGCGGCTACTCGCAGCGCTCAGAAATCGTCATAAGCGTGATCAAAGCTGGCTTTCGCCGCTGCTTCAACAGCAGCCGGCGAAATGCCCGCGCGAGAACCAATGCAGGACCAACCGGTCACGCCAGTCGCGTGCTGAGATTCGCCAGCCGAAGGTGTGTGGTCGGGTCGGCCGGGCGGCGCCGGCCGACCCGATGCCTGCGGCTCCACGCGGCCGGAACCAAGAGATGGCTTCCGTCCGGCAGCACCACGATCAGCTCCAGCCGACCGCGCCGGCGCATCCACCCCATCAGCTCAAGTGAGCGGCCCTCCCATGCGTGCGCCCTCCGAACCACCCGCACCGTTGGCGGGAAGCCGTCGAGGTGGGCAGTGTGTCGTGTCTTCCTTTGGTTTGGTCGAACGTGCGCCGCTATTCGACCCAGCCGCCACTCCTCGTCCGAGCGGTACGGCAGCCTGCCCTCAATGGCGAACGACGAGCCGCGTGCTGCAATGGTCGCCGGCCCGGATGGCCGCGAGGTCGTGCTGCTGGCGCGAATTCGGAAGGACAAGATCGCTCGCGACCACCCCGAACTCGTCGACCGTCTCGACGCGGTGATAGAGACGGTCGCGAAACCCGATCACTTCGAGCCGGACGCGCTTCCCGCCCGCACGCGGTTCTACCGGCGCAACGTTGGCCCCAGCCGCTGGCTGATGGTGGTCGTAAGCTATGAGCAGCAGCCGACGCGGATCATCACCGCGCTGGCCAACCGGAAGGACCCCAAGCGATGGAAGCCGTGAACATCCGTATCGGCCCGCTCGAGTTCGACCACGCCGACTATGACGCCGACGGCGACGTCCTCTATCTGCACGTTGGCCAGCCCCAGCCCGGCGAAGGAGAAGAAACCCCCGAAGGACACGTCCTTCGCTTCGCGCCAGGCACCCAGCGGATCGTCGGCCTGACCGTCATCAACGCACGTAAGGTCCTGGACCGCGACGGACGGCTCATTGTGACCGTGCCCGAGACCGTCGAGGCCACAGCAGAGGATCTAGCCCCGGCGCTCCAAGCCGCCTAACCACAGGCCTGAACATCGAGCCCGAGCCCTGCAGTCCGGGCATTGCAGGTGGCTCGTTTAGTGGGGCGAGGTACGCGTCGCGATGCGAAAGCAGGTGTTCCCACCGACAGTCAAGCTGCTCTTCTGCATCCACCCGGCGATGCAGTTGTTCGCCGATATGCGGCCATCTCTTGTGCTGGTCGTCCAGTGCTCAACTGGTTGATCGCACTTGTGCTTCGTGATCGGCAAAGCGAGCGTCGTGACGACTATGCTCGGCCTGCGTAGCGCTCCCAGTCGGCATAGGCCCAAGCTAGCCGGCCGAGCCAGTACCAAGACCCGCCGACCGCGGTGTACAAGAAACGGCTGAAACTCCGGACGAGGGAGTCCCCGGGCGCAACTCGAGGTCCTCGCTGGTGCTCGTGCTTGCTGGAGGTCCTCGGGCGTCAGCATCTCGAGCGACCGCATGGTGAGAACCAGTTCACGCAGGAGAGCATCCCCATACACCGCGATCGCAGCAGTGGGGTGTCAGATCTCGAGCGTGTCCTGTGCGTCCACGACCCGTGTGCGGATTCGCCGCGCGCTGGGGGCCCGCTGTGCGTGCATCATAGATCCGTTGATGCGGTGGGCAGACCGGCTGATTCCCATGCTCGGATCCCGCCGACGAGGTCGGTCACCGCTCGCCGACCGGCCCGGCGCATGAGGCTGCTGGCGATGGCCGAGCGGTAGCCGGTCGCGCAGTACACGACGAGTGGCCATGCGTTTGGAAGCCTGGCCAGTTCGTGCGCCAGTCGGGAGAGGGGAATGTTGACGGCGCCGTCGATCCGCCCGAGCCGCCATTCGCGCTTGGTGCGCACGTCAAGCATCAGCGGTGGCGGCGCGGAGGCGAGCAGCTCGCCGAGGGTGGCGGCGCTCACCCGCCGGGCACGTTCGATCAACTCGGGCGCGCGGTCGAGCGGCTGCATCCCTCCGGCCAGGTACCCGGCGATGTTGTCAAACCCGATCCGCCCGAGCCGCGTCGTCGCTTCGACCTCGCGGCCTGGCTCGGCGATTAGCACCACCGGGCGCTCATGGTCGAGGATCGTGCCGCACCAGGTGGCGTACGAGCCGTCTAGGCCGATATTGACCGCGCCGCGCATGTGTGCGCCCGCGAACCCTGGCGGGTCGCGCGTATCCACCAGCTGTGCCCCAGCGTCCACCAGCTCCCGGAGCCGCGCCAGCGTCGGCGGCGCCAGCTCGCGCTCGAGCGCCTGCTCAAGCGTCGGGCGCTCGCGGGCGTTGAGCACGGCGTCGTAGGTGAAGTACGCCAGGGTGTCGGGCTGATCGGCGGTGACGATGTCGATGAACCGTTCTCGGCTCATCGGCTGCAAGCCGTAGTTGTCGAGCCGCTGCGCACCAATGTGGAAACTGTGTCGGTGCTCAAGTTCTTGCCGCACAATGAGCCGTCGCCGTGCGCCGGATACACGAACGTCTCGTCCCGCAAGGGCGCCAGCTTCTGATGCAGCGAGTCGTACAGCATGCCGGCGAGCCGCTCGGCGCTCCAGCCAAGCGAGGCGCGTAGGTCGGGCCGGCCGACGTCGCCGATGAACAACGTGTCCCGGTGAGCACCGCGTAGGGATTACTGCCGCTGGCGGAGTCATAGACGAGGATCGAGATCGACTCCGGCGAGTGTCCCGGCGTCTGCAGCACCTCGAGCCGGACCGTGCCGAGCCTCACCGCGGCGCCGTCGGCCATCGGCACAAACGGATACTCGGCGCGGGCGCCCGCACCCAAATAGATGCGCGCGCCCTCCCGGTCGCGAAGCTCCAGATGGCCCGCCACGAAATCGGCGTAAAGGTGGGTGAGGAACACGTGGCCGATCCAGCAGCCCAGCCGCGCGGCGTCCTCGACGTACTGCCCCACGTCGCGCTGGGGGTCGACCACGGCGGCCTGGCCGCTCGCCTCAGCGGCGATCAGGTAAGACGCGTGGGCCAGACAGCCCAGGTAGTACTGCTTGAGTAGCATCGGCCCCCTCAGCCCACGGGTTCGGGCTCCCGCGGTTGCGGCACAATCCGGATGTACGGCCGCGGCGATTCCCACTCTCCGAACAGCTCCCTGGCTTCGTCGTTGGAGACCGAGCCGGAGATGATCACGTCGTCGCCCTGCTTCCAGTTGACCGGGGTTGAGACTTTGTGCTGGGCGGTCAGCTGCAGGGAGTCGATCACACGCAGTACCTCGTCAAAGTTGCGCCCGGTGGTCATCGGATAGACCAGGATCAGCTTGATCTTCTTGTCCGGCCTGATTACGAAGACGTTGCGCACCGTCTGGTTGTCGGCCGGCGTACGAGCGAGTGGATCGCCCGAGACGTCCGCCGGCAGCATTCCGTACAGCTTGGACACCTTGTAATCCGCGTCGCCGATGCACGGGAAGTTGGGCGCGCAGCCCTGCGTCTCCTCGATGTCGCTCGCCCAGGCCAGGTGCCGGTCGACCGGATCGACTGAGAGCCCGATGATCTTCACCCCGCGGCGGTCGAACTCGGGCTTGATCCTCGCCATGTACCCGAGTTCGGTCGTGCACACGGGCGTGAAGTCCTTGGGGTGGGAGAACAACACCCCCCAGGAATCCCCGAGCCACTCGTGGAACCGAATTGGCCCTTCCGTGGTGTTCGCCTCGAAGTCCGGGGCCGGGTCACCAAGCTTCAGCGTCATTGCTCCTCCTTTGTGGTTGTGCTGGGTTGGCGACATGCTCCGGCAGCCGCCAGCCATCGGTGTTGTGCGGGTCGTGGCCGGCTATGAGCGTGCCGGCGATCGCGACGATCTCGTCGACAGGCAGCCGGGCGTGTGCGGCGTGGCGGCGGATCGCCTCAGGGCTGATCGCTTCGTATACGCAGAAGGTGCCGGCTTGGCCTCGATCCTCATTGAGGACGTAGCTGCGGAGCCATCGCAAGTCGTCGGGGAACTGCTCGTCGGCTACGTGGGCAGCCCGTTCCAGCGCCGCCGCGAGGTCCGCGTACGAGTGCCATCCGCCGCGGCGCAGGACTCCGTACCCGTTCATCGTGCTTGCGTCCCCGTGCTGCTCACAGGGCGGAAGGTAGGTCGCGCCCGGCGGCGCAACTACGGGAGAACTCCCTATCTTCGCGAGTGGGTTGGGATGTTCAGCCTGGCCGCTTCGGCAGCGGCCTTCGTTCGTGAAGACACCCCGAGCTTGCGCAGGACGGCGGAGACGTGATGGTCGACCGTCTTCTCGGACAGGAACAGCCGAGCCGCGATCTCGCTGTTGCGCAACCCCTCGGCGATCAGCGCCAGCACGTCGAGCTCGCGCACG
>Ga0213874_10000137_pt1 | contig 12457 bp, 9 predicted proteins | sample BarmaccomBMRX_R7_FD_160098 | JGI IMG/M metagenome (GOLD analysis project Ga0213874, IMG submission 160098) | Root-associated microbial communities from Barbacenia macrantha in rupestrian grasslands, the National Park of Serra do Cipo, Brazil - RX_R7 | ecosystem: Host-associated > Plants > Roots...
GCCCAGCGCGTGTGGCGCGATACGGTTGGGCCGGACATCGCGGGGGAGGCGTTCCCCACCGCCGAACGCGCCGGCGTGCTCACCGTGTCGTGCTCGGCCTCGGTGTGGGCCCAGGAGCTCGACCTGATGGCGCCGGTGTTGCTCGAGCGGCTGAACCGCCGCCTCGCCGGGGGCAAGCTCTCGCGGCTGCGATGTGTCACCGCGCGGCCGCGACCACAGGCGTGAAGCCGCGGCAGATCGCGCTGTGCGCCACTGCGCTGACCGGGGGCTCGCAAGCCCGGGAAGTACTGCGCTGACCGGGGGCTCGCAAGCCCGGGAAGGTCGATTCCCCCGGCTATCGAAAGGATCCCTCATAAGCAGTCGCTTTTTCGCGGTTTGCAGGGAAAACCACCTGGGTCGACGGCCGATTTCCGGTTCCCGCTGTGCTATCGTTCTTTACACAAGTTTCGACGCCCCGGCACGCCGCGCAGTGGCGCGGGCCCGGGGCGTCTCGATGTCATCGGAGGATCGTTGGCGAACGACAGCGGCGCGAGACGCCCGAATAGGCAAGGTAGTTATGACGCCCAGGACATCACGGTCCTCGAGGGACTCGAGGCTGTCCGCAAGCGTCCGGGGATGTACATCGGCTCGACCGGCCAACGTGGCCTCCATCATCTGGTCTACGAGGTCGTGGACAACTCCGTCGACGAGGCGCTGGCCGGGCGTTGCGACCACGTCGAGATCACGATCCATCCCGACAACTCCGTCACCGTGGTCGACGATGGTGCTGGCATTCCGGTCGGGATCATGGAAAAGGAGCAGCGTCCCGCGGTCGAGGTTGTGCTCACCGTGCTGCACGCCGGCGGCAAGTTCGGCCAGGGCGGCGGCTACAAGGTCTCGGGAGGGCTGCACGGCGTTGGGGTCTCGGTCGTCAACGCGCTGTCGGAGCGTCTTGACGTGGAGGTCCGCCGCGACGGGTTCGTCTGGACCCAGTCCTTCGAACGTGGCCGGCCGCTGGCCGACCTGAAGAAGGGCGAGGCGACCAAGCATACCGGGACGACGATCACCTTCCTGCCCGACGCGGACATCTTCGACACGCTCGACCTCGACTTCACCACCCTTGAGGAGCGCATGCGCGACACCGCGTTTCTCACTCGCGGCCTGCGCATCGTGCTGATCGATAAGCGCGGCGAGGGCCACAGGGCCGAGTTCCATTACGAGGGCGGGATCGTCGACTTCGTCAAGTACCTGAACCGCAACAAGGAGCCGATCGGCAAGAAGATCATCGCCTTCTCGGGCGAGAGCGAGGAGGGCGCCGTCGAGGTGGCCATGCAATGGAACTCCTCCTACCAGGAGTCCGTGTTCTCGTTCGCCAACAACATCAACACGATCGAGGGCGGCTCTCACCTGTCCGGCTTCCGCTCGGCCCTGACCGGAGCGCTCAACAAGTACGCCAAGGACAAGGGCGAGCTCAAGGACAAGGACGACAGCCTGACCGGAGAGGACGTTCGCGAGGGCCTCACCGCAGTGATCTCGGCCAAGCTGACCGACCCCCAGTTCGAGGGCCAGACCAAGACGAAGCTCGGCAATCCCGGGATGCAGGGCTTCGTGCACTCGATCGTCAACGCCCGCCTGGCGGAGTTCCTCGAGGAGAATCCCCAGGACGCGCGTGCCGTGATCCGCAAGAGCATCGACGCGGCCCGCGCCCGAGCGGCGGCGCGTAAGGCCCGCGACCTCACCCGCCGCAAGTCCGCGCTCGAGAACTCCGCCCTCCCCGGCAAGCTGGCCGACTGCTCGGTCAAGAACCCGGAGCTGGCCGAGCTGTTCATCGTCGAGGGCGATTCGGCCGGTGGCTCCGCGGTCAGCGCGCGCGATCGCAACACCCAGGCCATCCTGCCGTTGCGCGGAAAGATCCTCAACGTCGAGAAGAGCCGGATCGACAAGGTGCTCCAGAATCAGGAGATCCAGGCGCTGATCACCGCGATCGGCACCGGCGTACGCGACGAGTTCGACCTCGACAAGGCGCGCTACCACAAAATCGTCCTGCTCACCGACGCCGACGTCGACGGGGCCCACATCCGCACGCTTGCGCTGACGCTGCTGTTTCGGGAGATGCAGCCGCTGATCGAGGCGGGCTACGTGTATATCGCCAAGCCGCCGCTCTACCGCCTCACCCGGGGCCAGAAGCACCGCTACATCGAGCGCGAGTCCGAGCTCGAGGACATCCTGCTCGGCGACAAGTTCGAGAAGATCGACATCTACGATCGCTACAACAAGCCGCTGAAGCTCACCGACGCGAGGTGGAAGCGCTTCAACCGCCTGCTCAAGCAGTACGACGGCTGGGCCTCGGCGCTGCGGGCGTCACACGGCCATGGCGTGATCACCTTCCTCGAGCAGGCTCGGCTCCTCGAGGATCAGATCACCGACATCGATGCTCTGCTGCGCCGCATCGCGAAAGACGGCACCAACGGCGAGCCCTATCGCTCGGAGCTGGTCTCGCAGGATGACGCCGAGGTCGTGATCCGGACGGTCGAGGCGAAGACCGGCCTGGCCACCACGCATCGGGTGCCCCGCGCCACGCTGGAGGCCGAGGAATACCACCGGCTCAGCGAGATCCACGCCGAGCTGGCCGGACTGGCCGGCACGCCGCCGTTTCTGGTTCGCCTGGGCGAGAACCAGCGGGACGCCCGGACCTTCGAGGAGCTCCGGGAATCGATCCTCGCGGTGGCTCAGCGCGGCATCGACTACTACCGCTTCAAGGGCCTCGGCGAGATGGACGCTCACGAACTCCGCGAGACGACGATGGACCCGGCCACGCGAACCCTCGTACAGGTGACGATGGAGGATGCCGCCTCGGCCGACCTGGTGTTCTCGATGCTGATGGGAGACCAGGTCGAACCCCGGCGGGCGTTCATCGAGGAGAACGCCCGGCTCGTCTCCAATCTCGACGTCTAGGCGGGCGCGATGGCATCGATCGACACCATCGGCGGCGGGAACATCGAGCCGCGCGGGCTCGAGGAGGAGATGCGCTCGGCGTACCTCGACTACGCCATGTCGGTGATCGTCGGCCGTGCGCTGCCCGACGTCCGCGACGGTCTCAAGCCGGTTCACCGCCGCGTTCTCTACGTGATGAACGAGCTCGGCCTGCAGCCGACGCGCAAGCACGTCAAGTGCGCGCAGATCGTCGGCGAGGTGATGGGGAAGTACCACCCCCACGGCGACTCGGCGATCTACGACACGCTGGCGCGGATGGCGCAGGACTTCTCGATGCGCTACCCGCTGGTCGACGGGCACGGCAACTTCGGCAACATCGACGGCTGGGGCGCGGCCGCCATGCGCTACACCGAAGCCCGCCTGGACCGGCTGGCGACCGAGATGCTCCGGGACATCGACGCCGAGACGGTCGACTTCGCGCCCACTTACGACGGAAGCCGCCAGGAGCCGATCGTGCTCCCCTCGCGGTTCCCGAACCTGCTCGTCAACGGCGGCTCGGGGATCGCCGTCGGCATGGCCACGAACATCCCCCCGCACAACCTCCGCGAGGTCGCCCGCGGTGTGATCGCCTACATCGACGATCCCGGGATCGACGTCGACGGGCTGATGAAGCACATCAAGGGCCCCGACTTCCCCACCGCGGGGACGATCCTCGGTCGCGAGGGCATCCGCGAGGCCTACCGGACCGGCCGCGGACGAATTCGCGTCCAGGCCAAGGCGCACGTCGAGCCGATCGGTCAGGGGAAGGAGGCGATCATCGTCACCGAGCTGCCCTATCAGGTGCGCAAGGGCGGTGACGGCGGCCTGATCGAGAAGATCGCCGGCCTCGTCCACGAGAAGAAGGCCCCCGAGATCACCGACGTCCGCGACGAGTCCGATCGCCACGGGATGCGGATCGTGATCGAGCTCAAGCGCGACGCGATCCCCAAGGTCGTCCTGAACAAGTTGTTCAAGCACACGCCGATGCAGGCGACGTTCGGCGTCAACATGGTCGCCCTCGTCGACAACGTGCCGCGGACGCTCTCGCTGCGCGAGGTGATCGTCCACTACGTCGATCACCAGCGCGACGTCATCGTGCGCCGGACCAAGTACGAGCTGCGCCGCTCGGAGGAGCGCGCGCACGTGCTCGAGGGCCAGTTGGTCGCGCTGGCCAACCTCGACGAGGTGATCGCGCTGATCCGCGCCTCGCGCAACCCGGAGTCAGCTCGGGAGGGACTGGTCGAGCGCTTCGAGCTGACCGTCGTACAGGCGCAGGCAATCCTGCAGTTGACCCTGAGTCGCCTGACCGCGCTCGAGGCCGACAAGATCAAGCAGGAGCACGCAGACCTCGTGGAACGCATCAAGGAGCTGCGCGAGATCCTCGGCGACGAGAGCAGGGTGTACGGCCTCATCACGGAGGAGCTCGGCGAGATCGCCGAGTCCTACGGCGATCAGCGACGGACCGAGATCCTCCACGCGGAAGGCGAGCTCGACGTCGAGGATTTGATTGCCGATCAGCAAATGGTCATCTCGATCACCCATTCCGGTTACATCAAGTCGCTGCCGCTCTCGACCTATCGCCAGCAGCGCCGCGGCGGCATCGGGGTGACCGGGATGGAGATGAAGGACGACGATTACATCGAGCACCTCTTCGTCTCCTCGACCCACGACTACCTGTTGTTCTTCACCAACCGCGGCAAGGTCTACCGCCTGAAGGTCTACGAGCTGCCCGAGGCATCGCGCACCGCCAAGGGCCGCGCGCTGGTCAACCTGCTCCCGCTCCGCGACGGCGAGCGCGTGCAGTCGGTGCTCTCGACGCGGGACTTCAGCGAGGGCAAGTATCTGGTCTTCGCCACCCGCGAGGGCATGGTCAAGAAGACCGAGTTCGCCGCCTACAACACGCCGATCAAGGCCGACGGCATCATCGCGATCAACATCCGCGACGACGACGAGCTGATCGCGGTGCGGCGGACCGGCGGTCACGACGACATCATCATGGTCTCGCGCTCGGGCCAGGCCGCCCGCTTCAGCGAGGCTGAGGTCCGTGCCATGGGCCGTGACACCAGCGGGGTGCGAGGCATGAACGTCGCCCAGCCCGGGAACTCCGTCCTTGCCATGGACGTCGCCCGCGATGACCAGGAGCTGCTCGTGGTGACCGAGAACGGCTATGGCAAGCGCACGCCGATCCCCGATTACCCCGTCAAGGGCCGCGGGACGATGGGGGTGAAGACGATCACGCTGACCGAGAACAAGGGCCAGCTCGCCGGAGCGCTCGTCGTCCGCGAGCACCAGGAGCTCGTGTTCATCTCGCAGAACGGGATGGTCCAGCGCACCTCTGTGCGCGGCATCAATCGCTACGGCCGCGGCTCGCAAGGCGTCCGCGTGATGAATATCCGTGACGACGACCAGGTCAGCGCGGTGGCGCTGGTGGTCGAGTCCGAGGCTCAGACCGCGGCGCGGGTGGCCGAGGACGAGGGCGCCGAGGAGTAAGGGCCGGCGACAGGCGCCGGCCCCGGTTTCGGCCACCGCACGCGGGCGCCTGCCGGCCAGAAGCCCCGTACGGGGCGGCGGGCCGGACTCCCCGATCGCCGGGCCCTTCGCTAAGATCAGCGCTACCAGAGAAAGGAGGTGGTCCGTCTGTCTGAAAGTTCTTGCGGGACCCTGGAGGTGTCCGGCCGCTAGGTCGGAGGCTGACCCCGCTTAGCGGAGTCCAACCCGCGACACCGCCGTGGCGGATGCCGGAACTCGTCCCACCGGCGCCTGGTTTGAATCCGCCCGGCTCCAGGCAGCCAGAAGTTCGGTGAAGGGCGCCGTCGACGGCGCCCTTCACGCGTTCGGGGCCGGGTAGGCTGTGGCGATGTGCCGAAACATCCGAACCCTCTACAACTTCGACCCGCCGGCCACCGACGAGGAGATCCGCGCCGCGGCGCTTCAGTACGTGCGCAAGATCAGCGGCTTCAACAAGCCCTCGCGGGCCAACGAGGAGGCGTTCGCCCTCGCCGTCGAACGGGTCGCCGCTGCCTCGGCGGAGCTGCTCGCCGGCCTGCACACCTCCGCTCCGGTGAAGGACCGGGAGGCCGAGGCCGCCAAGGCCCGGGCCCGCGCCGCCGAGCGCTACGCGGCGTGATCGCCTCGGACGCGCTACGCGGCGTGATCGCCTCGACCTGGTCGCATCCGCCCTTCGGTGCGGGACCGAGGTCGTGGCGAAAAAGTCCGGCTATACCGACAACTTTCGCCACGGGGGGCGGCGAGCGGGTTCGCCACGCGGGGGGTAGCGAGGAGCGAGTTCGCCCTCGCGGGCGGGTGGCGAGGGGCGAGCCGGCTGAGTGGGCCGGTGGCGGGGAGCGAGTTCGACCTCGCGGGTGGGTGGCGAGGGGCGAGCCGGCTGAGTGGGGCGACGCTCAGGCGACGAGGTACTGACGCCAGGCGCTCGGGATCGTCGGGCTGGCGACGTGGATGAATACGGTCGGGCCCGGTGTGCGCGGCTGGCGCTGAAGCTGCATCCCGGCTTGGCGGGGCAGGGCGTCGCCCTTGCGGCGGTTGCACGGCGCGCACGAGGCGACGATGTTCTCCCAGCTCGACAGACCGCCCTTCGAGCGCGGGATCACGTGGTCCACGGTGAGATTGGAGCGGGCGCCGCAGTACTGGCACGTCCAGTCGTCGCGCGCGAACACAGCCCGGCGGGTGATCTTCCGGCGGTGGGTGTCGCGGGGGATGCGGACGTAGGTCACCAACCGGATCACCACCGGCCGCGCGATCGTCGCGGTCGCCGCGTGGAGCTCCCACTCGGCGCGCTCGATCACTTCGGCCTTCTCCTTGAGCAGGAGGACGACGGCGCGCCGAACCGTGCAGACGTTGATCGGCTCATACGTCGCGTTCAACACGAGCACCCGGCCAACCGTCGGTCCGCGTCGCTGGTGCTCGGGGCGCGACGCAGACCAAGCTGGCGCTGGTACTGAGGTGGCCATGTCTGGCCGGGAGTGTACCGACGCGGACAGCGCCATCCGGTGGGCCGCGGTGGCCCGCCGGCTCGATCACATCTCGCTAACTTCGGGCTAACGAACAGCCCTCAGGCGGCCGGGAACGAGCCGAGGACCCGGAGCACTTCGACGTGCGCGCGCAGCCCGGCGAGTGCCTCGGCCACGCGTGAGTCGCTGTCGCGGCCCTCGAGGTCGAGGAAGAACATGTAGCGGCCGAGGCCCTGCTTGCGCGGACGGGACTCGATCCGCGTGAGGTTGACCTTTCGGGTGGCGAACTCCGCGAGGCACCTGACCAGCCAGCCCGGTGCCTCTGCGCCGACGCCCCAGAAGACGATCGCCGTCTTCCACGGCCCGATCACCGGCTGGACCGCGCCCGGCCCGCCCGGCGAGACCCCGAGCCGGGCCAGCCACACGAACCGGGTCTCGTTGTCGGCGACATCCTCCACGCCGGCGCGCAGCACCTGGCAGCCGTAGCGCTCCGCCGCCAGACGGTTGCCGAGCGCCGCCCACGCGCCGTCGTGCTCGGCGACCATCCGCACCGCCTCGGCGGTCGAGGCCCCGGCGAGGACGCGGGCCTGGGGCAGCCGCAAGCGGATGAAGCGCGCGCACTGCGCGTTGGCCTGGGGGTGCGAGACCACCGCCTCGATCTCCTCGAGCTCTAGCCCGCTGCGCGCGATCAGGCAGTGGCGGATGGGATGGATCACCTCGCCGACGATCGCGACGTCCTCGGTCTCCATCGCCAGTGCGTCGAGCGTGGCGTTGACCGAGCCCTCGAGCGAGTTCTCGATCGGCACGAGCGCGCGCTCTACTGTGCCGGCGTGCACCGCCATGACCGTGTCGTAGATCGTCGGCAGGGGGACGAGCGTCAGCTGCTGGCCCGCCGTGGCGTCGATCAGGGCCTCCTGGGTGAACGTGCCCTCGGGCCCGAAGTAGCCGATCCGCATCGCTACCGAGACGGCCGCGTCAGGCCGAGGCCGCGCGGCTGCCGTTGCCCTCGAGGGCGAGCCGCACGGCCTCGTCCTCCTCCGGCGAGAGCTCGAGCTCACCCTGACCGCCGCGAACCTGCTTGGCATAGACCCGGGCCTGGTCACGGTGCAGGATCGAGGACAGCACGATGCCCGAGCGAGTGGCGTCTAGCAGGGCGATCGAGGTCGACTGGATTCCCGACGTGTCGCCCCAGGCGTTGTAGCGGACCAGCGAGTGGTAGGCCACCGCACCGTCGAGCCGCTGCTCGGCCGCGTCGATGCGCTCGTTCATCCGTTGTGCCGCTTCGTCGACATACGCGGAGAGGGCCTCGAACTGCTGCTGCAGCGAGGCGGCGTGAGCGACCAGGTCCTGACGCCGGCCGCCGAGGACCATGTGCTGCGCGGCGCGCACGCGCCGCAGCTTCAGCGCCAGGATCACGCAACCGATCACGGCCAGCACGCCGACGGCGCCGGCGGCGATCGCGACGATGCCGGCTGTGCTCGTGAGGTCGTGCACGGACTCGAAGGATAGGCGGACGTACGGTCAGCTCGCCACGGCGCCCGCCACGGCTACTGGAAGGTCACCTGATAGGTCTGCGAGTTGTGTGTCGTCACGGTCTCGCCCGGTACCTTCTCGACCGCCGCGGTCACCGTGTAGGTCCCGGCGCGCGGCGCTGAGCCGAGCGTGATCGTGGCCGTCGACGGCGCGCCCGGAGTGGTGTTCGGCACGACGGTCTGGCCGCTGATCGAAGTGCCACTCACCGTGACCCTGACGATCACGTTCTTCTCCCGGTTCTGGCCGTCGTTGGTGAACTTGCAGGTGAAGGTGGGCGGTGGGCTGGCGGGGAGGGTCGCGCTGCCACCGTTCGGGAGCGTCGTCGAGCCGATGCTGCACTGATCCATGCGATGACCATGGATGCCCGAGGCCGGCTTGGCGTTCGGGTTCGTCGCCGAGCCCCCTTGGAGCTGACTCGCCACGTACGCCGGCGTCAGCCAGCCGACGTCGGGGAGGAATTGCCCGGCGTTCATTTGCTCGCCGCCCGTGCCGCCCACCCGGATCCCGGCGCGGTGGAGCGCCCCGGCCAGCTCGGGCAGCGCGTAGGACTTGTAGACGACGTCGGAGGCGTAGAAGCGCGCCATCTCCGCAGCGATGTGATCGATCGCGTCCTGGTTTGTGGCGTCGGCGAGTGCCGGCTGGATGTACTGCGCGGTGCCGGCGATGCCGTCCTGGCGCAGCCGCAAGGCGAGCAGCACGTATTGCTGCGCGGTCTTGACCTCGTCGGGTACGTTCAGCCGCTTGGCGTGGGCGAGCTGGCTGTCGGCGTCGACGCGCTCCTGGTTGATCTGCGTCTGCACGGATGCCGCGTCGCCGGTGCTCTGCGCCCGCGCGAGGTCGCTGAACAGACGGCCGCTGGTCCCGTCGGAGCGCTCGATCAACGACGCGACGTTGTTGTTGTAGTCCTTCAGCGAGTTGTTCCGCCGGCTGACCTCGCAGCCGCGAACGCCGAGGACGATGACGATCCCGAGCACGGCCACGATCAGGGCCGCCACCACGCGGCGCAGCTGGATCGCCTGCCGGTCGCTCGGACGGCGCCCGCGGGCCCCGGCGGGACGGCGCCTGGGGCCCCCGGACGGACGGCGCCTGGGGCCCCCGGAGGGACGACGCCTCGGCGCTGATCGGTGCGTCGCGGTGCGGGTCTCGTCTGCCTCGTCGAAGAACGACAAACCTTCCTCCCTAGGGCGTAAGGCGTGAGTATGACCGCCCCCACGGCGGCTTGCGATCGCTCGCGAAGGGACCTTGGTCGCGACGTGGAAAAGCGCGTCATGCGCGCGAGCCACGTCCGAAGCACCGATGGCGCCGAGGCGCTGACCCGCCGCGCCGCGCAGGTCCCCACCGGCTCGCCCGCCGCTCGCCGCGCCGGGCCGACAGTCCTCGGGCGCTACCGGCTTATCCGCAGGCTCGGCGCGGGTGGCTTCGGGGTCGTCTGGGAGGCACACGACGAGCGGCTCGAGCGCGAGGTAGCGGTCAAGGTGCTGCCCCGCGAGCGGGTGGTCGGCGGTCGCTTCGAGCGTGAGGCCAGGGCGGCCGCGCGCCTGGCCCATCCCGGCATAGTGACACTGTACGAGGCGGCGGTCGACGACGAGGGTGCGTACCTCGTCTCCGAGCTCGTGCGCGGCGACACGCTGGCGGCGTGGCTGGCCGAGGGAAGGCTGTCGGACCGGGACATCGTTGCGATCGGGATCGCACTATGCGATGCGCTCGAGCACGCCCACGCCCAGGGCGTCGTGCACCGTGACGTGAAGCCCTCGAACATCCTGGTGCCCGCACGGGCGGCCACCCCGGCGCAGGCCGCGAAGCTCACCGACTTCGGGGTGGCCCGTGTGGTCGGCGGCGACTCACTCACGCGTACCGGCGACGTGATCGGCACGATGGCCTACATGGCGCCCGAGCAGGCCGAGGGCCGGGAGGTCGGCGACGTGGCCGACCTCTATTCCACCGCCCTGGTCCTCTACGAAGCGCTCACCGGCGTCAACCCCGTGCTCAGCGGGACGGTGGCCGTCCGCGCGCGCCGGCTCGGTGCCTACCTCCCGCCGCTTCGCCGTCAGCGGCGGGAGCTTCCGCGGGAGCTCGGCCACGCGATCGATCTGGCGCTCCGCCCGCGGCCCCGCGAACGCGGGACTCTGCCGGAGCTCCGCGCCGGCCTGGCGGCGTCACTCGAGCTGGTCGGCGACCGGCCGGGTGTGGTCTCCGGACCCTGGCCCGCGGCGACGCGGGTGCGCGAGGAGGTCCTCGCGGGCCTGGCCGAGCCGTCGTCTCAAGGGCAGTCCGATCGGCGATCGCCGGCTTTGCCGGGGTCGGATTCCGCGGGCTCGGGCCGTGGCCTGCTCGCCGCCCGGCCGCTCGTCGCAGAGTGGCCGGCTCGCGCGCTCGGGGCTGCGGCCTCCGCGGCCCTGATGGGATGGGTCGCGGCTCATCTGCTGTCGCCGGTGCCACTGGCATCGGGAGCATTGGCGCTCCTTGCCGGGCTGCTCGTGCTGGCGCTTCCGCGGCTCGGCTGGCTGGGGGTGGTCCTCGGCGCCGGGGCGATCGCCGCCGCGCAGGGCTCGCCTGGCCTCACCGTGGTGCTCGTCGCGTTCGGACTCTTTCCGGTCGCTCTCGCCCCGCTGAGCCGCGACCTCCCGTGTGCGCTCCCGGCGCTCTGCCCGGCCCTCGGCGTGATCGGGCTGGCCGGCGCCTGGCCGGGGATGGTCGTCCACGCGGGCACGGCTTGGCGCCGAGCCACCCTCGCCGCGACGGGCTGGCTGTGGCTGCTGATCGCCGCGTCGCTGACCGGGCGCTCGCTCTATCTGCGCATCGAGCCGCCGTTGCCCTCCGCCAAGGCTTGGAGCTCCTCGCTGTCGGTCACCGCGCACCAGGTGCTGGCGCCTCTGCTCAGCCCCGGCCTGCTCGCGCCGGCGGCCGTCTGGGCCGCCGGCGCCGCCATCCTGCCGCTGCTGCGTCCCCGCCGGTTTTCGGCCCTCGACGCGATCGTGGTGCTCGCCTGGGCGGTCGCCGTGGCGGTCGGCACGGCGCTCGCCCTGCATGCCGGTGGCCGCGGGCACGGCGCCGTCCTGACCGGGCAAGGCTTCCTCGGTGCGCTCGGCGCCGCGGTGGCGGTGATCGTCCCACGTCGGGCTCGCGGGCGTCGGCCCGGCGGGCGCTCGGCCAACCCTGCGGCGGAACTTGCGTAGCATGGAAATTGCCCTGATTGGCCAGCGCTTATTGCCACGGGTATCGCAGTTGCCAAGCCATGAGTGTCCTCAGAAACCTCGAGAGCAAGATCGCCGGACTCGTCGAAGGCACGTTCAGCCGCGCCTTTCGCTCCGAGGTCCGTCCGGTCGAGATCGCCCGCAAGCTCGCGCGCGAGATGGAGGAGCACAAGTCGCTTTCGCTCTCCCGCGCCTATGTGCCGAATGAGTATCGGGTGTTCCTCTCTCCCCGGGATCGCCAGCGCTTCGCCGACTACGAGCCGGCGCTGGCCGACGAGCTGGCCGGCTACCTGTTGGAGCACGCTCGCCGCGAGCGGCTGGTCCTGCTCGCGCGCCCGGTGATCGAGTTCGAGACCGATGACCGCTTGGGCCTCGGCGAGTTCGGCATCCAGACCGGTGTGGTCCGTGCCGATGACGCGCGCGGGTCGGTCGCAGAGCAGTCCGGCCGGACGATGATCTACAGCGCGGCCGGACGGGTGGCCGCGCCGCTTGAGGAACGCGCTCGCCCCCGCGCGCAGACCGCGCTTCTGCGGCTCGACGGCCGGCCGTTCGTGATCGGGCCGGCCGGCGCGACGCTTGGGCGCAGCCGTCAATGCGATGTGGTGCTCGACGATCCCAACGTCTCCCGCCAGCATGCGGAGATCCGCCCGCGGGGCGGCTCGTGGGTGCTGAGCGACCTCGGCTCGACCAACGGCTCGTCGGTCAACGGCCGCCGGATCAACGGTCCGGAGGTGCTGCGGCGCGGCGACGAGATCACGCTCGGGACGTCGGTCGTCGGCTTCGATCTGGAGTAGGGCCAGATGCTCCAGC